>JAABUH010000737.1_pt1 | contig 43111 bp, 35 predicted proteins | sample 5559121 | NCBI WGS metagenome assembly JAABUH01 (sample SAMN10711871, study PRJNA513364) | rock metagenome | isolation source: Antarctica rocks | place: Antarctica: Victoria Land, Battleship Promontory nord | collected 2015-12-28
ACCATCATCCCGCGGTGCCCACGCGCGCTGTCACGACCGAGCGATCACCCCACCGCCGATTTCGCCACCAGCATCAAGGTTGGGCTCTGCCCAAACCCGCCAGGGGCGAGCCGCCCCTGGACCGGCATCATATGGGACGATTCAGTCGGCGACCCTCATGAGGCCGGGGTCCGGGGGGAGGCTTCTCCCCCCGGCCTTCGCCTGCTTCAGGTCCGGCTGCAGCAGCGTCTGCACCGGGTAGGGGATGTCGATCCCCTCCGCCTCGAAGCGCTTCTTCACCCGGCGGGTGATCTCGCGCTGCACCGGCCAGCGGCCGCCGACGGTGGTGCGGACCTGGCCGCGGATGGTGACCGCGAAGTCGCCCAGCTCGTCCACGCCCCACAGCGCCAGGTCGCCGAGCATCAGCGGCGCGAACGAGGGGTCCTCGCGCATGTCGCGCACGACCTCGCCGAGCAGCGCGCCCACGCGGTCGGTGTCGGCGTCGTAGCCCACGCGCACGCCCACCGCGGCGTTGGCGTAGTCGCGGTTGGCGTTGTTCACCGTGGTCACCGAGGAGAACGGGATGATGTGGATCGAGCCGTCGCCGGCGCGCAGGCGCAGCGTGCGGATCGACAGCATCTCCACCGTGCCGGACAGGCCGGCGACGGTGACGGTGTCGCCGACCTGCATGGCGTTCTCCAGCAGCAGGAAGATGCCGGTGATGAAGTCCTGCACCAGCTTCTGCGAGCCGAAGCCCAGCGCCACGCCGACGATGCCGGCGCCGGCGAGCAGCGGCGCGATGTTGACGCCGATCTCGCTGAGCACGGTCAGGCCGAGCACGAGGAGGATCACGACGAGCAGCGCGCTGCGCAGGATCGGGGTGAGCGTGCGCAGCCGGGCGGCGCGGACGGGCTGGTTGTCCGCTGACAGGCGTTCGAGCTGGCGGTCGATGCCGGTGTTGACGCCCTCCCAGACCGCGATCGAGAGGACGGTGGCGACGGCCACGGTGAGGGCGGCCGAGATGATGCGGCTGCCGAGCGGGTCGCGCCAGAAGAAGGCGAGCGAGCCGAGGCCCCAGGCCTGGAGCAGCACGAGCGCGGTGAGCGAGAACAGCGTCGCCGCGAGGGCCGCGCGCGCCACCGGGTAGTAGCGGGCGGCGCGCTCCTGCAGGCCGGGGTAGCGGGCCTGCATGTCCGGGCCGATGCGCACCGCGCGGTCGAGGCCGCCGAGCAGCAGGATCCCCGCGAGGCGGCCGGCGATCGTCACCGAGGCGGTGACCACGGCGAAGTGCAGCAGCCGGCTGAAGCCGTTCTGGATCTGCGAGGCCCAGACCAGCCACAGCGCCATGATGTAGAAGATGGCGACCCAGTGCCACACCGCGGCGAAGCGGTTCAGCGCCTGCGCCCACAGGCCCTGCCGGTCGCGCCGGGCGTGCAGCTTCGCGGCGACGGGCGCGCGGAGCTGCAGCACCATCACCACGAGCGCCAGATGGTCGACGAGCGCCACCAGCTTGAGCAGCGCCTCGTGGGCCGCGGTGTAGAGGCCGAACAGCATCCCGGTCTCCACCGTCGCCCAGCCGAGCGAGGCCACCACCACCAGGATGCGCACCCAGCGCACCGTGAAGGCGGCGGCCCCGTCGGTGACGTGGATCAGCCGCAGCGACCTGTGCTCGGGCGAGACCAGGGTGCGCACCGCGCACACCGTGATGCGGATGCCCAGGTAGGCCTGCATGTATTCCAGGATGGCGGCGCGGGTGTTGGCGCTCTGCACCAGCTCGGTGCCGAGCAGCAGCGTCGTGACGAGCCAGAACAGCGCGAGCGGCAGCAGCTCCAGCGCCAGGCGCACCAGCACGAAGGGTAACCGGCGCAGGGCGCGCAGGGTGCGGTGGCGGCGTCGCTGCGCCGGGGGCGTGGCGCCCGGCAGCGGGGTGGCCGGGCCGGGGGCCGGGGCGGAGGGTGAGGCGGGGGCATGGTCGGCGTCCGGCCCGACGGTGTCGCCGGGCCCTTGCAGCGAGGCGGGGGGTGCGCCGGCGGGGGCGCCGGGCATGGGCGGGCCGGGCAGCAGGTCGTTCGGAAGCGGCGGTCCCGGCAGGTCGGCGGCGGGACCCGGCGGGGTGGCGTCGGACGCGGGGCGGGACAGCGCGTCGGCGAGTGTCGGGGCCGGCCGGGCCTGGTCGGGCGGGATGGAGCCGGGCGGGACGGAGCCGGGCAGGACGGAACCGGACGGGCGGGGCACGGACTGGAGGGCGCGAGGCTGGCCGGGTGGCGGTACAGGGTCGGCGTCGCGCGGTGCGATGCGTCCCGGGACTGCGGCGGCGGCGGCCTGCGCGATGTCGGCCGGGTCGCTGGGAGCGGCCTCGGCCTCCTGGTCCGGATCTGCGGCGTCGGGCTCGTCCGGCTCGCCCGATCCGACCGGGGCCGCCCGGGCCAGCCGCTCGGTCGGGCGACGCAGCGCCCGGCGCAGCGCCTGCTCGGCAACGAGGGCCGTGCCCAGCACCACCGCCAGCTTCCACGCGGCGTCCGTCACCCTGGCGCGGGAGTCCGGGTTGTCGAGCGTGCGCGCCACCCAGGCCCAGAGCAGGGGGAAGTCGCCCAGCGTCCGGGCGGCGGCGGCGACCTGCGTGGTGAGGTCGGTGAACCAGTTGGCGCTCTCGCTGATCAGGGCGGCGCCGAGGCTGTCCGGCGCCAGCTTCGGCGCCTTGGACGCCTCCGCCGCGGCCGGCGCGGCGGCTGGTGGCGCTGCGGGCGGGGCTGGCCGCGCCGTGGCGGCTTGGGCAGGGGCGGGCTTCGCGGGAGCGGGCGGTGATGCGGCGTCGCCGTCCGGCGCGGCCGTGCCGGACGGCGCGGCCGCGGTCATGGCCTGCAGCGTGGCGGCGAACTGCGCCCGCCGGGCGGGGTCGTTCAGCAGCTCGAGGATCTGCTGCGCCTGCGCCGTGCTGACCGGGGCGGGCGGGGGTTCGGCGGCGGCGGACCGGCGCGACGGGCCGACCGCCAGCAAGGCCGCCAGCAGCATCGCCGGCAGCAGGCGGGATGGGCCGGCATGGGCCAGCAGGCGGCCGGTCCGGGCAGGGAGAGGATGTCGCATGGCCCGGGCGAACCATGGTCCTTCCGGCGATGTCAACCGGTGCGGCCCTGGCCGGCGGCGGCTCCGCCGTTGTCGATGCCCGGTCGCGGCTCCCGGACCCGGGCTTGCGGCAGGATGACCGCCGGCTCGGCCGGCCGGCGACGGCGCCTCCGAGGGGTGCAAACACTGCGCTGGCACCCCATACAGGCTGCCATGACCACGGTGCTGACCATCCTCGTCGTTGTGGCGCTCGCGAGCGTGGTGCTGGTGCTGGGCGCGGGGCTGATCGGGCTGGCTCGCGGCATGGACCCGCATCGGTCCAACCGGCTGATGCAATGGCGCATCCTGCTGCAGGGCGCGGCGCTGGTGCTGTTCCTGGCGCTGGTCAGCCTGCTGCGACACTAGGCGGCGCCCGGTCGGTGGCCCAGGGGTCCGGACCGGTTGCGTGAGCAAGGCAGGCAGGGCCGGGCTCTGCCAGACCCGCCAAAGGCCCGAGGCTTTCGGCAGCCCGCCTCCTGGGAAAGGTTTCCAAAGGCGAGCCTTTGGCGGAGCCCAGAGGCAGAGCCTCTGGCCTTGCTGGCCTTTCCCCCCCCGGGCCCGCTTTCCGGTGTCGCACCCTCGTCCTGCCCCGGGTCGGAGGTTTGACAGTTTTCCGCGCAGACAGCACCATCCACCCTGCCAGGGCGGCGCTTTCTCGCGCGCGTGCGGCCGGGGCCGCCCGGACCCTTCGCGTCGGTCAGCCCCCGCGCCTGGCCGCACCGCCCGCAGCCCGACCCGGAAGAACGCAGCTCCCATGAAGCTCCTCGTGCCCGTGAAGCGGGTCATCGACTACAACGTGAAGGTCCGCGTGAAGGCGGACGGCTCCGGCGTCGAGACCGCCGGGGTCAAGATGTCGATGAACCCGTTCGACGAGATCGCGGTCGAGGAGGCGGTGCGCCTAAAGGAGCGCGGCACGGCCACCGAGATCGTCGTGGTGTCGATCGGCGTGGCGCAGTGCGCGGACACGCTGCGCACGGCGCTGGCGATGGGGGCGGACCGCGCGGTCCTGGTGCAGACCGAGGCGGCGCCGGAGCCGCTGGCGGTGGCCAAGATGCTGCGGGTGCTGGTGGAGCGCGAGCAGCCGGGCCTGGTGCTGATGGGCAAGCAGGCGATCGACGACGACATGAACGCGACCGGGCAGATGCTGGCGGCGCTGCTGGGCTGGCCGCAGGGAACGTTCGCCAGCAAGATCGCGGTGGACGGCGAGGAGCTGCTGGTCACGCGCGAGGTGGATGGCGGGCTGGAGACCGTGGCACTGCGGCTGCCGGCGATCGTGACCGCGGACCTGCGGCTGAACGAGCCGCGGTATGCGACGCTGCCCAACATCATGAAGGCGAAGAAGAAGCCGATCGAGACGCTGACACCGGAGGCGCTGGGGGTGGACGCGCGGCCGCGCCTCACCACACTGCGGGTGAGCGAGCCGCCGACGCGCAAGGCGGGGCGCAAGGTGGCCAGCGTGGCCGAGCTGGTCGAGCTGCTGAAGCGCGAAGCGAAGGTGATCTGATGAGCGTCCTGGTCCTGCTGGAGCACGAGCCCGCCGGCATCAAGCAGCCGTCGCGCTCGGCGGTCGCGGCGGCGTCGCGGCTCGGCGCGGACGTGCACGTGCTGGTCACCGGCGACGCCACCGAGGCGGCGGCGGGAGCGGCGGCGGCGCTGCCCGGCGTCGCCAAGGTGCTGCGGGCCGAGGCGGAGGCGTACGCGCACCCGCTGGCCGAGCCGCTGGCGGCGCTGCTGGTGGCGCTGGCGCCGGGCTACACGCACCTGCTGGCGCCCTCGACGGCGCTGGGCAAGAACGTGATGCCGCGCGTCGCCGCCCTGCTCGACGTGCAGCAGATCAGCGACATCTCCGGGGTGGAGGACGCGGACACCTTCGTGCGGCCGATCTACGCCGGCAACGCGCTGGCCACCGTGCGCTCCTCTGATGCGACCAAGGTGATGACCGTGCGCGCGGCGAGCTTCGACCCGGTGGCGGTCTCCGGCGGCTCCGCGGTGGTCGAGGACGCGCCGGCGGTGGCCTCGCCGGGGGGCAGCCGCTTCGTCTCCGCCGAGCTGTCGCGCAGCGAGCGGCCGGAGCTGTCGGCGGCGCGGGTGGTGGTGTCCGGCGGGCGCGGCATGGGCTCGGGCGAGAACTTCTCCCTGCTGGAGCCGATCGCGGACCGGCTGGGCGCGGCGATGGGCGCGTCGCGCGCGGCCGTGGACGCGGGCTACGTGCCGAACGACTTCCAGGTCGGGCAGACCGGCAAGATCGTGGCGCCGGAGCTGTACCTGGCGATCGGCATCTCCGGGGCGCTCCAGCATCTCGCGGGCATGAAGGACAGCAAGGTCATCGTGGCGATCAACCGCGACGAGGACGCGCCGATCTTCCAGGTCGCGGACTACGGGCTGGTCGCCGACCTGTTCACCGCGCTGCCGGAGCTGCAGGCGGCGCTGGCGCCTGAATGAGCCAGGCCGCGGCGGCCGGCACGATCACCCGCGTCGGCGTGATCGGCGCCGGGCAGATGGGCGCGGGCATCGCCCATGTCGCGGCGCTCGCCGGGCTCGACGTGGTGCTGCTGGATGCGGACGAGGCGGCGCTGGGCCGCGCCGTCGCCACGATCGGGCGCAACCTCGCGCGGCAGGTCGCCAAGGGCCAGGTGGACGAGGCCGGGCGCGAGGCGGCGCTGGGCCGGATCGCCACCGGGGTGGATCATGCGGGGCTCGCCGGGTGCGGGCTGGTGATCGAGGCGGCCACCGAGCGCGAGGCGGTCAAGCAGGCGATCTTCCGCGCGGCGATCCCGCATCTGCGCGACGACGCGATCCTGGCGTCCAACACCTCGTCGCTGTCGATCACCCGGCTGGCGGCAGGCACCGACCGGCCGGAGCGGTTCATCGGCATGCACTTCATGAACCCGGTGCCGGTGATGGCGCTGGTCGAGGTGATCCGCGGCATCGCCACCTCGGACGCGACGTTCGAGGCGGTGGCGGCGCTGGCGACGCGCATGGGGAAAACCGTGGCCACCGCGCAGGACTACCCGGCGTTCATCGTCAACCGCGTGCTGGTGCCGATGGTCAACGAGGCGGCGTTCGCGCTGCAGGAGGGCGTGGGCACGGTCGCGTCGATCGACACCGCGATGCGGCTGGGTGCCAACCATCCGATGGGCCCGCTGGAGCTGGCCGACCTGATCGGGCTCGATACCTGCCTGTCGATCATGCAGGTGATGCACGCCGGATTCGGCGACGGGAAGTACCGGCCGTGCCCGCTGCTGGTGAAGTACGTCGAGGCGGGCTGGCTGGGGCGCAAGTCCGGGCGTGGGTTCTACGACCATGGGACGACGCCGCCGACGCCCACGCGCTGAGCGCCAGGTTCAGCAAGCAAGGTTGAGGCTCCGCCTCAAACTCCGCCAAAGGCCGGGCCTTTGGAATGCCACTTGAAAGAATGGTTTCCGAAGGCCCCGTGCTTGGAGGAAGGGCTTTTGGCGGGTCCGGGCGTAGCTGGCCAAAGGTTCCGATGGCCTGCCCGGGCCGTTGGAATGGCCAGCGGAGGGAGTGCCCAGCCTTGCCGCGCCCCTGCAGACCTGCGGTTCCGGCCCCCGACGCGTTCATCTCCTGTTGGCGAACGGCTGCTATGCTGGCGCCAGTTCGACATGGGCCGGCTGGTCCGTTCGGAAGGCAGCCCGGCGTCGTCGGGAACGACTGCTTCATCCCGCCAGGCAGGTGGCGGCCGTCGATGCAGTCGTGCTCCCGGGCCAGTCCGGGAATCACGAAGCCGCGGCGGCCGGCCGGCCCGGCGCTGCCTCGCCAGGGGCGGCCCGATTCCCTAGGATGCCGAAGGACAGCGCCGGAGCATGACCTTGCCGTCGATCGGTGTCGGGATCACCACCTACAACCGCAAGTGGAAGCTGGAGGAGACGCTCGCCCGCCTGCGGGCGGTCACGCCGGAGCCCTTCGACCTCGTGGTGGCCGATGACGGCTCCACGGATGGCACCGTGGAGTACCTCGCCGGCACCGGGCTCGACTTCGTCACCGGGCGCAACCGCGGCGTGGCGTGGAACAAGAACCGGGCGCTCTACACGCTGTTCCGGCGCGGCCACGACGCGATCGTGCTGCTGGAGGACGACGCGTTCCCGGCGGAGCGCGGCTGGCTCGCGATGTGGGCGGAGGCGGCGCGTCGCTACGACCACGTGAACTACGCGGGGGCGTGGTTCCCGGCCGAGGTGTTCGTGCGCGGCGACGGCTCGCTGGACGACCCGTTCATCACCACGGCCAGCACGGCGCAGGTCTCGGCGTTCAGCCGCAGGGCGGTGGAGCGCGTGGGCTTCTTCGACACGCGCTTCCGCGGCTACGGGCACGAGCACGTGGACCTGACGCAGCGCATGATCCGCGACGGCATGGGCGGCACCTGGCAGCCGGCCGGGGATGACGGATATGACCGCTACGAGTACGTCTCGCTCGGCGGGGGGATGCAGCCGACCGCGGATTCGAGCTTCTTCGACGACGGGCAGGTCAACGCCAACGCGGCGCTGTTCGGGCTGCTGCGCGACGAGCCGCTGCGCCGCGAGCCATGGGGCGGCGAGGCGGAGCGCGCGATCCTGCTCGCCGAGGTGGGCGGCGTCGCCGCGGCCCCGGGCGGCGACGTCAACCGCACCCGCGCCTTCTTCCGTCCGCTGCCGCCGGTGGCGCAGCGCACCGTGCTGGCGCTGGGCTTCGGCCAGGGCGCGGCGGGGATCGCCTGCCTTGGCGCCGGCTGGAGCGTCGCCGAGGCGGACGGCGTCTGGGCGGTGGACGCGGAGAGCGAGATCAGGCTGCGTCTGCCCGAGGCGGCGTCCGAGGATGTCGCCGCGCCCGGCTACGAGCTGTCGCTGTCGCTGTCGCCGTTCGACCTGCGGCAGGGCGTCACGGTGCTGCTCAACGGCTTCGACATGGGCCGCCAGCTCGTCGTGCCCGGCGGCGAGGCCGTGGTGATGTTCCCGGCGGGGGTGGCGGGGCCGGACGGCGTGCTGCGGATGCGGCTGCTGCATCCGGACGGGGCGTGTCCCGCCGCGACCGGGCAGGGCGAGGACGGCCGGGTGCTGTCGGTGTGGCTGAGCGCGCTCACGGTCCGGACCCTGCCGTTCGCCCCCGCGCTGTGGGGCGAGGCTGTGGAGCACATGGCGCCCAAGCAGCTGATGCAGCATTTCCGCAGCCTGGGCGACAACGCGGAGTTCAGCGTGGTGCAGCAGCAGCTCGGCCTGGATCTGCCGTGCCTGTTCCGCCATGCCCGCGTGACCCTGCCGCAGATCGCGCGCGGCCTGGCGTCCGGGTTCGAGGGCGTGGACGATCCGGCGACGCTGCGCCTGGTGGCGGTGCCGCTGTACGGGGAGCCGCGGGACTACGTGGGCGTGCAGCCTTCCTACGGTGTCGAATGTCTGGCCGACGTCAAGGAAGGCGCCATGGCGCCGGAGGCGGTGCACGCGCTGGTGGCGGCGCGGCTGTCGGTGCTGCGGCGGCTGCTGGTGGACGACCTGCGCGACGCCACGCGGATCTTCGTGCTGCGCCGGGAGCAGCCGCTCGCGGAGGCGGAGGTGATCCCGATCTGGACAGTGCTGCGTGGGCAGGGCGACGGGGCGCTGCTGTACGTGACCCTGGCCGATGCCGCGCATCCTGCGGGCACGGCGGAGCGCCGCAGGGCGGGGCTGTATTGCGGGCGGCTCGACCGGCTGCCCGGGCCGGCCGAACTCGGCGAGCCTTCGACCGAGGTCTGGCTCTCGGTGTGCCGCGGGGCCTACGCGCTGTGGCGCCAGGATCGCGGCCTGGACGGGGCGGCGCCGGTTCCGGCGCGCGCCGGGTAGCAAGCAGTGCCGGGCTCCGCCCAGACCCGCCAGCCTGAGGCCTTTGGAAACCGATTTGCTTGAGTGATGGATTCCAAAGGCTTGCCTTTGGCGGAGTTTGAGGCAGAGCCTCAACCTTGCTTGTTGGCTATGCCTCGCCCGATCAGCCGCACGCGCTCGCGCAACGCCCGCTGCGCTGCTGCGGCGTCACGCGCGAGGCGGAGCAGCGATGGAACCTGGCCCGGCGCGCGCAGCACCGAGCCGAGCACGCGCAAGGCTCCGATGGCGCCGGCCTGGTCCAGCGCCGCCAGCGCGGCTGGCGGCAGGTCGCGGTCCGCCGGGTCGCACACGGCGCGCAGCATGGCGAAGCCGATGCCGTGCCGGGCGGCCGCCAGCGCCACGGCGCCGCTTTCCAGGTCCACGGCGACGGCTCCGGTGCGGGCGTGCAGGGTGCGCTTTGCGTCGGCGTCGGCCACGACCGCGGTGCCGGCCAGCATCGGCCCCGGCGTCGCGCCGCCGAGCCAGGCGCACAGCGCGGGGTCGGTCTGCCTCGCGTCGTGGCCGTCCAGGAGCAGCGTGCGCGGCACCAGCAGGGTGCCGGCGGGGAGCGCGGGGTCGAGGCCGCCCGCCAGGCCGAAGCTGACGAGGCCGGTCACGCCCTGGGCGATCAGCGCGCGCATGGCCGCCTCGGCTCCGGCCGCCGTGCCGCCGCCGGTCGCGACGCGGCAGCCGAGCGGGGCGGCGATGCGGGCCTCGGCGGCCAGGCCCACCACCAGGCCGACATCGCCCGGGTGCGTCCGGTCGTCGCCTGCCGCCAGGCCGGGCGGCGGGGCCACTAGGGTTCAGACTCAATCATGGGCAGATTGAACCAACCGATCGAGCCATTCGGCAAGCAGGTGTCGTTCGCCATCCGTTAATCCGTCTGCACCCGGCAACAGCGCACGCAGCGTCGTCGCAACCGGCGCCAGGCCCAGCCGTTCCGGTCCCGGCGCATCGGCGGTGATCGCAGCGATGACAGCCTCGCGCGTCGCCTCGGAGAGGCCAGGATCGCGCTCAGCCTCGGGTGCCTCCAAAAGGATGAAGACCACGCCGCAGGCGGCTGCGCGCATCATGTCCGCCGCCCGGCACTCATCGACGCGGAGTCGTCCGGCAAGCGCCAGCGACCGCATCCGCTCCCGCAGAATGGCCAGCGCCCGAGCCGCTGCGGGTGAGACTCTCCCCGGGCGCGAGTTGCCGTACATGGCCGCGAAGATCGCCGGGTTGGTGAGGCCGAAGCCAACGTGCAGGTCCCACCCGATCCGCAGGTTCTGAACCGGATCAGCGCTCGGGCCATGGGTCCGTTTCTGCCGCAGGTAGGTCGTGAAGCCGTATTCGGCCACGGCGTCGACCAAGCCCTGCTTGTCCCCGAACAGGCGGTAGAGCGTGGGGGCTTGGATGCCGGCGGCAGCGGCCACTGCTCGCGTGGTCAGCGCCTCCCCGCCATCGCGTGCCAGCAGAGCCATCGCCGCCGCCACCACCCGGTCGCGCCCATCTTGCCCAGCCTCTGCCGCTGTGACCTCTTCCATTCTGCAAACATACGCATTCGAAGGTTATCGCCGATAGCAGGAGCTTGTCATCCGAGTCTTACCAACGATACTGTCGCCTCCTTATCAACGATAATAAGAGATGCCCATGATCGTCGTGACTGGAGCCAGCGGCCAGCTCGGACGGGCCGTGATCGAAGGGTTGCTGAGCCGCCTGCCCGCGGACCGGATCGTCGTCAGCGTCCGTGACCCTGAGAAGGCGACGGCGCTCGCCGAAACGGGCGTCCACGTCCGTGCGGGCGACTTCGCCAAGCCTGACGGCTTGGCGACGGCGTTCGCGGGTGCAGAGCAGGTGCTGGTGATCTCCGTCGACCATCTCGGGGAGCCGGCGCGTCGTCTGCATCACGCGGCGATCAAGGCCGCCCGCGCGGCTGGAACACGACGCGTGCTCTACACCAGCCACATGGGCGCGCGGTCGGACTCGCCCTTCGCGCCGGCGTTCGATCACGCCGCCACCGAGGCGTTCCTCGCCGAGGCAGGCATGCCGTTCACGTCGCTGCGCCACGGCTTCTACGCCGAGAGCGCGTTGCACCTCATCGGCCGCGGGATCGAAGCCAGCGAGATCCGCGCGCCCGAGGACGGCCCGGTGAGCTGGACCGCGCGCGCCGACCTGGCGGAGGCGGACGCGATCGTGCTCGCCGAGGAGGGCCGGCTGGACGGCATCACGCCGCCGTTGACCGCCCCCGAGGCGTTCACCATGGCGGACTTGGCCGCCATCGCGTCCGAGCTGACCGGGCGCGAGGTCAAGCGGGTCACCATGTCCGACGACGAGTGGCGCGACGCCACAGTGGCGCAGGGCACACCCACGCCGATGGCGGACATGTTGCTCGGCATGTATCGAGCCGCCAGGCGCGGCGACTTCGCCGCGATCAATCCGACGCTGGGGACGCTGCTCGGCCGCTGCCCGCAAACGATGCGCGACGTGCTCGCCGGCATTCTCGAGCCTGCCGAAGCCTAGTGGAAGCCGCACGCGCATCGTTGGACTCGAAGAACACATCGTCGTGCCGAGTCTGGTTGTTCCATCAATCCGGTGCGGCGCCAGGGTTCGGACACGATCACAGCCGGAAGCCGAGTGCTGTGACGGGCGCCACGCCTGGGAGGGAATTCGCGGCGAGCTTGTCGTAGCGAGTGGCGACACGGCGGAAATCCTTGAGGCGGCAGAGGGCGTTCTCGATGAGGTGTCGGCCTCGGTAGCGCTGCTTGTCGTAGCGGACGGCGCGCTTCCGATTGCGGCGGCTGGGAATGACGGGCACGGCGCTCGCATCGCGAAGCGATCGACGCAGCCGGTCCGCGTCACAGCCTTTGTCGCCGACGAGGTAGCGCATGCGTTCGGCGCGTTCGAGGAGCGCAGGCGTTGCCTTCGCGTCGCCGACATTTCCGGCAGTCGGCATCAGCGCATGGTGCGACCGATGACGTCGGCGAGCGCAGGGACCTCGGTCGTCCAGCCGCCACGCGAGCGACCAGGCGCCTGGACCTAGCGCTCCCCTGTTCCGCCAAGAGCGGCCCGCTGCGCCTTGATGTAGCTGCTGTCGATCGCTGTGCTCTTCGTCACCGCTCCGGCATCGACCAGCGTATCCAGCAGCTTGAGCCAGAAGCCCCGACGCGACCAGCGGTTGAACCGGTTGCAGACCGTCGTCGGTGGTCCATGCTCGGCCGGGCAGTCATACCAGCGGCAGCCAATCTTCAGGGCCTGAAGGATATTGGAGATCACCCGCCGGTCATCCACCCGCCGGGCGCTGGGCTGGTTCTTCGGCAGATGCGGCTCGATCGCCGCCCACGCCTCGTCCGACAACCAGGACAGCGCCATGCCGTATCCCTTCGTGATCCACGCCGTTCGCGAATCAGGAAAACGACAACATCCCAACCCGTTGATCAGGTTTGAAGCCTAGAAGCCGAACGCCACCTGGCGGCTGGCGCCGCGTGCGAGGCTGCGATGGCGGGCCAGGGCGAGCAGGGGGAAGAACAGCCGGTAGCCGTGGTAGCGCAGGTAGAACACGCGCGGGAAGCCGACCGCGGTGTAGGGCCGCTCGTCCCACTCGCCGTCAGGGCGCTGGGCGTGCTGCAGCCAGGCGACGCCGCGCGCGATCGCGGGGTGGTCGGCCTCGCCCGCCGCCATCAGGCCGAGCAGCGCCCAGGCGGTCTGCGACGGGGTGGCCTCGTGGTAGCGGCCGTGCGGGGCGTCGCCGTAGCTCTCCTCGTCCTCGCCCCAGCCGCCGTCCTCGCGCTGCACGTCGAGCAGCCACGCCACGGCGCGCCGCACCGCGGGGTCCTGGGCGCCGACGCCGGCGGCGTTGAGCGCGCACAGCGCGGACCAGGTGCCGTAGATGTAGTTGGTGCCCCAGCGGCCGAACCAGGAGCCGTCGGCCTCCTGGTCGCGGCGGAGGGTGCGCAGGCCGCGGGCGATCACGCCGCGGTCCCTCGGGTCGGCGAGCTGGCAGAGGAACGACACGCAGCGCGCGGTCACGTCGGCGGTGGGCGGGTCGAGCAGCGCGCCGTGGTCGGCGAACGGGATGTGGTTGAGGTGGTCGTGGGTGTTCTCGGGCTCGAACGCGCCCCAGCCGCCGTCGCTGCTCTGCATGCCGACGATCCACAGGCGCGCCCGCTCGATCGACTCCGCGTGCGCCGGGTCCGCGGCGCGGTGCAGCAGCATGGCGACCACCGCGGTGTCGTCCACGTCGGGGTAGTGCGGGTTGTTGTACTGGAACGCCCAGCCGCCCGGCGGCGTGTTCGGGCGGCGCACCGCCCAGTCGCCGACCACGTCGGTGATCTGGCGGGCGACCAGCCAGTCGCAGGCGCTCGCGAGCGCGGGGCTGGCCTCGCCGGCGGCCTCGGCGACGGCGTGGCCGGCGAGGCTGGTGTCCCAGACCGGGGACAGGCAGGGCTGGCAGTACGCGCTGTCCTCGCCGACCACCAGCAGCTTGCGCACCGCGGCCCAGGCGATCGCGGCGCGGGGGTCGTCGTCGGGCACGCCGAGGGCGTCGAACATCATCACGGTGTTGGCGATCGCCGGGTAGATCGCGCCGAGGCCGTCCTCGCCGTTGAGCCGCTCGGTGACGAACTCCATCGCGCGGGCCACCGCGCGCTCGCGCACCGCGCCGGGAAAGCCGGGCTGGACCACGCGCAGCACCTGGTCGACGCGCTTGAAGGTTTTTCCCCAGCGCGAACGGTATGGCCCGGCGATGTAGTCACGGACCTGCTCGGGCGGCGTGCGGAACAGCTCGGCGATCGTGACGCAGCGCGGGTTGCGCGCCACTGGCTGGCGGGCGAGCAGCACGAGCAGCGGCACCACGACGGTGCGCGACCAGTAGCTGATCTTGGACAGGTGGAAGAAGAACCACTGCGGCAGCAGCATGATCTCGACCGGCATCACCGGCACGGCGCGCCACGGCACCTGCCCGAACAGCGCGAGCTGGAGGCGGGTGAACACGTTGCTGCGCTCGGCGCCGCCGGCGGCCAGGATCGCGTCGCGGGCGCGGCGCATGTGCGGGGCGTGGGCGTCGTCGCCGAGGCATTTCAGCGCGTAGTACGCCTTCACGCTGGCGGAGATGTTGAACGCGCCGTCGTGGAACAGCGGCCAGCCGCCGTGCTCGCCCTGGATCGAGCGCAGGTAGGCGCCGATCTTGGCCTCCAGCGCCGGCTCGATGCGGTCGAGGTAATGCTCCAGCAGCACGTATTCGGCGGGGATGGTGGCGTCGGCCTCCAGCTCGAACACCCAGTGCCCGTCGGGGCGCTGGCGGCGCAGCAGGGCGGCGTGCGCGGCGTCGATGGCGGTGTCGAGGCCGGCCCGGGTCGCTGCGTCGATCGCGGTGCCGGCGTGCGGCGTGGCGGGCGCGGCGCCGTGTGCCGGAAGGACGTCGGTCAGCAGCGTCTCAGGGGGCATCGCGGGTCCAGTCGCCGTGGGTCTCAGGCCGGAGGTCTCGGGCGGTGCGTCTTGCGGCGTCTCTCACGAGCGCGTCGGACGGGCCTGTCGCACGCATGCGCCAGGTTCTGCACGCGTGCGTCAGACAGCGAGCAAGCGCCGTGCCGCGGTGCAGCCGGACCTGATCGCACCTTCGATGGTGGCCGGCAAGCCCGTCGCGGTCCAGTCGCCGGCCAGGGCGAGGTTGCGCCAGGCGGTGGCGGCGGCCGGGCGGCGCGCGTCCTGCGCAGGGGTGGCCGCGAAGGTCGCGCGCTTCTCCTTGACCACGCGCCATCTCGGCAGGGGGGCGGACAGGCCGGCGGCGAGGCTCACCTCGGGCCACAGCGCGGTGGCCAGGTCCTCGGCGGCGCTGTCGACCAGGCGGTTGGCCGCGCTGATGGTGACCGAGACCACGCCGGGCTTGAGGAACACCCATTCCGCGGTGCCGCCGACCAGGCCCACGAAGCCGGCCTCGCCCGGGTCGGCGTCGATGCGGTAGTGCAGGTTGACGATGGCCTCGAACTCGGTGGGCACCACCAGGCCGGGCACCATCGCCGCCGCCGCCGGGGCCGGCACCGCGAGCAGCACCGCGTCGTCCGGGCCGAACGCCAGCGTGCCGTCCGGGCCGGCGAGCCCCGCCACGCGGTCGTCGTCGAGCGACAGGCCGGCGATGCGGCGCCCGGTGTGCACGATGGCGCCGCGCCGGCGCAGCCACTCCACCGCAGGGTCGATGAAGGTCTCCGACAGGCCCTCGCGCGGGAAGGCGGGCACGCAGGCGCGGCCGCCGCGCGAGAGCGACTCGTCCATGATGCGGCCCAGCAGGCGGGCGCTGGCGGTCGCCAGCGGGGTGTTGAGCGCCGCGATCGCCAGCGGCTCCAGCAGCCGGCGCGACAGCTCGCCCGGCGGCAGCATGTCGGCCACGGTCGCGGTGGCGGAGGCGCGGCGCAGCGCCAGCAGGGCCGCGAACTCGCGCAGGGCCACGCCGGGCACGCGGCGGCGCTTCGAGAGCACCCACCAGGGCACGCGGCCGGCGTTGGGGCGCACGGTCCAGCGCTCGCCGGTGGCGACGTCGATGAACGGGAACAGCGCGCTGGCCGGCCCGCCCATGGTGGCGCGGGTGCCGATGCGGTCCATGAACGCCCAGGACGCCCTGTTGCCGGACAGCAGCAGGTGGTTGCCGTTGTCGAGCCGGCAGCCCAGTTCGCGGTCGAAGTAGGAGCGGCAGCGCCCGCCGGCCTGGGGGCCGGATTCGTGGACGGTGACGCGGCGGCCGGCCTCGACCAGCGTCATCGCCGCGGACAGGCCGGCGAGGCCTGCGCCCACGACATGGACCATGGCGTCGCCGCCGTTGCCGTCGCGCGGCATCTCAGGCGGCCACATGGCGGAGCGCGATCGCCAGCTTGCGCCAGGCGGGCAGCGAGACGCGCCGCTCCGGGTGCTGCCAGCCGCGCTGCTCCAGGCGCGAGAGGATCGCGTCGTAGGTGGCGGCCATCAGCCGGGCGGGGCGCATCGCAGCGCCGTCGCAGTCGCGCATCGCCAGGCGGGCCTCGGCGAAGCGGCGGTGGGCGAGGATGGCGCCGCGCGCGCACACGCGGGGCAGGCCAGGGTGGCGCAGCGCCAGCAGCGGGTCGTGCGGCACGCCCTCGGCGTCGAGCCACTCGCGCGGCAGGTAGAGCCGGCCGCGCTCCGCGTCCTCGGCGAGGTCGCGCAGGATGTTGGTCATCTGCAGGGCGCGGCCGAGCGAGAAGGCGACGCGGTCGGCGCTCGCGGAGCTGTCGCCGAACGCGCGCACGGACAGGCGGCCCACGGCGGCGGCGACGCGGTCGCAGTATAGGTCCAGCTCGGCCTCCGAGGGGGCGACGATCACGGTCTCGCAGTCGGTCTGCATGCCGTCGATCACGGCCATGAAGTCCTCGCGCCGCAGGGCGAAGCGCTCGGTGGCGCGCAGCAGCACCCGCGTGACGGCATCCTCGGCGCGGTTCTCGTACAAGCCGTCGATCCGGGCACGCCACGCCGCCAGCCGCGGCAGCTTGGTGGCGAACGGCGCCTCGTCGTCGGCGATGTCGTCGACCACGCGGCAGAACGCGTAGATCGCGTACATCGCGGCGCGGCGGTCGGGGGGCAGCACCTTCATGCCTCGGTAGAACGACGTGCCGGACGCGAGCACCAGGCGCTCCACCTCGGCGAGGTCGGACGGATCGGCGCCGAGCGGCGTGGCGCCGGGCGGGGTGCGCCGTCCCGGCAGGAGGCGGGGCGGCAGGAGGCGGGGCGGCAGGAGGGAGGGCAGGGCGCGCAGCACGCTGCCGGCGGCGTCGACGCGGCCGAGCTTGACGCGGCCGGCGACCGGGTCGGCGCGGCGCAGGTGGCGGGCGAGGCGGCGCGACAGGGCCAGGATCACCGCGGTTTCCAGCCGAAGCCTCGGGTCGCGCACCATCCTCGGCAGCGCGGCGGCCTCGTCGTTCAGGGCGTCGCAGCGGTCGAGCAGGGCGTCGAAGGTGGCGCGCAGGCCCGGCGTGGCTTTGGCGCGAAGCACGTCCTCCACCGTGGCGCCGTGCCGTGCGAGCAGGTCCTGCGGCAGGTACGAGCGGTCGAGGCGGCGCAGGTCCTCGGCGCAGTCCTGCAGGTGGTTGAGCACCTGCAGCGCGGCGCACAGGGCGTCCGACGGCGAGAAGGTCGCGGGGTCCTCGCCATGCAGGGCGAGCACGTGGCGGCCCACCGGCATCGCGGAGTGGCGGCAATACTCCAGCAGCTCGGGCCAGTCGGCGGTGCGCAGCGTCGCGGCGTCGCGGCGGAACGCCACCAGCAGGTCGGTGGAATGCGCGGGCGCGACGCCGGTGGCGGCGAGGCTGCGGCGCAGGGCGCTGGCGGAGGGGGCGCCGCCGTCGGCCTCGCCGAGCAGCACCGCCTGCATGTGGTCAAGGCGCGCGACCTTGGCGGCGGCAGGCAGGGTCTCGCTGTCGGAGATGTCGTCGGCGTTGCGGGCAAAGGCGTAGTAGGCGTGGACGTGCGGGCGCAGGCTGGCGCGGATCAGCACGCCGACCGGGAAGTTCTCGTCGCCGCGGTCCTTGCCGGACCACTGCTCCACCGACGCGGCGGGCTCGGCGCTCCATCCGTGGCCCTGGCCGCCGCCGGTTCCGCCGGGCGGCCGATCGGCCGGCGGCATCGACGCGGCGGACGGCCTGCGGGCGGGCGGCGTCCTGTCGTCGGCCGGGTGCGGCTCCGTCGCCGTGGCTCCGGACTGCGCGGTGTCGTGCATCATGTTCCCTGGTATGCCCGGCTTTTCCAGACGACGCCGCGTCCGCGGTGGTGGTCGAAGGCGGAGCCCAGCGTCGCCGCGGTGTAGAAGGCGGCGACCAGCGGCAGCAGCGGCGCCCAGAGCGGGGTCTGGCCGAAGCGGCGCAGCGTCGGCAGGTAGGCGCCCGCCGACGCCGCCCACGCCGCGAGTCCGAGCCAGCGGGCAGCGCCGTGTCCGAGCAGCGCGGCCAGCGGCGGCACCATCCACACCAGGACCATGCCCGCCACGGTGCCGAGCAGCAGCAGCGGCGAGTGGCGGAGCTGCACGTAGGCGGTGCGCGCGACCATGCGCCACACGTCGGCCGCGCCGGGATAGGGGCGGATCGAGCGGGCGAGGCGGCTGTGGCCGAGCCAGATCCTGCCGCTGCGCTTGACCAGGCCGGCGAGGGTGACGTCGTCGATCAGCGCGCCGCGCATCGCCTCGATGCCGCCGATGCGGGCCAGGGCCTGCGCCCGGATCAGCACGGTGCCGCCGGCCGCCGCGGCGGTGCGGCTGCGCGGGTCGGCGACGCGGCGGAACGGGTAGAGCAGCTGGAAGAAGAACACGAAGGCCGGCACCAGGGCGCGCTCGGCGGGGCTCTCGCAGTTCAGGGCGACCATCTCGGAGACCATGTCGCAGCCGGAGCGCTCCATCTGCGCGACCAGCGTGGCGACATGCTCCGGGTCGTGCTCGATGTCGGCGTCGGCGAGCAGGACCAGCTCGGCGTCGCCGGACGCGGCCACGCCCTGCGCCACCGCCCACAGCTTGCCGCTCCAGCCCGGCGGACGGAGCCGGCCGTCCAGCACCACGAGGCGGGAGCCGCTGCCGTCGACGGGCACGAGGGCGCGGGCCAGGGCACCGGTGCCGTCGGTGCTGCCGTCGTCGACCAGCACGATGCGGAGCGCGCCGTCGTAGCGTTGCGCGAGGAGGGAGCGGAGGGCGCGCACGATGCTGCCGGCCTCGTCGCGCGCCGGCACCACCACGGCGACGGGCGGTGCGTGGCGTGGCGTGGCGGGGGCGAGGACCGGGCCGGCCGACCAGAAGCGGCCGTGGGCCAGGAGCAGATAGGCCCACACGAGGAGCGAGAGCGTGGCCAGCATGCTCATGCCGGCGTCCCCGGACGTCGGCCTGTCAGCAAGCAAGGCCGGGCTCTGCCCAGACCCGCCAAAGGCCTGAGGCCTTTGGGAACCCGTGACTTAAGCAATGAATTCCAAAGGCGAGCCTTTGGCGGAGTCCAGAGGCAGAGCCTCTGGCCTTGCTTGCCTAACCGGTCACGCTCAAGGACCGCTGGCATCATTCGGCGGCCCTGGCGGCGTGTGCGCGGGCGGGCGGGATCATGCCTTGCGCGCGGAACCAGGCGACGGCGTCGCGCACGGCATCCTCGGCCGGGCGGGGGGCGTAGTCGAGCTCGGCGCGGGCCTTGGCCGAGGAGAAGAACATCTTCTTGCGCGACATTGCCAGCATCTCGCGCGTCACCAGCGGCGGCATGGCGGCGACCTTGGCCAACGCCTCGCAGGCCAGGGCGAGGGGGTAGAGCGATTGGCGCGGCAGGCGGATGCGCGGCGGCCGGCGGCCGGCGATGCGCGCCACCGTCGCGAACAGGTCGCCGAGGGAAAAATCCTCGCCGCCGAGGATGTAGCGCTCGCCGACGCGGCCTCGCTGCATCGCCAGCAGGTGGCCGGCGGCGACGTCGTCGACGTGCACGACGTTCAGGCCGGTGTCGACGTAGGCGGGCATGCGGCCGGCGGCCGCGTCGGCGATCATGCGGCCGGTGGGCGTCGGCTTGACGTCGCGCGGGCCGACGGGGGTGGAAGGGTTGACGATCACCACCGGCAGGGCGCGCTCGCGCGCCAGGGCGAGCACGGCCTGCTCGGCGCGGTATTTGGACTGCTTGTAGGTGCCGATCACCAGCGCAGAGTCGACCGGGGTGTCCTCGTCGGCCACGGTGCCGTCGGTGAACACGCCCAGGGCGGCGACGCTGCTGCAGTAGACCATGCGCGACACGCCGGCCTCTGCGGCGGCGGTGAGCAGCGTGGTGGTGCCGTCGACGTTGGCGCGCAGCATCGCGGCGGGGTCCGGCACCCAGAGCCGGTAATCGGCGGCGACGTGGTAGAGGCGGGCGCAGCCGGCGACGGCGCGGCGCAGCGAGGCGGGGTCGGTGAGGTCGCCCTCGGCCAGCTCGGCGTCGAGGCCGGCGAGGTTGCGGCGGTCGCCTCCGCGTCGGACCAGGAGGCGCAGCGTCTCGCCCCGTGCCGCCAGCGCGCGGGCGACGGCGGAGCCCACGAACCCGGTCGCTCCGGTCACGAGGACCGGACCGGCCGGCGGGGCAGGCGATGTCGCGTCAGGGCGGGCGATGTCGCGCTCGGCGTTCATGGCGGGGTGTATAGACCGCGCGGACGGTCGGCGTGTAGGGGCGGCGTTGCCGGGCGGTCCGGGGCGGCCCAGGGACGCGGCGGGAAACTCGCGCGACACCGGGCGGGCGCAGGCGTTATCCGGCCAACCCGTGCAGCTTGACATGCTGGAGCAGCATGATCGTCTTCGCGTCCACGATCTCGCCCCGCGCCACCATGGCCAGCGCCTCGTCCAGCGTGGGCTCCAGCACCTCGATGTCCTCGCCCTCGGCCGCGAGGCCTCCGCCCGCCGCCCGATCGGCAGCGCTGTACTCGGCCACGAAGAACACCAGGCGCTCCATGACCGAGCCGGGGCTCATGAACGCCTCGAACACGCGCCGCGGCGCGGCGATGCGGCAGCCCGCCTCCTCCTCGGCCTCCTGGCGGATCGCCTCCTCCGGGCTGCGCTCGTCCAGCAGTCCGGCCACCACCTCGACCAGAGGCTCGGGATGGCCGTTGACGTAGGCGGGATAGCGGAACTGCCGCGTCAGCAGCACGACGCCGCGGGACGGATCGTGCAACAGGATCGCCGCGCCGTTGCCGCGGTCGTAGGTCTCGCGGTCGAGGGTCTGCCAGGTGCCGTCGCGACGCCGGTGGTCGAACGTCGTCCTGCGCAGCACATACCAGTCGTCCGAGAGCACGCGCACCTCGCGCACCCTGACCCGCTCATCCATGGTGCGGCGCCCCTGCGGCAAATGGCAGACCCTCGGCATGGTCGAACACCAGGCGACCGGCACGCTCGAAACGGGCACGCTCGAAGCCGGCACGCCCGAGGATTGCCGGCATGGCGTCGGCTGGCGGTTCGGGATCAGGGCGTGATGGCGGCCTTCGTGCCGGAGGCGGCACCGGTCACGCCGCGCCCGAGCGAGCTGACGTCGGCGCCGGCGCCTTCCACGGTGTTGCAGGCGGACAGCGAGGCCGCGGACAACGCGAGCAGCGCCAGCAGGACGGCCCGCCCGGCGAAACCGGAGCGGAACAGGGCGGACACGGGCTTGGTCATGGCGATCTCCTGATGCAGACAGGCCGGCATGCATCCGGCTGCGCCCGTGAACGTGCAACACGGCGGAATGTTCATCAAGGCTGGTTGTGGCGCAGCGTTCGTCCGCACCGCCCGCGGGCGGTGCGCGAGGCGCAGGAAGCAGACAAGGTCGAGGCCCTGCCTCGAACTCCGCCAAAGGCAAGCCTTTGGAATCCACTTGTTCAGGAGAATGGCTCCCAAAGGGTCTGGGCGGAACCCGGCCTTGCCTGCTTCCTGCCCGTCTTCCGAGAACCCAGGAGAGCTCATGCCGCCCCCGAGCCTGCCCGCGCTGTTCCTGTGCTTCCTGCGCCTCGGCCTGCAGGCCTGGGGCGGCGGCCTGAGCGCCTGGATGCGGCGCGAGGTGGTGGCCCGCCGCGGCTGGATGCGCGACGGCGCGTTCCTCAGCGGCCTCGCCCTGGCGCAGGTGGCGCCCGGGGCCAACTCGGTCAACCTCGCGGTGTTCATCGGCACCACGCTGCGCGGCGGGCCGGGGGCGCTGGCGGCGCTGGCCGGGCTGATGGGCGCGCCCGCGGCGCTGGTGCTGGCGGCGGGCGCGGTGCTGCTGCGCGAGGGCGCGAACGCCACGGTGGACGCCGCCCTTGCGGGGCTGGGGGCGGCGGCGATCGGGCTGGTCCTGGCCAACGGGGTGCAGATCACCCGCGACAGCCTGCGCGGCATGCGCCAGCTCGGCATCGTCGCGGTGCTCGCGGTGGGCGTGGGCGTGCTGGGCTGGCCGCTGGTGCCGACGCTGCTGGTGGCGATCCCGGCCAGCGTGGCGCTGATGGCGGTGCGGTGGTGACCTCATGCGGGCGGCTTTGCGTAAGCGGGAAGGCAGGCAAGGTTGAGGCTCTGCCTCAAACTCCGCCAAAGGCAAGCCTTTGGAAACCTGGACTCAAGGGATGGATTTCCAGAGGCCCCAGGCCTTTGGCGGGTCCGGGCGTAGCGGCCCGAAGGGTCCGACGACCCGCTTGGGTCGCTGGAATGAGCGGCGGAGGGAGAGCCCGGCCTTGCTGGCCTGTGGGGCAGCCTTTCCAATCGAAGCCGGGGCGGGCGTGAACGCCACGCTGCTGCAGCTGCTGGCGCTGTTCGCGTCGCTGTCGCTGGTGGCGGTGGGCGGCGGCGCCGGCGTGATCCCGGCGATGCAGCGCGCCGCGGTGGACCAGCACCACTGGATGAGCGCCTCGCAGTTCCTCGACGCCTTCGCCCTGTCGCGCGCGGCGCCCGGGCCGGGGTCGCTGATCGCGGTGCTGGTGGGGCAGAAGGCGGCGGGGCTGGCGGGCGCGCTGGTCGCCGCGATCGGGATGTACACGCCGTCCTGCGTCGCGGTGTTCCTCGCAGCCAAGGTGTGGGGCCGCCACGAACAGGCGCCATGGCGGGCGCTGGCGGAGCGCGCGCTGGCGCCGGTGGCGGCGGGGATGATCTTCGCGAGCGCGCTGGTGCTGATCCGAAGCACGGAGACCGGGTGGGCGGGGTGGGCGACCACGGCGGCGGCCACGGGGCTGCTGGCGTTGACGCGGCTCAACCCGCTGTGGGTGCTGGCGGCGGCGGCGCTGGGGTTCGTGGGGATACGGGTGTGGGCGGCGTGAGGGAAGCAAGGCTGGGCTCGCCCTCGGCTGACGACTCCGATGGCCGAAGCGTGCTGCTGGCAACGACAGGGTCGCAGGCGTTGCCGTTCGGACCCGTGAACCGGGGGGGATGCAGATCGAGGGCGAGCGGCTCGCGACGCTTGGCCAGACGATGTCGTGTCTTGCAGTGTCCGTCCCACGCGAACGTCAGGCAGGAGATGCACGGTGAGCTGGGAAGATCAGGGACGCCAGGATCATGGCTGGTTTGGCCATGGGATGGGCACGGCGACGGGCAAGCCGACCGCCGCCACGGATCAACTGTTCGATCCGGACAATGCCTCGGCGCGGCTCGCCTGGATCGCGCATTCGGCCATCATGCACCTGCCTCGCAAGGAGTGGTATCGTCAAAGCATCGCTTTCGACCAGCCGCGACTGGGTCGGCTGCAGACGGCGATGGCGGCGTGGGGCGGGGCGCGCTCGCTGAGCCAGGATGCGTTCGAGGGGCAGTTCATGGGCGGCTCGACGAGTGAGACTGCCGTGCGGAGACTCAGGGCGGCGGCGGAGGGCGCGAGAACAGCCAGGACACACGAGGATCTTTCGCGAGCGTCGGCCGATCTCGCAGGCGGGATGCAGGGCGTCGGGCTTGAAAGACGGCCCGCGTTCCTGCGGAATGTTGCTGATACGGCTGATGCAAGCCAGCGGGCGGCGGCTGCACAGGAACCTGTCGCTCAGGTGTCGCCTCCAGGCGGTCAGAACGCCGACAGGACGATGAGTGCGGAGGGCCAGGCGGCCTTGGCTCAGCGTGAAGGCCAGGTGGCCGGAAACGGCTACTACAACGATAGTGCAAATAACTGCATCTATGGTGTGGGCTTGCTTGCGCATACTGGACCCTGCACCGAGGCTGAGCTTCGCCGGACGGTTAATGCTGAACAGGCTGAGGCGGAGTTTCAGCGACGAGTGAACGATGCGGCTCAGCGAGTTCGTGAGCAGGTGCCGAATAGGCGTCTGACGCAGAACCAGTTCGATGCTTTGGTCTCGGCAACCTACAACACACGCCGCGAGGACAATCAGCGATTTTTGGGATCAGCCAACCAGGACGATGACGCCGCTGTCGCCCGCTAGCTCGGCGACCTGACGCATACCCACGACCACGACCTACAGGGCAATCGTGTCGGGCCGCCGCGGCTTAGCCGAGGACTGGTGCTGCGGCGCGAAGGCGAAACGCGGCAGTACCAAACGCCATGACGTTCCGATTGTTTGCGATGACCGGGCTTGTCGGCATGCTGGGCTTTGCATGCCTGGCAGCAGATGCGCCGCTGACATTCCCCGCGCTGTTTGGCACCTGGAAGGTTGAGCGGATGGTCGGGGCAGCGTCGATTTCCGGCAGCGACAGATCGGCGCGGGCGGCTTTGGGGACGACTGTCACAATCTCGGCTGACCTCATCAGAACAGACGCAAGTTCGGTTTCTTGCAAGCCGTGCAGCCCGACGATTTTCGAGGTGGATACCGAGGAGAAGCTGGAGAGCGACTACGGCATCAAGGGCCGCTGGATGAACCTTCCGAAGGCGACGTTGAGGCCGCGGCTGCCGTTCCTGGATGCGGGTTGCGCCGATGGCCTGGTGCTCGACCGTGACACGCTGCTCTGGTCCGTGGGAAACGGCTACATCTACACCCTGAAGCGCCAACCGGGTGGAGTAAGCATCACCTCCGTCCGCCCACCGTTGCGCAGCCGAGGACTGGCGCGATAGCGCGACAGCGAAACTCGGCAGTTCCAGACATCATGATTTCGCGATTGTTTGCGGTGGCTTGGGTTATCGGCGTCCTGAGCTTCGCATGCCTGGCAGAAGATGCGCCGCTGACATTCCCTGCGCTGTTCGGCACCTGGAAGGTCGAGCGGATCGTCGGGTCGGCGTCGGTTTCCAGCAGTAACAGATCGGCGCGGGCGGCTTTGGGAACAACCGTCACCATTTCGGCTGACCTCATCAGAACCTACGAAAAGCAGGACAACTGCAAGCCGCACGACCCGGCAATTTTCGAGGTAGACACTGAGGCGAAGCTGGAGAGTGAGTTTGATACCAGGGGCGCTTGGCTGAACCTTCCAAAATCGATGATGAAGCCGCGGCTGCCGTTCCTGGATGCAGGCTGCTCATACGCTCTGGTGCTCGACCACGACACACTGCTTTGGCCGGTTGGCAACGGCTACACCTACATCCTGAGGCGCCAACACGCGTGACGGCCACTCCGGTCCGATCCAGAATCCTGAGTCGAGGATTCTCAAGGCGAGCCTTGAGCGGAGTTTGAGGCAGAGCCTCAACCTTTCTTGCTTCGCTCACCCCCGCAGCGTCGTGACCCTGGGCGCGTGCACGACCCGGCAGCCGTCGTCCTCGCGCAGCACGTGGTCCTGGGTCTTGTCGCTGAGCAGCGGGCTGTAGAACGGGTCGCCGTCGCGCAGCAGGTCGGCCCAGCGGTCGAGCAGGCGGGCGGTGTCCTCGGGGTGGAACACCTGCTTGGTGGTGCTGCGAGTGGCGCTCTCGTGGTGGTAGAGCATCGTGTGGCCGTCGTAGAGCACGCGCAGGCCGCTCGCGCGCAGGCGCAGGCAGAAATCGGTGTCGTTGAAGCCGATGGCGAAGCTCTCGTCGAAGCCGCCGATGGACTCGAAGGCGGCGCGGCGCGTCATCAGGCAGGCGGCGGTGACGGCGGAGTAGTCGCGCACCGAGGTGAGCGCGCAGTTGGCGCCGAGGTTGCGCCGGCCGGGTTTTTCCGGCGTGCCGCCGTCGAGCCAGACGTTGGTGAACTTAAAGGCGTGCTCGGCCGAGCCGTTGAAGCCGAGGATGACGCCGGCGTGCTGCACGCGGTGGTCGCCGTACATCAGCAGCGCGCCGACCGCGCCCACGTCGGGGCGCTGCGCCAGGCTGGCCATGCGCTCGACCCAGCCGGGCTGGACGGCCTCGATGTCGTTGTTGAGGAACAGGACGAACTCCGCCCCCTCGCCGTGGGCGCGCACGGCGGCGTTGTTCATCGCGGCGTAGTTGAACGGCCCGGCGTAGGGCATCACGACGTGGCGCCTGGCGAGCGCGCGGAGGTAGCGGCGCGACGCGGGATCGTCGGATGCGTGGTCGATCACCACGATGCGCAGTCGGGCGAGGTCGGCGGTGCGCTCGATCGACTCGATGCAGGCGCGCACCAGCTCGTGGCGGTTCTTGGTCGGGATCACCACCAGGACGAGGCCGGGGGCCGCGGGCCAGTCGACGCGGAACTGGTTGAACCAGACGCCGTCGGACACGGTGGCGCCGGTCGCGGTGCGGTCGAGGTGGGCCTGGATGGCGCCGCGGGTGGCGGCCATCACGTCGTCCTGCTTGGAATGGCCGGTGCTGCCGGCGTGGGTGCGCCAGCGGTAGAGCACGGCGGGGACGTGGACGACCTGGCGGGCGTGCTCGATGGCGCGGAGGAAGAAGTCGACGTCGGCGGAGATCGACATTCGCTCGTCCCAGCCGTTCATGCGGCGCGCGAGGTCGGTGCGGATGCACAGCATGTGCACGACGTAGGGGTGCGACAGGTAGTAGTCGTGGCTGAAGGCGGGCCGCGCGCGCGGCTCGGTGATGGCGTCGATGCTCTCGTCGGTGAGCGCCTCGTCGGAGGTGAGGAAGTCGGCGCCGGTGCGGATGATGGCGCGCAGGAGCTGCCACACCGCGTCTGGCTCCAGCGCGTCGTCGTGGTCGAGGAAGGCGACGTGGGCGTGCCGCGCCGCGCGCAGGCCGTAGTTGACGGCGCGCGCGATGCCGACGTTCGTCGCCGAGCGCAGCACGCGGATGCGCGGGTCGCGGGCGGCGGCGCGGGCCAGCAGCGGGGCGACGTGCGGCTCGGTGGAGCCGTCGTCGATGCAGATCAGCTCCCAGTGGCCGCACCACTGCGCCAGCACGCTGTTGATCGACTGGGCCAGCCACTCGGCCCGGGTGTTGAACACCGGCATCACCAGGCTGATGCCGCGGCCGGCTGCTGCGTGGTCGAGGCGGCGGCGCAGGCGGGCCAGGGTCGCGGGGCTCAGTTGGTTGCGGCGGCGCACGAAGCGCAACAGGTTGGGGTTGGGCGTCACTGTCTTCGGCGATCCCGGCAGGAAGTCGCCGGTGGCGACCACGCGCACCGCGACCGGCTGGCCGACCAGGGCGAGGAAGTGGGCGCCGAGGTCGATCTTGAAGGCGCAGTAGCCGCCGGCGATGCCGGCGTCGAGCAGGTCGCCGCGGAACTGCTCGGCGGTGGCGCGGCCGAGCACGCGATCGCCGGCGGCGACGGCCTCGACCACGACCTTGCGCTCGGGGTGGAGGTGGTCGAACGCCCAGCCATGCGCGGACAAACCATGAAAAGTGTCGAAGCAGCCGACGATCGCCGGGGAGGGCAGCACGGTGACCGGTCCGCCAGAGAGGTGCAGCGCGGTGCCGGCGACCAGCAGGCCGACGCTGCGCTCGCGGCGGTGCTCGGCGGGCAGCGGGATCTCGATGCCGTGGTGGCCATCGCCCACGCCCACGGCGAGCAGGTCGTGCCGCGCGCCGTCGGCCACCGCCTCGGCCACGACCTCGCCGTCGATCGCCAGGGCAACGGGCACGCGCCGCGCGGGCTCGCGCAGGTCCATCGCCCAGCCGGCGACCCCGCCCGGGCTCAGGCCGTCGAGCATGCCGACGATGCCGATCTCGGCCGGGCCGATCCGCAGCGTGGTCGGGACCGGGGCGCCGCCGATCCTGGGCACCAGCGTCAGGGCGCCGTCGCGCGGCGGCAGCATGGCGAGCGGCAGCCGGAACCGGTAGCTGGCGCCAGGGATGGCCGCGTCGTCGCGCGAGGCGATGCCGGCGGCGGCGATCCTGGTGCCGTCGAGCAGCTCGACGGCAATGTGGGGGGCGACGTGAGCCGCCTCGGGTCCGTCGAGCGTGAAGCTGCCGGCGACCGCCAGGCCGTCCAGCGCCAGCGCGTGCAGGGCGAGGCCGAAGCGGGGCCTGAGGTCGACGCGACGATCCAGCACGCTGCCTCCGTCGGCGAGATCGACGACGTCGAGCCAGGACGGCAGCCGGTGCGCGGGCAGTCGGACGACCAGGGAGCGCTGCGCGGGGTCGACGGCCAGGGCGCCCTCGAACACGCCGTCCAGCAGCAGCCCGAGCGCCGCGCCGACGCGGCGGCGGGTCGGCGCGACAACCACGGTGCCGGGGGACGGCAGTGGACCGGGTGCCGGGACCTGCGGCATCGGCACGTCAGGCATCGGCGCCCCAGGCTTCGTCGCCCCAGGCATCGGCGCCCCGGGCTTCGTCGTTCCGGGTTTCGGCGTCCCGGGGGCGGGAGCAGCGCGTGGCAGGGCGGCGTCGGACAGGGTGCCCGAGCTTCGGGCGCGAGCGCCTGGAGCGACGGTCTTCGGGATGCGCAGGGTCGGGGGCATCGGAGCGGGACGTGTCGGACCGGCGGGAACAGGATCGGGGACGCGGGCAGGCGTCTGCCGCGCGGGGGCGCGGCGCCCGGGCTTGGTTGGGGCACGCGCCATGGTCGCCTCCGGATGTTCGCGCCGGCCGGGCAGAGCCTCGCGTTCCACAGCCTAGGCGGGTCGTCCCGGGCGGCAAAGCCCCGGTGCCGCAGCGGTCGCGACGCGTCGGGGCGCGGTGGCCAGGATCGGGCGCGCAACCGGGCCGTGCCGGAAGGCCGGAAACGCTTCGTCAATCTTGGCGTGCGACAAGGGGACGGTCGCGAGCCCGTGCATCTGGCCGCCTGCCGTGCCACCGTGCGGGTTGCCGCGTGGCGGACGCGCTGGCACCTTGCCGGCCCGTGAGGCAGGCACCCAGGAACGGGACGCGATTCATGCGGATATTGCTAACCGGCGGTTGCGGGTTCATCGGCTCCGCGGTGATCCGCCATCTGCTCCGCGACACGGCGCACGACGTGGTCAACGTCGACAAGATGACCTACGCGGCATCGGAGGACGCGCTGGAGGCGGCGCGCCACGATCCGCGCCACGTTCTGGTGCGCGCCGACATCTGCGACGCGGCCGCGATGGCGGCGGCGTTCGAGGCGCACCAGCCCGACGTCGTGATGCACCTGGCCGCCGAGAGCCACGTGGACCGCTCGATCGACGGGCCGGCCGACTTCATCCACACCAACGTGGTCGGCACCTTCGTGCTGCTGGAGGCGGCGCGGCGCCACTGGTCGGGCCTGCCCGCGGACCGCAAGGCGGCGTTCCGCTTCCACCACATCTCCACCGACGAGGTGTTCGGCGCGCTGGAGGACGGCGACCCGCCGTTCACCGAGACCACGCCGTACGACCCGCGCAGCCCGTATTCCGCCAGCAAGGCGTCGTCGGACCACCTGGTGCGCGCCTGGCAGCACACATACGGGCTGCCGACCTTCGTCAGCAACACCACGAACAACTACGGGCCGTGGCAATTCCCGGAGAAGCTGATCCCGCTGGTCACGCTCAACGCCCTGGAGGGCAAGGAGCTGCCGGTGTACGGCGACGGGCTGAACACCCGCGACTGGCTGTATGTCGACGACCACGCCGAGGCGCTGGTGCGGGTGCTGGAGCGCGGCGAGCCGGGCGGCACCTACGCGATCGGCGCCCGCCAGCCGCGCTCCAACCTCGACGTGGTGCGCGCGATCTGCGCCGAGCTGGACAGCCGCGTGCCCGACCCTGGCGGCGCGCGCGAGCGGTTGATCCGCTTCGTCACCGACCGGCCGGGCCACGACCACCGCTACGAGATCGACCCGTTGCGCGCCGAGGCAGCGATCGGGTGGACCGCGCCGCACGATTTCGAGCGCGGCCTGAAGCGCACCATCGGCTGGTACCTGGACAACCGGGCATGGTGGGAGCGCATCCGCGGCGGACGCTACGGCGGCCAGCGCCTCGGCACGGCGGCCTGAGATGGCAGCGCCTGCTTCCACCCCCGACTGCCCGATGAAGGGCATCGTGCTCGCCGGCGGCTCCGGCACACGGCTGCACCCGATGACGCTGGCGGCCAGCAAGCAGCTGCTGCCGGTGTACGACAAGCCGATGATCTACTACCCGCTGTCGACGCTGATGCTGTCGGGCATCCGCGACATCATGATCATCTCCACGCCCGTCGACCTGCCGCAGTTCCGCCGACTGCTGGGCGACGGGTCGCGCTTCGGCTGCCGCTTCGCGTATCGCGAGCAGCCTACGCCGGACGGACTGGCGCAGGCGTTCCTGATCGCCGACGACTGGCTGGGCGGCCAGCCCTGCGCGCTGGCGCTCGGCGACAACATCATCTTCGGCGATCACCTCAGCGTCATGCTGCAGGGTGCGACGATGCGGCCCGAGGGCGCCACCGTGTTCGCCTACCAGGTGCGCGACCCCGAGCGCTACGGCGTGGTCTCGTTCGACACGGACGGGCGGGCGCGCGAGATCGTGGAGAAGCCGGCGGCGCCGCTGTCGAACTGGGCGGTGACCGGGCTGTACTACTACGACGCACGGGTCACCGAGCTGGCGCGCTCGATCAGGCCGTCGCCGCGCGGCGAACTGGAGATCACCGACCTCAACCGGCTGTACCTGGAGGAGGGCAGCCTGCGCGTGGAAAAGCTCGGGCGCGGCTGCGCCTGGCTCGACGCCGGCACGCCGGACAGCCTGCTGCAGGCCTCGACCTTCGTGCAGACCATCCAGTCGCGCCAGGGCATGCTGGTGGGCTGCCCGGAGGAGGTGGCGTTCCGGATGGGATTCATCGACGCCGGCGCCCTGCGCGCCCAGGCGATGAAGCTCAGCAAGACCGATCTCGGACGCCTGCTGCTGGAACTGGCGGACGGCGTCCACGCTTGAGTCCCGCACGGGTCGGCGAGGACGCGGTGCGCGACCCTTTGCACCGCCCGTCGATTTCTGCTCGCTGAGACCAGACCGCCGACGATGGAGCTGTGCGCATGAAAGCTGAACGGCTCGAAATCCCCGACGTCATCCTGGTCACCCCGCCGCGCTTCGGCGACGCGCGCGGCTTCTTTTCCGAGACCTTCAACGCGGCCCGCTTCGCCGAGGCCGGGATCGAAGGTCCGTTCGTGCAGGACAACCAGAGCCTGTCGCGAAGCCGCGGCGTGGTGCGCGGCCTGCATTGCCAGCTTCCGCCGTTCGCGCAGGGCAAGCTGGTGCGCTGCCTGCGCGGCGCGATCTGGGACGTCGCCGTGGACGCGCGCACCGGCTCGGCCACCTACGGGCGCTGGGTGGCGGCCGAGATCTCGGCGGAGAACGGCACGCAGATCTGGGTGCCGCCCGGGTTCCTGCACGGGTTCTGCACCATCGAGCCGGACACCGAGGTCTCGTACAAGGTGACCGCGCCCTACGACAAGGCATCCGAGCGGGGCGTGGCCTGGAACGATCCCGCGCTGGCGCTGCCCTGGCCGGTTGGCGCTGCGGAGGCGGTGCTGTCGGACAAGGACGTCGTGCTGCCCGGCTTCGCCGAGGCGCGCGGCTGGTTCTCCGCATGAGCGGCGCCCATCCCGTGCCCGGTCCGATGCTGGTCACCGGCGGCTCCGGGCAGCTCGCCATGGCGCTGGAGCGCGCGGCGACGCTGCGTCACCGCGCGGTGCGGCGTGTCGGCCGGCCGGAGTTCGACTTCGACCGTCCCGAGACCGTCGCCGCCACGTTCGCGCAGGTGCGGCCGTCGCTGGTGGTCAACGCCGCCGCCTGGACCGCGGTGGATCTCGCCGAGGCCAACGAGGCGGCGGCCTCGCGCGCCAATGCCGAAGGGCCGGCGCTGCTCGCCCGGCTGTGCGCGTCGGCCGGGGTGCCGATGATCCACGTGTCCACGGACTACGTGTTCGACGGCGCCAAGGGCGTGCCCTACGTCGAGACCGACCCGACCAGCCCGACCGGGGTGTATGGCGCCACCAAGCTCGCCGGCGAGGGAGCGGTGCTCGCCGCCAACCCGCGCAGCCTCGTGCTGCGCACCTCCTGGGTGTACTCGCCGACCGGCAAGAACTTCGTGCGCACCATGCTCGGCGCGGCGCTGAAGACCTCGACGCTGCGCGTGGTGGGCGACCAGCAGGGCTGCCCGACCTCGGCCGACGACCTGGCGGAAGCCATCCTGGTGGTGGCGGCGCGGATCGACGCGGGCTGGCAGGACGGCTGGCACGGCGTGTACCACGCGGCGGGCGAGGGCTCGACCACCTGGCACGGCCTGGCGGTCGCGACGTTCGAGGAGGCCGCGCGCCATGGCCGGGCCCTGCCCACGGTGGAGCCGATCCTGACCAAGGACTGGCCGACCCCGGCGCGCCGCCCGGCCGATTCCCGCCTCGAATGCGCCCGTCTGGCGGCGGTGTTCGGCGCGCGGCTGCCGCCCTGGCGCGACGGCCTGGCGCGCACGGTAGACACGCTGCTGGCCGAGGGCGTCTCCGCTGCCTGACTGGCTGCAGATGACCAGCGCCGCCGCCCCGGTCGCGATCCTGCTCTCCACCTACAACGGCGAGCGGTTCCTGCGCGAGCAGCTCGACAGCCTGCTGTCCCAGTCGCACACCGCCTGGACGCTGTTCTGGCGCGACGACGGCTCGTCGGACGCCACGGTGGACATCCTCGAGGCGTTCGGGCGCGGTCCGGGACACGGCCACTGCGTCGCGCTGAACGATGCGCGAGGCCACCTGGGCGCCACCGCGAGCTTCCTGGCCCTGCTGCGCCGTGCGCCGCGCGAGGCCACCGTGGCCTTCGCCGACCAGGACGACGTCTGGCTGCCGCACAAGCTTGCGCGCGGCCTCGACGGCCTGCGCGCCGCGGGCAACGACCAGCCGGCGCTGTACTTCGCCCGCCAGGTGCTGGTGGACGAGCGGCTGGAGCGGCTCGGCCTGTCGTTCCGGCTGCGCAGGCCGCCGGATTTCCTCGCCTCGCTGACGCAGAACGTGGCCACCGGCTGCACGATGATGCTTAATCCTCGCGCCGCCGGGCTGGTGGCGCGCAGCCGGGCGCCGCTGGTCTCGCTGCACGACTGGTGGAGCTACCTGCTGGTCGCCGGCGCGGACGGACGGTTGGTGGTCGACGACACGCCGGTGGTGCTCTACCGGCAGCACGGGTCGAACGCGGTGGGCGCGCCGCTCTCGCTCAGCCGACGCGGGCTGGCGGCGCTGCGGCGCGGGCCGGACGTGTTCATGGGGGTGTTCCGCAGCCACCTCACGACGCTGCTGGAGCAGCCGGAGCTGCTCAGCCCGCAGGCGCGACGCGACGCCGAACTGATCGCCGGCGCCATGCGGGGCGGGCCAGGACGGCGGCTGCTGGCGCTGCGGCTCAAGGGGCTGCGACGGCAGACCTGGCAGGAGACGCTGCTGTTCCGGTGCTGGTTCCTGATCGGTTGAGCGGGACGGCCGCGAGCAGGAAGCAAGGCCGGGCTCTGCCCGGACCCGCCACAGGCTCGCCTTTGGAAACCATCACTTTGGGCCGGCGGCACACGCCGGCGCAGTGTGCCGCGGGCCCGATGGGAGGTGTTTCCGATAGCCGCGGACGAGGCCTCCGGCTCCTTCTGTAAGAGGTTTCCAAAGGCTCGCCTTTTGGCGGGTCGAGGGCAGAGCCCTCGCCTTCCCTGCTGCCTTTCGGCCCTGCACGGTCCGGCTCACCCCACGGGCGCGTGCTGATCCAGCAGCCAGTCCGGCAGCATCGTGACCGCCGGCCCCCTGGTCCACACCAGCACGCACACCACCGGGCGGGAGTCCCAGATCAGGCGCAGCACCGCGCGGTAGGCGGCCATCTGCCGGAGGTAGAGCACCGGCGTGGCCTCCGCGTCGGGCGGCGCGTCGTGGCCGGTCTTGAAGTCCGCGACCAGCACCCGGTCCGGCAGCACCGCCATCCGGTCCACCCGCCCGCTGACCACGAGGCTGCCGACGAGCGCGGTGAGCGGCTGCTCCGCGACGCTGCCCGGCCCGAACAGCGCGGCCAGCGCCGGCGTCTCCAGCACCGCGAGCGCCTCGCGCACCAGCGACGCGGTCTCGCCCGGGGTGAAGTCCCGCGCCGCGCCGGACACGTGGCGCAGGGCTGCGGCCTCGCGCTCGGCGGGCGGCAGCGAGGGCAGATGCTGGAGCAGCGTGTGCATCAGCGCGCCGCGGCGGAAGCGGTCCCCGCCCGGCGAGGCGGCGGGCCGCAGCGGCGAGGCGGCACGCGGCACCGGCCCGAACGCTACGCCCTCGGGCCGGCTGGGCGCCAGCGGGCGTGGCAGCGACGGCTCCGGCGGCGGGTCATGCGGCCGCCAGTCCGGCGCCTGCCCCAGCCAGGCCGGCGGCACGGTGTCGCCCGTGGCCGCGGGACCGGGTAGCGCAGGCACGGCGGCGCGCTGCGGGGCGTCGTGGACCAGCGTGGCGCCCTCCCAGGCCCGGAACGGCGTCGTCGTGGCGCCCAGCGCCTGCATGCCCTGCTCGACCAGGCGGTACCAGCACGCCGTGTCCACGCCGCGCCGGCCCTGCCAGCCGCACACCACGAGGCGGTCCTCGGCCCGGGTCAGCGCGACGTAGAGCAGGCGGTTGTATTCGGCGGTGCGGGCGGCGGCGCCGTCGTCGCGGACCTTCTGCAACGCGGCGCAGTGGAACTCCTTGCGCGGCGCCCAGAGCGGCAGGGCGACGCCGCTGTCGGGGTCGAGCGTCCAGGCCAGCGCGCCGTCGTCGGGCGGCATCGAGGTGGTGTCGGGCAGCACCACCAGCGGCGCCTGCAAGCCCTTGGCGCCGTGCACGGTCATGATGCGCACCGCGTCGCCGGCCTCCTCGGCCTGGCGCTTCACCTCGGCGCCGGACTGTCGCAGCCAGTGCAGGAAGCCCTGCAGCGAGGGCGGGTGCGCGCGGCCATACGCCAGCGCCGCGCCCAGAAGCTCGTCCACCGGCTCGGCGGCCTCGGGGCCGAGGCGGGCGAACAGGCGGGCGCGTCCGCCGAGCGGGCCCAGCGCCTCGGCCAGCAGGGCGTGCGGGCCGGCGAAATCCGCGCGCGCCGCCAGCGTCGAGAGGAACGCCCACGCCGCCGCCCAGTCCGGGCGTTCCGCGGCGCGCTCGCGCAGGGTGCGCCACAGCGAGCCGTGGCGCTCGGCCGCGAGCCGCATCAGGCTGTCGTCGGACACGCCGCCGAGCGGGGAGGTGAGCACGCAGGCCAGCGTCAGGTCGTCCTCGGGCAGCAGCAGCGCGTCGCCCAGCGCCATCAGGTCCTGCACCGCCGGCTGGTCGGTCAGCACCAGGCGGTCCAGCCCCGCCACCGCCACGCCCCGCGTCTTGAGGGCGCGGACCAGCGCGCGGGCAAAATCGTCGCGGCGGCGCACCAGCACCAGCACGTCGCCCGCCACCAGCCGGCGGCCCTTGCTCTCCAGCCGCGCGGTCGCGACCTGCCCGGCGATCCAGGCGGCCAGCGCGTTGGCGAGGAGCTGCGGCGCCGAGACCAGCCCGGCGTTGCGCGACGGCGCGGCCCACGGCTCGGCCACGGCATCGTCCGGCACTGGGGCGAGCGGCCACAGCTCCACGCAGCCCGCCTCGCCCAGGCGGTGCGCGACGTGCGGCTGCTCGCGGGTCGAGGTGACGCCCGGCGTGACGTCGGGATCGGCGAACACCGCGTCCACCAGCGCCAGCACCGGCACCGTGGAGCGGAACGATACGTCGAGCGTGGTGTCGCGCCACTCGCACCCGCCGGAGCGTACGCGGTTGCGGAAGAGGCCGCGCCACCTGTCGAACTCCTCGGGGTCGGCGCCCTGGAACGAGTAGATCGACTGCTTGCTGTCGCCCACGGCGAACACGGTGCGCGCCGCGGGAGCGGCCTCCGCGGCGACCCCGTGCAGGCGCTTGCCGTCGCGGCGGCCCTCGTCCTGTCCGGGCGGCGCGGCCCCAAATGCGGCACGGGCGGCGTCGTGCTCGGCACCCTGGCCGGTGAAGAAGTCCGCGGTGAGCGCCCCGGCGATCTCCCACTGCGCGGGCGAGGTGTCCTGCACCTCGTCGAGCAGCAGGTGGTCGAGGCCGCCATCGAGCTTGTACAGCACCCAGGCGGCGCCCGGGTCGATCAGCAGCCGCGAGGTGCGCCCGATCAGGTCGTCGTAGTCCAGCTTGGCGCCGGACTCCTTGCGCCCGGCGTAGTCGCGCAGCACCGGCCCGGCCAGGACGAGCAACGCCGCCGTCGCCTCGACCAGGCGCAGCGCACGGCGCGCATCCTGCACCGACGCAGCCCGCTCCGCCTCTGCCAGGCAGGCGTCCAGCACCCAGGGTTTTGCCGTCGACAGTTTCTTGTTGGCGAACACCGCGGGGCCGCGCGGCTTGCCGGAGGTCAGCAGCTCGACGAGCCACTCCTCCCAGTGCTCGGCGCGCAGTTCCGCCGGCAGCGCAAGCCATGCCAGCATCCGCGCCGCCTTCTCCTGCACGCCGGGCGAGCCCTCCGCACGCGCCACCCGCAACGCGCTGGCCAATGCGGCCTCCGCAGACAGCTCGGCCGCGGCGGCGGCCTCGGCGACGATCGCCGCGTCGTCTGGCTGCGTCACCCCCAGCGCCCGGCGCAGCGCCGCCAGCAGCGCCGGGGCCGGCAGCGCCAGCGCGCCCTCCAGCCGGTCGCGCCGCCCCTGCAGCGCCGCCACCAGCCCGCCGAACCCCGACGCGCTGACCAGCCCCGCCAGCGTGTCGAGCGCCGCCGGGTCCGGGCGCTGCAGCATCGCCTCGCGCGCCTCCTCCAGGCTGGCGCGGGCGTCGGCGTCCTCCACCACCCGGAAGTGAGGCGACAGCCCGGCCTCCAGCGGGAACCGCCGCAGCAGCGACTGGCAGAACGCGTGGATCGTGCCGATCCGCATGCCGCCCGGCAGATCCAGCACCCGCGCGAACAGCGACCGCGCCGCCTCGCGGGTCCGCGGCGTCGCCGGCACGGCGAGCGCCACCAGCTTGCGGTCCAGCGCCGCGTCATCCAGCGTTACCCACTGCCCCAGCCGGCTCTGCAGCCGGATCGACATCTCCGCCGCCGCCGCCTTGGTGAAGGTCAGGCATTGGATGCGCGCCGGGTCCGCGCCGCCCTGTACCGCCGGGCCGCCCGGCGTCGCCACCTCACGCGGCAGCATAAGGCGCAGCAGGCGGTCGATCAGCAGCTTGGTCTTGCCGGTGCCGGCGTTGGCGGAGACGAAGGCGGACACCGCGGGGTTGGACGCCTCGGCCTGCTCGGCGTTGGCGCGCGCACCCGGGTCCAGGGTGACGATCGTGTTCATGGGACAGCCAGGAAGGAAGGAAGGCCAGAGGCTCTGCCTCTGGACTCCGCCAAGGACAAGTCCTTGGAACCTTCGACTTCAGCGCGGAGCCCAGGCGGGCGAGGCCCGGGGACGGACCGCGCGTTCGCGGACGGAGCGCCGGCCTGGATTTCCCGGCGCTTTCTCGAGGAGTGGTTTCCAAAGGCTTGGCCTTTGGCGGGATCAAAGGGCAGAGCCCTTTGCCTTCCTTGCTCGGCCACCGCGCTCACCCCGCGTCGTCGAGCAGCGCCCACTCGCCGACGCGGGCGAGCTGCGCGTAGTCGGAGAAACGCGGTGCCTCGCCCGGGTGCGGCTGCGACAAATAGGGACAGTCCGGGTCGTCGAACGCGGCCACGCGGCGGCACAGGCTGTCCCAGGCCTGCTCGGCGGCGTCCTGCATCTTCGTGGCGTCGCGGCGGAACGGGTCGCGGACCTCGCCGGCGACGAAGCCGCCGGACAGGTGCCAGTACGCCAGCTCGATCACGTGGCCCGCCAGCTCCGGGCCGAACGCGCCGCGCAGCAGCATCGCGGCCTGCAGGGTGAGCTGGGGCGCCCAGCCCTCCGCGACGTCGGCGCCGGTGGGCGGCGCGCCGGTCTTGTAGTCCAGGATCGACAGGGCGTCGCCGCGGCGCTCGATGCGGTCGGCGCGGCCGCGCAGCTCGAACGGGCCGGCGGGGCCGGGGATGCTGATGGTGCCGGAGATCTCCGGGCGCACGGCGGTGGCGGGGTCCTTCGCGCGGCGGCGGACCTCCTCGTCGGCGGCCCAGTCGGCGATGCGGCGCAGCCTCGGACGCCACCACGCGGCGAGCGCCGGGCGCAGGCCGCGCTCGTCGAGCGCCTGGTCCACGGCGCGGCGGAGCTGCACGGTGGCGTCGGCGGGCCAGGTGGTGCCGACCGAGTCGAGGAACTTCGCGAGGCCGCCATGCACCACGCTGCCATAGTCGGCGGCGTCGGCGGACTCCTCGATCGGCGGCAGGGCGCGCAGGCGCAGCACGTGGCGGGCGTAGATCGCGTAGGGGTCGCGCAGCCAGGTCTCGATCTCTGTGACGCTGAGGCGGCGGGGGCGCAGCGCGACGGGAGGGCGGGGCGCGGGCGGCAGGACAGGGCGGGCGTCGCCGTCGGGGCGGTCCAGGGCGCGGGCCCACCCGGTCGCCGGGTGACGCTCCAGCGCGGTGCCGGAGCCGTCCAGCAGGGCGTCGAGCCGCGCCAGCCAGCGCGACGGCACGGCGGGGGCGCCGTCGCGGCGGCGGGGGCAGGACAGCACCACCGTGGGGGCGGCGCAGCAGGCGGCGGCGAAGTCGTGCGCGGCCTGGCCGACGCGCTCCTCGGGCGAGGGCAGGCCGACGGCGGCGCGCATCGCCCGGCTCATCCAGGGGCCGGGGTCGGCGGCGCCGGGCCAGACGTCCTCGGCCAGGCCGCCCAGCACCAGCAGGTCCACGGTCTGCAGCCGCGACTCCAGCAGCCCCCAGACGAACAGCCGCGGGTGCTCGGTGCCGTCGCGCCCGCGCAGCGCCCGGCGCGAGCGCACCACCAGGCCCTCCAGCGAGGCGTCGAGCAGGCCCGGCAGGGTGTCGAGCGGCTGCGGCGGCAGGTCGGCGACGCCGGGCGCCAGGGCGTCGGCGAGCGCGGCGAGGTGGCCGGACAGGGCAGCGCCGTCCTCGGCGTGCCAGAGGCGGGCGGCGCCGTCCTCCTCGTCGGTGGCGGCGAGCGCCTCGGCGGCCTGCACCAGGGCGTCGAGCGCCTCGGAGGCCAGCGCGACGGGGTGGGCGGCCAGCGCCAGCAGCGGCGCCAGGCTGCGCTCCAGCCGGTCCACCAGCGCGCCGGCCTCGCGCAGGGCGATGGCGCGGCGCCCCGGCGCCGCGCGTGGCGCGGCTTCGAGGTCCGCGGCAGCCTCGTCGGGAGCGGGCGAGGCCAGGGCCAGGGCGGCGGCGGTCAGGGCGGCGGCGCGCAGGGTGTCGGCGCGCGCCTGCGCGGCCAGAGCCTCGCGCAGCCCGGCGAGGCCCGGCGCGGGGCGAGGACCGCGCAGGCAGGCCAGCTCCAGGGTGCGGGCCGCCTCGCGGCAGTCGGCGGGCGTCATCCCGGCGGCGCAGAACGGGTGCTTGAGCACGCAGAGCAGCGGCACCGGGGCGAACTGCTCCGCCACCGCGTGCGCCAGCAGGCGCAGGAAGGCGGCGGGCGGGGTCTCTGCGAGCGGCTCGCCCGCGCTGTCGTCCACCACCACGCCGAAGCGCAGCAGCTCGGCCACCACGCGCGCCGCCAGCTCGCGGTCCGGCGTGACCAGCGCGGCGCGCTCTCCCGGGCGCTCCAGGGTCTCGCGCAGCACCAGCGCGATCGCGGCGGCCTCCTCCTGCTGGTCCGCGGTGACCAGGCGGCGCAGGCGGCCGAGTCCGCCGGGCGGCAGCACCGGGGCATCCGCCGCGAGGCCCGGCCTCGCGGACCGGACCAGACCGGGTCGTGAAATGCCGGACCAGGAAGCGTCCGATTGGGAACCGTCCGGTCCGGGAGCGTCGCCGTGGGGATGGCGCCACTGCGCGAGGCGATCGGCGGGGAGCAGGGCCAGGCGCAGCAGCGCGCTGCGTGCTTCCGGCACGGCGTCGTGGGTTGGGATGTGCGCAGGGCCGTCCCAGCGCGCGACGTCGCCGGGGCCGGCCTGCATCGCGGCGACCAGGCGCTGCATCCCGGCCTGCGGGTGCGACTCCGCGGGCGGGGTGGCGCCCGGCTCCGGCCACAGGGTCGGGTCGAAGCCGGGCAGCACCACCAGGCCGATGGGCAGCCGCGCCACCGCGAGCAGCAGCCGCGCGACGGAGGGGATGCCGCCGGTGGTGCCGGCGGCGATCACGTCGTGGTCGGGCGGGGTGTCGCTCCAGGCGGCCTCCTGGGCGCGCAGCAGGGCGACCTGGCGGGCGGTGGGGTCCATCTGGCCACGCTCGGCGAGCAGCGCCGGCCAGACGCCGGTCACGATTGAGAGGAACCGCGTCGTCACCTGCCAGTGCTCGGCGAAGCCGGCCTCCACCGCGTCGGGCAGCGCGGCGGCGAGGTCGACCTCGGAGCGGTGCGCCTCGTCGAGCAGCCGCGCCAGCTCTGCGGCGAGAGTCCAGGCGCGGTCGGCGGTGCGCGGCGCCCCGTGCTGGCCGTCGAGCCCGAGGATCAGCCGCGACAGGATGGCGAGGCGGTGCATCGGCTCGATCGCGGGCGGCAGCGAGAGCGCGCCGGCCAGGGCGAACGGCGCCTCGTCGAGCGCGCCGAGTGCGACGATGCGCGGCAGCAGCAGCGCCCGGCCGCCGGACTGGCGCAGGAACGCGTCGGCCAGCGCGCGCGCCGCGCGCCGGGTCGGCAGCAGCACCAGCGAGCGCGACAGCCCCAGCGGGTCGTCGCCGGCGCAGGCCAGGCAGTGCTGCGCCAGCGTGTCGAGGAACGGCAGCGTCGCCGGGATCGATGCGAGGCGGGGGCGCGTCATGGGGGAGGCGTGCACCGTGGGGGAGGTCTGGGCGGGGAGGGGCTGGCTCGTCATGTGGTCTCGCTGATCTCCTGGGCGAGCAGGGCGGACTCCGCCTCGCTCAGGTCCTGCGGGCGGCTCAGGTGGAACCACAGGCCGTCATGCACCACGGCGCGCAGCCGCCCGGCGGCGAGGGCGCGGTCCCACACCGCGTTGATGCTGAACGGCGCGGCGCCCGCGTCGCGGAACAGCGCCGGGGTGGCGAGCTGTACGCCGGCATAGACGTAGGGCACGATCTCGTGCGGGCGGCCGCGACGCGGCGCCCCCCAGCCATCGACCACGAAGTCGCCGCAGCCGACCTCCGAGTGCACCTGGAAGGTGCGGTGCACCAGCAGCACGGCGTCGGCTTCGGCGGGGTCGAACGCGGCCGCGAGCCGAGCGAGAGCCGGGGTCGGCCCGTCGAGCCAGACGCTGTCGCCGTTGATGGTGAAGAACGCCTCGCCGCCGAGCAGGCCGCCGGCCAGCGCCGCCGCCACCGCACCCCCGGTGTCGAGCAGCGCGGGCTCGCGCCGGATCACCGTGCGCGGCGCCGCGCGGGCGCGCAGGTGCGCCTCCAGCCGCTCGGCCTGCCAGTGGGTGTTGACCACCACCTGCTCGACGCCGGCGGCGAGCAGCCGGTCCAGCGCGTGGTCGATCAGGCTGCGCCCGCCCAGCGGCAGCAGCGGCTTCGCGGTGGCCGCCGTAAGCGGGCGCATCCGCGTGCCCAGCCCGGCCGCCAGCACCATCGCGTTGCGCACCCCCGTCTGTGGCACCCCCGTCTGTGGCACTCCCTCCTGCGGCACTGTCTGCCCGGGCATCGGCCGCGTCATGCCGGCCGCATCGCCAAGGCCAGCAAGGTGTCGAGGCGTCCGCCCCAGCCGGCGAGGCTGGCGTGGCGCCGTTCGCCCGCGGGACGCAGGGCGATGCCCAGCGCGTCGGCGGGTCGGAGCGCGCCGAGCCGGTCGGGCCACTCCACCAGCACGATCCCCTCGCGCGCCTCGTCCCAGCCCAGCTCCTCCAGCGCCGCCGGCCCGTCCAGCCGCCACAGGTCGAAGTGCCGGATCGGGCCGAGCGGCGAGTCGTAATGCTGCACCAGGGTGTAGCTGGGGCTGGGAACCTCCAGCGCCGGGTCGCGGCAGGCCGCGCGCAGCAGCGCCCGCGCCAGCGTGGTCTTGCCCGCGCCGAGCGGGCCGTCCAGCAGCACCGCGTCGCCCGGCCGCAGCGCCGCGGCGACCGCGCGCCCGAGCGCCTCGGTGGCCGCCAGGTCGTCGAGCGTCACGCTGTGCGAAGTCGGGGTCACGCGCGCGAGTGTGCCGCAGCCCCCGTCGCGCCACAACGCGGCAGTCGTGACGATGGCCGCCGACACGACCGGCAGCCGGGCCGGGGAGCAGGACGACGCGTGCGAGGGGAAAGGCCAGGGGCTCTGCCCTGGACCCGCCGGGGCGAGCCGCCCCGGACCTGCATCCCTTTGGGCCGGCGGCACGCACCGGGGCAGCGGAATTTCGGGCCGACAAAGGGTTTCCAAAGGCGCTGCCTTTGGCGGGTCGAGGGCAGAGCCCTCGCCTTGCTGGCTTCACGTCAGGCGAGGCGCGCTCCGGCCGCCGGGTTTGCAGCGCCAGCCCGCCCACCTAGATTGCCGGGATGACCGAGCAGATCGAGACCGAGATCGCCATCGTCGGCGCGGGCCCCGTGGGGCTGTTCGCAGCGTTTGAGTGCGGGATGCTGTCGCTGGGCTGCGTGCTGATCGACGCGCTCGACGAGGTCGGTGGCCAGTGCGCGGCGCTGTATCCGGAGAAGCCGATCTACGACATCCCCGGCCACCCCGCGATCGAGGCCGGCGCGCTGATCGCGAGGCTGGAGGCGCAGGTGGCGCCGTTCGCGCCGCGGCGGCTGCTGGGGTGCCGCGTGGAGCGGCTGGAGGGCGGCGCGGGCGCGTTCGTGCTGACCACGGACCGGGGCGACGTGGTGCACGCGCAGGCGGTGGTGATCGCCGCGGGCGCCGGGGCGTTCGGGCCGAACCGGCCGCCGCTCGACGGGCTGGCGGCGTTCGAGGCGAGCGGGGGTGTGCAGTACTACGTGTGCAGGCGCGAGGATTTCCGCGGGCGGCGGGTGGTGATCGCCGGCGGTGGCGACTCCGCGGTGGACTGGGCGCTGTCGCTGCGCGAGGTGGCGGAGCGGGTCAGCGTGGTCCATCGCCGCGCCAGGTTCCGCGCCGCCCCGGAGACCGCGGCCCGGCTGGATGCGGCGGCGGCGGCGGGCGAGATCGACCTGGTGATCCCGTACCAGTTGCATGCGCTGCACGGCAAGGGCGGGGTGCTGCACGGCGTCGAGGTGGCCAGCCTGTCGGGCGAGACGCGCGTGATCGAGGCGGACCGGCTGCTGGCGTTCTTCGGGCTGGCGATGGACCTGGGGCCGATCGCCGGCTGGGGCCTGGCGCTGGAGCGCCACCACGTGGAGGTGGCGGCCTCGACCTGCGCGACTTCGGTGCCGGGGATCTACGCGATCGGCGACGTCTGCGCCTATCCCGGCAAGCTGAAGCTGATCCTGCAGGGGTTCAGCGAGGCGGCGATGGCGGCGCACGCGATCCGCACCCTGCTGCGGCCGGACCAGGCCCTGCACTTCGAGTACTCGACCAGCCGGGGGGTGCCGGCGGGCGCGGGCTGAGGCAAGGGCAGCAAGCAAGGCCGGGCTTTGCCCGGACCCACCAAAGGCCCCCTCCTTCAAGCATGGGGCTTTTGGAAACCCTTCTTCTAAACCCCGTCCAGTTTGAAACCCGTAGTCATAGCATTGGGTGACGCTGCGGTGGTCCCCACATGAGGGTTTGTCACAGAAGGCGTTATCAGGACCATGTTGCGAGTTGCCCATGAGCGCTG
>JAABUH010000739.1_pt1 | contig 43046 bp, 41 predicted proteins | sample 5559121 | NCBI WGS metagenome assembly JAABUH01 (sample SAMN10711871, study PRJNA513364) | rock metagenome | isolation source: Antarctica rocks | place: Antarctica: Victoria Land, Battleship Promontory nord | collected 2015-12-28
AAGGCCGGCACGCTGGTCGGCTGCTCCTGACACGCAGTCTCTTGCGGCACTTGTCAAGGGGAACTCTGTCCGCAGAGTTCCCCTTGACTGTATGAGTGGCTTTTTTGTTTTGTCTTGAATTAGGCTATCACTCTCCTAAGGGGTAATGCCGTGTAGTGAACCCTATGTAGCGGACAGTAGGGAAAGTCACATTCCCAAAGATCGCAGATTGATAACCAGGAGAGGTGACGATGCGAGGGGGCTGCCGCGTCAAAATCGGCGTTGTTTGCTGAGACAAGGGCCCAGCCCTGACGGCCGAATCGCCAAGAGACCTTCCGGGAGTGGAACGCCATGCGAGTCATGGCTGCTTTGAGTCGTGCCACCACGGGTGGACGTTTCTGCAGGACTGCTTGACCAACGGCGTTCAGGTGCCCAAGCGCGGCAAGATCATCCGCCGAGAAGGAGACCGCCGTCATGCGCGGTGTCGTGGGTGGCCGTCCTGGTCGTGGGTCTGATGCCAGCGCAGACAGAGCAGGCGTTTGCGGACCTCCGATGGGAGGGAGCGAGACGGCGTGGGGAGCGTGACCCAGGTCCAGGACTGGGACCTGGTGACGCTGATGTGGTGGGCGTTGGGGTTGAGGCAGGTCCTGGACGGCGCCTCAGAGGACGGGCTAGACTGCGACAGACGGGGCCTCCGCGATGTGGTATTCGACACCTACATCCTAAATCGCTGGTACATGTGTGCCCACGGGTTACCCACGACGACCTCCCGTGTTGGACGCGCCGCCCCGAGCACCAGTACAGTGCAAGAATGGATGCAAATCTTTCGCTCCGGGACATCGCCACAGACGCAGTGGTCGCACGCAACCTCCGTCGCACCTACCAAAAGAGCGGACGGTTCTCACGCGGGCGGAGGGAGATCGTGGCCGTGCAGGATATTAGCTTCGCCATTCCGTGCGGCACCATCTTCGGCATGCTCGGTCCCAATGGCGCGGGCAAGACGACCACCATCAAAATGCTCTCTACACTACTGGTTCCCACCGGTGGCACGGCGCGCGTTGGCGGGTATGACGTGGTTCGAGAAGACCAGATGGTTCGCCGCCAGTTAGGAGTGGTCCTTGGTGGTGATCGGGGCCTCTATGGCAAGCTCTCGGGACGTGACAACCTCATGTACTTTGGCACACTGTACGGTCTACGCAAGAGCGTCTGCGCCCGCCGCTCGGACGAGGTCCTGGAGATGGTAGGGCTGCGCGACCGCTCCGATGAGCGGGTGGAGGGGTATTCGCGCGGCATGAAGCAGCGCATCCATTTGGCCAAGGCATTACTCCACGACCCTCCGATCCTGTTTCTGGACGAGCCCAGCATCGGGCTCGATCCGGCCGCTGCGGTCGATCTGCGCAACTCCATCGCCAACCTGGTGCCGGAACACACCGTCCTGCTGACCACCCACGATATGGCGGAGGCCGATGTCCTCTGCCGTGAGATCGCCATCGTCGACAAGGGATTGATTGTCGCCCAGGGCACTCCGCAGCAGTTGAAGGCGCGTGTCGCCGGCTCGCGGCGCATCGTCGTCTCCACCGCCTCCGTCCCCGATGGTCAGGTGGCTCACATCGAGGGGGAATTGAATCGCCTTCCCGGTGTACGTGGCCTGAGCGGTGAGACGATGGATGGGGGCCGATGGGAGTGGACTATCCTTTGCACCTCGACCACCTCCACCCTGGATTCCACCCTTGCGGTGCTGAGGCAGTTCGACACGCCGATCAGTGGCATCAGCGTGTTCGAGCCCACGCTCGAGGACGCGTTCCTGGCAATTGCCGGACGATCGTTCGAATGATCACCAGCCGCGAGACGGTCCTCAACCCCCTGGCGCATCGCTGGGCCGTTTTGATCGGCACGGCCCGAGCGTACTTCGTCATTCTTAACACCTACGCCATCCAGCGCATCCGAAACCCGATAACGCTGACCATCAATTTCGCCACCTGGCGAATTGCCTATGGCCTGACTGGGCACCACCAGATCGCGGGTGCCTCGGTCTCCGGATTTCTGCTGATCGGCTCCTTCGGAAACATCATCTGGTTCTCCACGCTCTGGTCTAGCGGCTTCGCCATTGAACGCGCCCGCCACGAAGGCACCAGTGCCGCCCTATTCCTCTCTCCGGCCAGCCGTCCTATGGTGATTGTGGGGTACGGACTGGGGGCGCTGGCCGTGGCGACCCCCGCCTTCTTCGTCGTCGCCGTGGTTGCTGTGCTCAGTGGTGCCCACTTTTACCTGGTCGATCCACTCGCTGCGTTTCTCGCCTTCGCCGGCCTGGTTGCCGGTACGCTAGCCTGTGGCTTCGCGCTCGCCGGGATCTTCATTTTGTCGCGGCGCGGCAACATCATTGCCACCCTCCTGCAGATGCCGATCTACTTTCTGGCAGGGTTTGTGGTGCCTATCTCACGCCTGCCGGTATGGGTTCAGCCGTTCTCCAATGCCCTGCCGGTGACGCACGCAGCTATCGCCCTCCGAGAGACCGCTCTGCTTGGCTACACCACCGCGCAGGCGGGACCGCAGATCCTGGCCTGTTTTGGGGTCGCGGCAGTGTATTGTGTCGTCGGCTATTTCTCGTTACGGAGGGTAGAGCATGTCGCGAAATACGCCGGCCAGCTCGACCTCTACTGACAGGCTAACCGGGGTGGCTGCGGCATGGGCGGCCATGTTGGCGTCCTGGCGTGCCAAGTTCCTGGAGGTCCTGGCCTGGGCCGGAGCAGGCGGTGAGTTCGTCACCTGGATCGTCTTTCCCGCCTTCCCGGTGATGATCATCGGTCTGATCTACCGCTCCGCGCGTCCCGATCTGCTGGGCTACGTGGTGGTGGCGGCGGCCGCGAACACCGTCGCCCAGAACTTGACCATGTATCTCACCAACCTGCTGGACGACGAACGGATGAACGGCACGCTGGTCGGGCTGTTTCTCGCGCCCTGTCCCAGGTACAGCTGGCTGATTGGCTTCACTCTGGGCGGCATCGTCGATACCATTTTTAGCGCGTTCGTGGTCCTGGGACTGGGGCTTCTGGCCTTTCGTGTGCCGCTGCATCCGGATTTCCCCGCACTGATCGTCACGGCTATCCTGTTCTTGATTGCGATTGGAGGTCTGGGCTTCATCCTCACCGGGCTCGGGCTGATGCTGAAGGATGGGGGCACGCTTTCCAACCTGGTCTTCCCCATCTTTGCCTTCCTGGGTGGCGTCTGGTATCCGGTGGCGCTGCTCCCCATCTGGTTGCAGATTCCTGCCCGGTGCCTTCCCCTGGGGTACGGGATGCAAGCGCTGGCCAGCGCGGCGTTACATCACACCGGCGTGCGCGATCTTGCCGCGCAGCTGATTCCCCTGACTGGATTTGCCATTGGTCTGCCGATTCTCGGCATCTGGATGTTCTCCTTCGTGGAAAAGCGCATCCGCATCCGTGGCGAGCTGGATCTGTACTAAGCATGTGGCCATTAGGGCTTATGCGTGATTAGGGGGCGTAGCGAGGACGAGCGCGACGGCAGCAGCAGATGGCTCGCCAGCGAGCCAGCAGGCTGTTCGCCACCTCGTGTTCCCGGCAGATCTGGGCTGGCCGCTTCTCGCCGCGGGCAATCTGCTGGCAGACCTCCAGCTTGAACTCTCGGGTATGGACTTGTCCACGCATCGTCACCTCTCCTGCTTGTCGGTCTACGATCTTGGAGATTGTGACTTTGCCCACTGTCTGTTACATGGGGTTCACTACACTGCTGTTCGGTTGGGTACGATTACTATGCAAACTTTCGCTTTGAAGTCACGTAGAGTCTTGTCCAACGTGAGCAATCACTGGCAGGAGAGTGAATAGGGCAACTGCTCCTGCCACGAGGAAGAGTACGCCACCGAAGCCGAGCATGTATGGGATACCGAGACGATCGGCGAGGACCCCACCTGCAAGCGAGCCAAGCAGAGACGCAACCGCATTCACGCTGCTATATGCCCCAAAGACGCGTCCACGATAGGCATCTGGAACGTGCGATTGGAGTAGCGTATTGAGGCTCGCGAGGATGAACAGCGCGGGGAACCCGGAGAGAAACTGCGCACCGAGCGTCACCGGTTGGGATGCAACGACCGCCATGCCGATATCGAGTGCCCCCAGCACCAAGAGTCCCAATGTAAATAACTGCGACGGGGCCAGACGCTTGCTGGCCCACCTCGCGGTTATGCCGGCCGCAATACCTCCCGCTCCTTGTGCCGTCTTTACCCAAGAAAAGAACTGTGCGGAGCCGCCGAGCGTGTGCTCCACAAACGGTGCGAAGACAACCGTGACGATGCTGTTCCCAAAGTACACCAGAGCGATGACGAGGAATATGAGAGACAACCATCGTTGCTGTCGAACAAAGGCAAGTCCACGCAACCACTCCCGCTGCACACCTCCATGAGCCGTCCCAATCCCATGCGCGACGCTGGCTCTCGTGTCCTCCAGTGGCACGTTGACGGATGCGATCAAGACACCGGACAGAACGAAGCTCAGCACATCGACTACTACCACGCCTCGCAATCCCGCGTGCTGCAACATGATCCCGCCGAGTGGGAAACCGACAAAAACCGCGACGTTGGTGGCAACAGAGAATGCAGCGTTAGCGGCTGCCAGATCCGATTGTGTCACCACGTGTGGGACGGCGGCATTCCCGAATGGACCGGCAAAGTTTGCCGCGACGGAACCGAGGAAGGCGGTGGCGTACACAATCCACAGCGTGGAACTGGTATGCACCGCAAGCAGTGGCAGGAGAACAAGAGCACGCACCCAATCCGAGCCGGCAATCACCGGCTTACGGCGCCACCGATCAGCAAACACGCCTCCAATGGTGCCAAATAGAATTTCTGGCACCATCTCGCTGGCAAAAGTCGTGCCTGTCGCAAGTACCGAGCCCGACACGACATACACGTAGTACGGCAGTGCTGCCAACAGTACGAAGTTGCCAATCGCTGAGACCAGGACAGCGGTCCACAGGAGGGCATAGTTGCGTTGGCGAAGCACCATCAGCATGGTTCATGATCTACCATGCCTTCCTCATTCTAGTCAACTACTATGATAGGAAGACTATCAAGGGTTTCTCTGGACGTGCGTGAAAAGGGTTAGTTGACTGAGGCGGGACCCGTGGCGTTCTCGTCGTCTCACCCGTCTCACATACTCAGGTACTTTGCAAGTAGTAAGACAGTGATTATAAGACCAGTTAGCAAGACAGCAGTGTCTCACCGTCTGAGATTCCAAGGCCAACGCATCTAAATGAGAGGTGAGGTAAAAACTGGATAGGATAGGGTTCATCCCACATTTGGAGTCGAGCAGTTGCCATGGACGAACCATCCCGCCTCAGCCTTGTTGACCATTTTGCCACGTTAGATGACCCACGTGTAGAGCGACACCCAGCGGGTACCAAACTCCATCCCCTGCTCAGTATCGTTACGATGGCGATCTGCGCAGTCATTGGCGGCGCGGAGAGCTGGGACGATATCGAACTGTTCGGGGAGTCCAAAGCTGACTGGTTCGCCAGCTTCCTGGACCTGCCCCACGGTATCCCGTCTCATGACACCTTCAATCGGGTCTTTGCCGCCCTTGATCCGGTGCAGTTCCAAGCCTGCTTTCTGCAGTGGATGCAGGCGGTGGCTGGGGTACTTCCCGCCCAGGTCATCGCCCTGGACGGCAAGACGGTGCGGGGCTCTCAGGACCGGGTGAACGGCAAGCAGGCGATCCACATGGTCAGCGCCTGGGCGAGTGCCAATCACCTGGTGCTGGCACAAATGAAGGTGGACCAGAACACCCAGGGGGTACCCGATGAAATCACCGCGCTGCCGGAGCTGCTGGGGCAGTTAGCGATCGCTGGGTGCGTGGTGACCATTGATGCCATGGGCTGCCAGCGGGAGATCGCCCAGCAGATTCTCGACCAGGGCGGTGACTATGTGCTGGGGCTCAAGGGCAATCAGGAGACGTTGCACCAGGAGGTCCAGCATAGCTTCACCCTGGCCCAGCTGGACGGTGGTGCGGGTGTGAGTCAAGCGGAGACGGTGGGGAAGGGACATGGCCGGATCGAGACCCGCTGTGCCTGGGTGATCGATGATGCCGAGATCATCGCCTGGGTACAGGAGCGGCATGCCTGGCCGGGACTCCAGGCTATCGGCTGGCTGCAGGCCGAGCGACGCATCGGCACTGAGCGCTCAGTCGAGGATCGCTACTATCTCCTGTCGCGTCCGCTCACCGCTGCTGCCTTCGGCGACGCATCGCGCAGTCACTGGGGGATCGAGAACCGGGTGCATTGGGTCCTCGATGTCACTTTCCAGGAGGATCAGAGCCGGATTCGTGCCGGGTATGCCGCCGAGAACTTCGCGGTGCTCCGCCACATCGCACTCAACCTCCTGCGCCAGCAGCAAACCAAGCGCGCGAGCATCAAAGGCAGACGCAAGAAGGCTGGCTGGGACACCGACTATCTCCTCCAAGTCATCCGAGGTATTGAGATGCGTTGGCCCTGCCCTTTGTTACAATCGCGCCATAATCGGATGGAGTGTGACATGCTGGGAAAGTCCTTCACATCTCCGGTGCTCGGCAGAGTACGAATGCGCTACTCGGCACCGATCGTTGGCCTGGCGGCACTTCTTCTGTTCGGTCCACTCTCTGAGTGGGGCAGAGGTACGGCGGCATCCATACCGAGGTACTCCCGTTTCACCGCCCATGTAGCGGCGTGCGCGCATGCCGGTGCCGCCATTGCACTGCCGGCACGTTTCCCTCACGATTTTCCCATGCCATTCGGAACGGTGATCGATCGGATCAAGACGCTGTCGCGGACGCAGGTAGGCGTGTACGGGTACATTCCCGTCAAGAATTTCTCGTCGGGCGTCACCTTCTTCAAGGTCACAGTGCCAAAGGCGGGCTATAGTGTGACTGACTTTCAGGCGGATTTTCCGCACGATTCAGAGGGAACGTATCGCGGCAAGGGGTTTATTGGACGCTGGCAGCTACGTGCGTTACCCACGTGCAAGTCTGCGATGTCCTTTGCGGCGTCCGCGGAGCCGATCAAGCGCTAGTTGCCGCTGGGCTCGGCACGGGTGGCACGACTCCCTGACGTGCCAAAGCGAGCGCTCCGGCGCACAGGGAGACGGGACTACTCGGAATCGATGATGCCCTGACGGATGGCGTACTTGACCAGATCGGTGCGATCGTGCGCATCCAGCTTACCCATGATGTTTGCCCGGTGTGCCTGGACGGTTTTGATGGAAAGGGTGAGCTGGTCGGCGATCTCGCGGCTGGTACGTCCTTCGGCCACTAACTGTACGATCTCGCGCTCGCGCTCGGTGAGCGACGAGGCATCGGTATCGACCGGGGTCGCCAGAAGCCGCTTGTAGTCGGAGAGAACCATGGTGGCAACGGCCGGGGAGAAGTAGTGCTCGCCCTCGGCCGCGGCAAGCACGGCGGTAACCAATTCGGTCGCGGCGGCACGCTTCAGCACACAGCCGGACGCCCCGGCCTGAACCACCTGCAGGAAGTATTGCCGGTTCTCGTGCATGCTCAGGATGACCACCTGGACCTGAGGGAAGCGGCGCTTGATCTGTCGTGTCGCCTCCAGCCCATTGAGATTGGGCATGGCGATATCCATGACGACCACGTCGGGGTGCAGAGGCTCGACCGAGTCCAGCGCCTGCCGACCATCTTCGGCCTCTCCTACCACTTCGATGGACGGCTGGGCGTCCAGCACCATGCGCAACCCGGCACGAACCACAGCGTGATCATCCGCCAGTAGAACGCGCACCGGCCTATCCACCGTTAGTCCGCCTTCCCGGAAGGGGTCAACGTCGCCCACTGCAACGGAGATTCGGCCAGCGGGACCTCCAGTGTGATCCTGGTTCCACTGCCGGGGGCTGTTGCCAGGGTGAAGGTGCCGCCGAGCAAGGAAGCCCGCTCCGCCATGCCATAGAGACCCAGCCGTCCTTCCCGAGTCGGTCCGGCCACGCGCGCGGGATCGAAACCCGCCCCATCGTCTTCCACTACCAGCCGGGCGGTATTGCCGCGCAGGGAGAGCAACACCTCGACCGTGCGAGCCCCGGCGTGCTTTCCAGCGTTGTTCATCGCCTCCTGCGCGATCCGGAAGATGGCCAATTGCACCTCAAGTGAGAGGGCATCCCCGGGTAGTACGTCGGACTCGACCTGGATCTGCACCCCATGCGTGTGCTCACACTCTTCGGCAAACCATTGCAAAGCAGCGGTTAACCCAACGTCGTCGAGGATGGTGGGCCGTAGGTCGTGCGACAGAGCCCGCACTCCGTCCAGGGTGCGCTGGGTCAGGATCGTCATCCGCTCAAAGCCTTCTCGCAGTACCTGGTCTTCTTCGGGAATACGGGCTCCAAGCATATCGAGATTGATCATCAGGGTGGAGAGAGCCTGTGACGTTTCGTCGTGCAACTCACGAGAGATGCGCTTGCGCTCCTCTTCCTGGGCATACAGGACTCTGGTGGCAAGTTCCAGAGAGTGCCCTTCCCGTTCAGTCTCTAAACGGGCGCGCTCGATCACAGTGCCGAGGATATTGGCGACCTCGCTCAAGAAGTGGATATCGTCCGGGCTAAAGACTCGCGAGTGTGAGGTAAAAGCGGCGAGCACCCCAAAAGGAGAACTTGGACAGTCGATCCGCACGCTGGCACCGCTGCGCACCTGATGATTGACGAGAACCGGTGGTACCCAGAATCTCGATTCGGCTCCCATGTCATCCACGATGACCGGCTCGTCGGAGACCAGCGTGAATCCTGCCTGCGAGGCAAATCGAGGTCCGACGGTGCCGTCTCCGATGAGCTCGGGATCCCACCCGCGTCCGGCTCTGCCGATCAGGCCACGTCCATCCGGAAGCGCTTCGACAATGGAGCAGAACTCGACCTCCAGGGCGCAGACTACACAATCGACCGCCTCCTCGAACAGCGCCGGCACATCAGATGTTGCCAGGGCACGCTGCCGCAGTTCCCCCACGGCCATCTGCCGCTGTGCTCGAGCCACTGCTTCAGCCTCGACTCGCTTTCGTTCTCGGACATCGCGCGCGATGCCCTGCACCCCACAGGGAGCATCGTCCTGAAAGAGCAGACGAGTGCTCACCTCGAGTGGTATATGTTCGCCGCTCTTGGCGACCATCACCAGGTCGTACACCGTCGACCGATTATCGGCCAGCTTCTGGCGGATCATGTGCGCCACGATATTCAGGCTCTCGGGTGCCAGAACCTGGGCCATGTTCAAGGTGTGGATCTCGTCCCGGGTGTAGCCACTAATGGCCTCTCCAGCTCGATTCCAGTAGGTGAAGTTGCCCTGCAGATCGATGGTGAAGACCACATCATTGGCATTCTCTACATGCTCGCGATACTGCTCTTCAATGTGTAGACGTGCCGCGTCCGCCTCCTGCCGCGCCTGGCGTTCCCGCGCCTGACGTAGACAACGCTTGACCACGAAAGGGAGCCGCGCCAGGTTCGCCGCAGGCACACAATCTTCCGCACCCGACTGGAGCAGAGACGCCGCCCGTTCTTCACTGTCCACTCCGAGAACGACCACCGGACAGCGAGTTGCAGCGGTCGACAGAACATTGAGGTCCACATCTGCCTCTGCCGCCAAAACCATGTCGACCGATTGACCGTCGACCTCCGAATCGAAATCTTCCAGAGAGACGACTTCATCCATCTGGACGTCGTAGTCGGCGGCGCAGAGCACAGATCGGAGATCGGGCGCGGAGGGTCGCGCAGCGCCCGCGACAACGAGATAGAGAGGATTGCTCATCTTCACTTCCATACTACGCTGACCAGGCTTGTCGGTCGATGAGTGCCACCATACCGAGTGGGATGGTATCGACCCTAGGGCAAAATAGGGTTATCGCCCTATAGAAAACCTGTCTACCCTTGACGCACAATACGGATGCAGACAGAGTATGACCAGAGGACGACAATCGTGGAAGTCGCGCTGCAGACAAAACAAGTACAGGCCGATATCGGAGTGCTATTGGTGGACGACCACCTGGCCATGCGGGAGACGCTGCGTATGGTACTCGGGGCCAATCCAGCGATTGTGGTGATTGGCGAGGCCGAGGACGGCGTGCAGGCACTACAACTCCTGTCCACCCTGCATCCCGACGTGGTGGTCACGGATATCGAGATGCCGCGGCTGAATGGGTTGGAAGCAACCCGACAGATCCGCAAATTGTCACCCCAAACCGGCGTCGTGATCATCACCGTGCACGAGAACAAGTCCTATTTCCAGGAAGGTCTGGAGGCTGGGGCGACGTCGTGCATACCAAAGCGGCTGGCCGGATCGCAGCTGGCTCCGGCGGTCTATGCCGCTGCGCACCGCTAACCAAGCAACGCCCGCAGTCACGACTCCCCTGGGAACGTGTGGGCCTCACATATGGCCCTACACGCCCTAGGTAGAAATAGGGTGTATGTACTGAGGAATTAGGGCGAAGACCCAATAGTACGGGCCGGCCACTTCTCTCCACACTGACATGTAAGGTATCTATCTGCCCTGGATTGTCTCAGTAGTGTATGGAGGAGTGGATTTGAAACGGATTCTTTTCGCGGTCATAGCCGTAGCCCTCTCACTTGGAGGGAGCCTGGGTCTCCTGAGTCCAACAGTCACAGTACACGCGGACTCGGGAACCATCACCACGACGAACACGACCGTGACCTACACGCATGGGCCGTTCTTCGTTTCAAATCCAACTGACACCGTCAATAGCGACGGCAACCCGACCTGCGGCACGGCCACCCCGTGTGACGACTACACCTTGAACGTCAACGTGCCGGCCGGCACCGACGCCACCAGCCAGATCAAAGTCGCGATTCAATGGCCGGTAGCGGCTGCCGAGTTCGATCTCTTCGTGGTTAACAGCGCCGGGCAGTATATCGCCGCTAACGAGAGTGGTGCCGATCCCACCGTGGTCTATATCCCGGCCATAGCCGGAACGTACACCGTGCGGGTGGATCCATTCAATCCGGCCGGTCAGACGTATACCGCCACCATCGATCTCGAGGCCAAGCCGAACTCCGCCAGTGGCGGGGCTCCGGCCTACACCGGCACTCCTCCTCGTTTCCAGAACTACCCGATTCCGCAGAGCCAGGGCGGCAATGCGGGTGAGCCCTCCATCGGTTACAACCCGAGCACCGGCAACGTGATGTATCAGGCCGGCCTGCAAACCTTTAAGGTCGGGTTCGACGCCAGCACCTCTCCGGCCAAGGCCACCTGGACCGATGTCAGCTCCTTTTCGACCTCGAAGGCCAGCCTGGATGCCATTCTCTTCACCGACCGTCTCACCGGTCGCACCTTTTCCTCGCAGCTAACCGGCCAGGACAGCCTGTCGGCCTTCTCCGACAACGACGGCGGCGCCTGGACCCCTTCCCAGGGCGGCGGCATCCCCTCGGGCGTCGACCATCAGACGATCGGCGGCGGCCCGTACTCGAAGGGTGGCACCGTGACTCCGCCGAACGCCGGCACGGTCACGGGCTACAAGAATGCGGTCTACTACTGCTCGCAGGACATCGCCGCCTCCTTCTGCGCCCGCAGCGACGATGGCGGACTGACCTTTGGAGCCGGCGTCCCCACCTGGGACCTCACCCAGTGCGGCGGCCTGCATGGCCACGTGAAGGTCGCGCCGAACGACGGCACCGTGTATGTGCCGAACAAGAATTGTGGTGGCAAGCAGGGCGTCGCGGTCTCGACCGATGACGGCACCACCTGGTCCATTCGCACCATTCCCGATAGCACCGCGGCCGTCGGCTCTGACCCGTCGGTTGGCATCGCCTCGGACGGCACCCTGTACGAGGGCTATCAGGCGGCTAACGGTAATGCCTACATCGCCGTCTCGCATGACCGTGGCCTGACCTGGAGCAAATCTCTGGACGTCGGCTTGCAGCAGAACGTGCAGAACGTCGTCTTCCCCGAGGTCGTGGCGGGCGATCCGAACCGCGCCGCCTTCGCCTACATCGGGACCACGACCGGCGGCAACTATCAGTCGCAGACCTTCCCCGGCACCTGGCAGATGTACGTGTCCACTACCTACGACGGCGGCCAGACCTGGACCACCGTGAACGATACGCCGACCGATCCGGTGCAGCGCGGTTCGATCTGCACCAACGGCACGACCTGTGGCACCGACCGTAACCTGCTGGACTTCATGGACATCAACATGGACAGCCAGGGCCGCGTCCTGGTCGGCTATCCGGACGGATGCGTGAACGCCTGCGTCACCGCGACCACCGATGCCACCCATCCGACCCAGGATTCGTTGAACTCCGGCACGGCCTATGCCACGATCGCTCGCCAGTCCGGTGGACTCTCCCTCCTCTCGGCCTACGATACGCCGCAGCCGTCGGCACCCGCTCGTCCTGCGCTGTCGGCCACGGAAACCAGCACCTCCGGTGCAGTGACCCTCAGCTGGCAGGCACCCGACAACGGCGGATCACCGATTACGGCATACTCCCTCTACAAGGGCAAGAGCCCGACGACGCTGTCCTACCTGACCAGCGTCGGCACCCATCAGAGCTATGTCGACAAGAAGGTGAAGGCCGGCACCACCTACTATTACGATCTGGTGGCGACCAACGCGGTCGGCAATAGCCCGGCCTCTCCGGTGGTCTCGCCGGTCCTGATCAACACCAAACCGCAGTGCTCGCTGCCCGGCCAGCTGGTGCTGACCGATCCAGCAGGCGACCAGGTTGGCGCACCCAACAACGCCGACCTCGACATCCTCTCTGCCAATATCGCGGAACTGGTCGGCAACAACAACTTCGTCTTCACCCTGAACGTGGCCGACCTGTCGAACCCGGGTTCCAACCATCAGTGGAGGATCTTCTGGGACGATCCGTCGGTCACCGGCCAGCGCTACTACGCGGGCATGGATACCAGCCTGACCGGTGCGGTCTCCTTCAACTACGGCACGATCGCAGCCAACGCCGGTGTCCCGCTGACCACATTGCCCGCCTCCGCTGGAAGTGGCTATGCGGCGGACGGCACGATTACCATCGTCGTCCCCAAGAGCGGCGTAGGTAATCCGGCAGCGGGTAGCACCCTGACCAATGTTCAGGCCCGCACCTTCCTGGGCCAGGCCGACGGCACGGTCTATCTGACGGCCGCAGCGGCGGACGTCACCGGCTACAGCACCTACAACGTGGTGGGCAACTCGTACTGCGGGTAACGCTCAACCGCTTATAAGGGAGAAGGCCGGGGGATTCCCTCCGGCCTTCTCTCTATTTCATGGCTTTCACTCATTCAGGGGTGACCGTCGGAGTTCCCCGTTCTACCCGTTGCCGGTAGTGACGACAATCGACGAGCCCCTTGCTATCGACCAGCCGGACTTACCATCGCTCGCGGTGCAGCACATCGGAGAGCGGCCATCTGCCGCGTTTCAATGACGGTGAGGGCACATCGGGTGCGCCGTGGCCAATCATGGTTACCCCAATCGGCAGGAAGTGATGGGGAATGCCGAGCAGGTCCTGCAGCGCGCGTTGATCCCACACGCCCACAAAGGCCCCGGCCAGTCCCTCGTTAACCGCTGCCAGCACTCATAAGTCCTCGGCACGAGAGTGGCATGGTCTGAGGGACACCTTGAAGTTATCGTCGATTCGCGCGCCGAGCGCGAAAACGGGTGACATGCGTGGCCGGCTCAGCGGACTTCACAGCTGAGAAGAATCCGTCCCTCAAGTGGCCTCCAAAACATGTCCAGTCGTCGTAATGATGTGTGACGCGATGTGTGACGGAATCCGTTCCCGGCATTCACGGTATTCACGCGAACCAAAGAAGAACCCCGCCAGACTTGGGAGTCTGTGCGGGGTATTCGTGCCATTCGCGGTATTCACGTGGTGCGGTCCCACTGAGCTATAGGGACCACTGGCTGATTTTTGGCGTCTGGTCGCCAAATTTTGTCGTTTGTGTGACGCAATGTGTGACGATCAAGCGATAAATGTATCCCATGTAGCCCTCCTATCAGTCAAAGGGCACCCTCGGTTTTTGGCTTGTAGACGCCAAGTACTCCTCTAGGCGGACGTTAGACACCCCCTGCACAAACTATGCATACGAACTAAAAAATTGGATAGCGTCTTGTATAAAGAATGCATAGGCGAGGCTGAATCCGCTCGCTCTGTGCCGGTGTTTTTCTCCCGGCCGCAATGGATCACCGCAGATCGTGCAGACTGAGGAGACCTCCTCCAGCTGTCCCATGAGCGTCGGGTCAGGTACGGGCCGACGAAGTCGGCGAGAAACAACGACTGCCATGCTCGTCGCGTTTGTAGTCGCCGCTGTGTGAATTGACGCTCCTTTTCCCACAGAGACGCATGCGTCCACTGACCCAGTGCCTCCCGGCCGCGCCATCACGACCATGTTTCATCTTCACGTGACCGGAAACCCTGTGAGTCGTGCGGGTTTCTGGGTCGCGTACGGCCCTCTGGCAGACCGCTGAGGACCCGTGCGGCTCCGTTCTGTCGGTCGAGGCACCTAATACCGCAACGCGACTCTTCCCGGCCGAGGGGCGCACCGTTTTCGTCTACCTGGCTGGCCAGGGCACTATTCGGATGCGAGGATGCAACGTTCCGGGCCGCCCGATCGTTACGATTGGTCCGGTATCCGCCATTCGTCTGAGAACGACCGGCTATCCACCCGGAGCGATAAGGACCTAGTCGGGTCGGCCCCCTCCTCCCCTTCGACCCACCTCCAAGCGCTCGCTAACACGGCGGGATTCTATTTTGCGTTCATCGAGCAGGGCGGCATCAGCCTCTACCCAGCATTGGCGCAGCGGGTCACCGATCCCGAAGTGTTGCGCATTCTGTTAAGCCTCGGCCGGCTATCCACTCCGGTCGCAAGCAACACCTGGAGATCGTCCAGAAGCGCCGCAAGTCGCGTATCGTGTGCTCCGACCCGCCGGCTAAGGGCCAGCCCCACCTGCGGCGGCTCGCGTAGAGGGAGCAGGGTGGGGAGAGCTCCGCCATAGATCGCCTCGCGGTGACCGACTGGACGGTAACATTTCCCGTGAGGGCCGCGGCGATGTGGTGCCAGATGTCCGGCACTTCCCAGAGCGGTCCGGCCGGCAGCCCGGGCCCCAAGTCGCGAGTCTCCGGGTATGACGCGGGTAGATGCTATTCTACGGCGATGAACGGCCTCAGTACGAAGTTGCCGATTATGTCACCGTCGCCATCCACCCAAGCCGTGGCACATCGGGTACTCAATTCCGTCGGTTCAGCGCCCAGCTCGCGACCAACTCCAAATAATCCGGCGCAAGGGTCCCCGCATCATCGACCCGCATCGAGTGATTACCGCCGCAGCCAGATGCCACTGTCTCCGTTTCATACTTCACGTCTCCGTCTCCTTCAGCATGCAGATTCGGACGAAAACTTACCATCACCTACTTAGCTTGCTAGCCGAGGTCGCGCCTCTCTTGTCCAGTTACCCGCAGCAGGGCACCCCCCGATTCCAGGGCGATCAGCAGCAGGGCAACGGCGATCGCTCCTTGCACCCGGGCGTCGAAGAGGGGGTGTCGGGTGTCGGTCCACCAGAAGGCCAGGGTGTTGATCGGATAGTCTCGGGCAGGGTTGGAAAAGCAGCGCTGCGGGCCGATGCAGGCGGTGGGCCGCTTGCTCAGGCGATACTGCTGCGCGCCGGCGGCATCGAGCCGCGCCACCTCATAGAGGTTCTGCATGCCGATGACCAGTGGTGAGTGCGGGATGATCCAGTAGTACTCGTAGCGGGTGGGTCCCCACCAGAACTGATGGCCGGTGTGCTCCTGGGCGGCCTCCAGGCGATACCAGAAGCGCCACTGATTCACCGAGACGGCGGCCACTTGGATGCCGAGGCTGAGAATGATGAGCAGAGTGGCGGCGGCCTTGAGCGCGGAGACCTGGTGTCTCCAGCGGGCGAACAGTTCGCCCAGGGGCAAAACCAGGTAGGGCAGCGCCGGATAGAGATATCGTGGCCCCCAGGCGGGATCGCCGTGCCAGTACAGCACGTTTGAATAGAAGACCACGGTGACGAGCACCAGGGCGCAAAAGAAGGCGGCGAGGACGGGGGAACGGCGATACAGGGCGGGGAGAGAGCAGGGCAGCAAGAATAGCAGGGGCACGTACCAGATGATGCCCTTGCCGGGGCTGAGGGTGAGCCCCAGGAAGCCCACCCAGGGGAGCTCGCCAAAGGTTTTCAGGTGCAGCGCCACGTTAAAGGGGGAGCCAAAGCGGAGTTCGTTCCAGAGCATGAGCAGGGCGATCCAAGGAAGGATGGCCAGGGCATAGGCCAACCAATCCCGGGTGATCTGCCGCGTCTCGCCGCTACGTAGCCGCCGCAGCGCAGGAAAGGCGGCGATCGGCAGTACATAAATCACGAAGTCGTAACGGGTAAAGAGGCCAAACCCGGTCGCGCTACCGGCGAGCAGCAGCCAGCGGCGATCGCGCGGGCCCCCGCGCACAAAGCGCCAGGTCGCCAACGCTGCCAGCAGAAGGCAAACACTCACCTGGGTTTGCTCCAGGGCGCTCTGGGCGTCCGGCCAGGCGGCGGTAGCCAGCGCGAAGAGCACGGTAAGGAGTATCGCGGTGGACAGACCGTACCCCATACTCACCGCCATATAGAGGAAGAGAACAGCTAAAGCCGCGCCGAGAAAAAGATCGAGGGAACGGCTAGCGTACAGAGTGGCGGTACCGGACGGCAGGGAGAACTCCCCGGCCAGGATGCGTCCGGCCACGTACAGCGGAACCATCAGCACGATCTGCCCCGGACCGTAGGCCGACACGTACAGGTGGCCGCCGCGCCCCACCGCCACCCGGGTGCCCATGGCGACCGGGTGGGCGATCCAGAGGTGGTGATGGTCGACGATGGCCCGCGTGGTCTGATAGCGCAGGTCGGTGTCCCCGTTGTGCCGCAGATCGCTGGAAGCCGAGAGGAGGTAGATGGCGAGCACGAAGAGACCGACCCTGGCCGCCGCCGCGTGCAGGGTCGGATGCCGGGCTCCCCCTGGCGACGCATCGTGGCTCGTCTCGCTCTGCCAGGCGCGCGCTTGCATCGGCATATTTCCGCTTTCCACCGTCCTACGTGATCTTCTCTCACTTTACGGGAACGCGTTGGGGCTGGAGGCGCGTGACCGGCCATATTCCCGATTCAGCACGGCGGTGGCGGATTTTCCGGACGAAGGTGCCCAACTGTGAACGATGCCAAGTAAATGTAACCGTTTTGTAAGGTTTGTGGATCATAATGAGGGGTAGTAAGCGGTGGTGAAGTTCTCCGCCGCGAAGGAGAGGTGCACCATGCTGTCCTCCCAGCCGCCAAAACCGGAATCGTTGACCGTTGTGATGCCCGCCCGTGATGAGGAGGCCTGCGTGGGACGCCAGGTGGCTGCCCTGCTTGGTATTGACGCACTGGGCGATCTAGCCACGGTGCGCGTCATCGTGGTCGACAATGGCAGTACCGATGGTACGGCGCGGGAAGCGGCCCTGGCTGGAGCACAGGTCGTCAGCGAGCCAAGTCGGGGGTATGGCGCGGCCTGCCTCGCGGGTGTGCTGGCCGCCCCGGCGGGGGACATCATCCTGCTGATGGATGCCGACGGGAGCGATGATCCGGCGGCAACCGCGTTGGTTCTGGCGCCTCTGATGCGCGGCGACGCGGATTTGGCGATGGGATCGCGGGTACGCGGGACCGTGGAACCGGGAGCGCTCGACCCGCGTCAGCGGGCGGGAAACGCGGTGGCAACGGTGATGCTACGCCTCCTCTATGGTGTGCGGGTCTCCGATGTGGGTCCCATGCGCGCGATCCGTCGTGAAGCCCTGATGGCGCTCGGCATGCAGGAGATGACCTACGGCTGGTCGACGGAGATGCTGGTGAAAGCGGGTCGGGCGGGGTATCGCATCGTCGAGGTGCCGGTGGGGTATCGTCGGCGGGCAGGCGGACGCTCGAAAGTATCCGGGACCATCCGTGGCAGCGTGGGCGCCGGAATCTCCATGCTGAGCACCATCCTGCGCTATGTTCGTTGGCGGCCATCATCGCCAGAGGGCGTGCCGGCGTGGCTGGTAAACCCAGCGGACGTCGGGTGAGCGGTGCTATGTATCCCGATCATGCCACGCCGCCATCCGGTGAGTTTCACCCTCGCAAGGGCGATGCCCTGGTGATCGTCGCCAGGTACCCCGAGCCAGGCGCGGTCAAAACTCGACTTGGCGCGGTTATCGGCCACCAGCGGGCCGCCGAGTTGTATAGAGCATTTCTCACTGATCTGTCCGCGCGCTTTAGCGCCGCTGCCCGTGCCTCGCGCTATCAGCTTTGTTGGGCCTGCACGGGCGGGCAGGAAGCCATGGCCAGTGTGCTCGATCCCGGGGCCAGTATCTTTCCACAACGCGGCGGAGACTTTGCAGAGCGTCTGTTCTTTATCGTGGAGGACATGCGCCGGGCTGGATTCCGGCGGCTGATCATTAGCAGTTCAGATTCTCCACAATTGCCGGCCACGGCGATTCAACAGGCGTTCACCCGCCTCGACTGCCACGATGTCGTGCTGGGTCCGGCGGAGGATGGCGGCTATAACTTCGTCGGCCTGCATCTCGACGGGAAGCCGCCGGATTTGTTCCGCGGCATCCAGATGAGCACCCCCAAAGTGCTGGGACAGACCGTTGAACGTGCCACGTCGCTTGGCCTGACGGTGGCTTTGCTGGAGCCGTTGTTCGATGTGGACGAGGTTGAGGATCTGCTCCGCCTGCACGAATTTCTGCGCGACCGCGATACCCTGCTAGCCCCGCATACGCTGGCGGTCTTGCGGCACATCTGTGCTGCGGTGACGGCCTCTGCCCCGATGTCCGATGTCGCCTCGCGGTGATCTCTGCACCACCTGAAAGGACACTGACCTTTGAAGTCCCTTAATTCTACCCCAACGATTCCACTTACACTGATGCCCGCGCGGCTACCGTTGCCAAAAGAGTTGTACCTCGAAAGCACCACCCGCTGTAACGAGAATTGCGAGCACTGTGCCCGCACCCACCTGAGCCGGGAGCGGGACCGCGACCTGTCATTGGCGGAAGTGCGACAGATCGCGGATCAGTTTCCGGTGCTGGAGCGAGTGGTGCTGCACGGCCTCGGTGAGCCGCTGATGAATCGCGAACTCCCGGCCATCATTACCTACCTCCGCGCCCGAGGCACCCACGTGCTCTTCAACTCTAACGGGCTCCTGTTGAACGAGCAGCGCGGACGCGCCCTGATCGAGGCCGACCTGAATGAACTCCGTATCTCCCTTGATGGAGCGAACCCCCGCACCTATGCCTATATCCGGGGAGTGAACGAAAAGGCGCTGCCGCGGATTATCAAAAACCTGGCCGCCTTCGCCAAACTCAAGCGGAGCCTGGGCGCGGAGCGGCCGCAAACCTCTCTGTGGTTTACCGCCATGCGGGAAAACTTTGAGGAGCTGCCCGACCTGGTGGATCTTGCCGTGCAGGCGGAAATCCCGGAAGTGCACGTGCAGCGCTTCACCTATTTTGGTAAGGGACTGGCCACCGAAGACCAGACGCTTTACCGGCGCGCTCAAGAGCATGAGCTTGCCCTACTGCGCAACGTCGAAGAACGCTGCGCGGCGCACGGTATCGCCTTCACCGCAGCCGGGACCACCACTCCGGAGGCCTACTTGCAGGGAGGTCGCGCCGATGTGGCGCGGCCCTGGGCGGCCTGTCGCCGTCCGTACACCCTGGCCTATATCACCGCGCACGGCAACGTGTTTACCTGCTGCCTGGCGCCCTTTAACCCTGGTCCGGCCAGCGAAAAAGTGCTGGGAAACGTGTTCGAGGAGCCGTTCGAGGAGATCTGGAACGGCAAGCGCTACCAGAGTTTTCGGGGGGCCTTTGAGAGCGATACGCCACGAGCACAGTGTGCCGGCTGTGGCAGCGCCTGGAGCCTTTGAGATGCAGGTTTCCCTCGACCCCCGGGCAGTCGTACTGCCAGTGCAATGGTCCCCACCGCACCTGGAGGCGCGCATCATTGAGCTGGATAATTATTCGGTGCTCGACCGCGTCTTTCGCTTGCGCGCGGAGGTCTTCGCCCGAGAGCTCGGTTGGGTGGAATACCCCGCCGACGGGCGAGAGCGCGACCGGGCTGACGCTCACGCGCTGCACTTCGGCCTATTTGCTGGCGAGGACGATCGCGCCCCGTTGGCGGCTTACGCCCGGGTCCTGGTTCCGCCGGTGCCCCTGATGCTCCAGCGTGAGTTCGTGCGGCTGCTCGACGGTCAGGCTCTGGACCACGATCCAGGCGATTCCTTCGAGGTGTCTCGCTTTGCGGTGCATCCGGAGTGGCGCGGCTGGCGCGATCACGCGCACCACTCGGCATTCGATTACATGGGTCGCGCGGTGGTGCTCTGGGCGCGGCGTGCGAGGAAGTCTCTCTGCCTGAGCGTCTGCGAGGACCGGCACGTCGCGGCGCTCTGCCGGCGCTGGCTGGCCTTCGAGCGCTTTGGCCGGGTGGTCGAGTACCAGCCGGGGGTACGGGCCTGTGCGGTTCGCCTTGACCTGGAGCGCGCCGCCGATCGCATGTATACCGAGCGATCGCGAGACTTTTCCTGGTACACCCACACCCCTGCTCCCTCCTTGCCGGCGGACGAGCACCGAACCCACAAGGAATATAGATCATGAAGCGACGATGGAATTTTGATGTAACCTGGCTCGTTGCGGCGCTGGCCGCCGGCTTTATCGCTTCGACAGTGGGCATCGCGGCCATGATCGCGCTGCGTTTTCTAGACGGCTCTACCACAATCCCGGAGTTGGTGGGGGAGCGCATTCTTCCTCATGTCTCGTACACCGTCCTGCTGTACCTTCTGCATACCTATGGCAAGGTGCACGGCACCGGCATGTCTCTTCTGGGCCAGTGGGCCACGGGAACGGTGGTGGTCGGCATCCTCTATGCGCTGATCGTGCGCAAACTGGGAGTGACCAGCGGCCGTACCTGGCTACCCGAATCGCGCGCCTGGTTGGCGGCGGCTGGCATCTGGCTGGTCAGCTGGGTGCTGAGTGTCATCGTCTTTTGGCCCGCCCTGCCGGCAAATCTCTATGGCTACCCAGAAGCGCAAGGACGGATCATCACGATCCTCAACCTCGGCCTGGTGCTCGGAATCTTTTCCGTCGTGCTAGCCATGGCGTATAACGCCGTACTGCGGCCCTGGTCCGCCGCCTCGACCGAAAGCGGCGGGACGGCGCGCCCGGGGACGATTACCCGTCGGGGTATTCTGATACAGTCTGGGACGGCGGCGGTGGCGGTGCTACTGTTTGGCGGCGGAGTAGTGGATATCCTCATCCGGTACTTCCTGTCTCGCTCGGCGTCCTACGATGGCATGGGTACCTTCGCCAAAAACGCGCCGTTGACGGCGATCACTCCCACCGACCAGTTCTACGTGGTGACCAAAAACGTGCTGGATCCTAGCCCGGTGCTGGAGCACTGGGGGCTCGATGTCGGTGGCCTGATAAACAATCCTGGTCAGTACGGAAGCCTGGCGGCAATCCAACGCTTGCCCAACGTGATTCGCCCGGTGACTCTGGATTGTATTTCCAATAGCCTGACCAGCAATCTCATCAGCACGGCGGTCTGGCGTGGGGTGCTGCTGGAAGATGTCCTCAAGGATCGTGGCGGCGTCAAGACCGGCGCGAATCGCATTGTGTTGCACGGGGCGGACGGGTACACCTCGAGCCTGCCACTCGATACGGTGCTCGCTCACAAAAGCTTGCTGGTCTGGGAAATGAACGGAATGCCGCTTCCCCCCCACCATGGCTATCCTTTGCGGGCATTGATCCCTGGCTACTACGGCGAAAAGAGCATGAAGTGGATCGTGGGCATCGAGCTTCTCGACCACGTTTTCCAGGACTTCTACGAGGGCCAGGGCTGGAGCAGCAAGCCCTCCGAAACCTTTAGCCGGATCGATCTGCCAAAATCCGGCAGCACGATTCATAGGTCGGGCACCACGTTGCATGGCATCGCCTTTGCCGGGATTCGTGGGATAAAGGTTGTGGAGGTTAGCACCGATGGAGGCAAGACATGGTCGCGGGCGACCGTCACGCCTCCGCTCTCCGCACAGACCTGGGTGCTGTGGTCCTGGCACTGGCGGATGCCATCTGCCGGTACACACACCCTCACGGTGCGTGCGGTGGATGGAACCGGCACCACGCAGACCTCGGCGGTGCGAGCGCCGGCGCCGGATGGTGTGACGGGCTGGCACAAGGTTCCCGTGCACGTCGCCTAGCAGGTGAGGGACGGACGGGCATACGAGCACGTGATTCTGCGCCTAGTAAATCAACGCGACCGCGTCACTTCCACCCTCTCCCTGCACGAGAGGGGTGTTGCGCCGGCGAACGGCTGGGAGAAGTCACCAAGCCGAGGGACCGAGGAGGACCGGCAGCCAGTCCGCGCCCTGGCTCCCTGGATGGTTGCCGGTGCAGCGGGGGGACTTCTGTTCCTGGTCTCCTGGCTTCGCTACTTCACCTTTCACAGCGCGGCCTACGATCTGGCTTTCTTTGATCAGATCGTGTGGAATGGCGCTCGGGGACATGGGCTCAGTTCCAGCTTTCTGCCGTACCCGTTTCTCGGTCAGCACTTCGAGCCTGCCCTCTTTCTCTTTATTCCCCTGTATTGGCTGCACGCCTCGCCCTTGTGGCTCCTCGGAGCGCAGGATGCGGCACTCGCCGCTGCCATCGTCCCGCTCTACTGGCTCTCCCGCTACTGGCTGGCCGGGAGGTGGGCACCCTGGGTGGCCATCACCGCGTACGTGCTTCAGCTGTCGGTTGCCCGGGCGGTGGGGTTCGACTTCCACACCGAGACTCTGGCGATCCCCTTTGTCTTTCTGGCCCTGCTCTTCCTGGTACGGGATCGCACTTGGTTTCTGGCAGGGTGCGCTGTGGTCCCGATGCTCTGCAAGGAGGACGGCGCCCTGGTTACTCTCGGCATTGGGCTGTTTGCCGTCATGCTGGGACACCGGCGCGCGGGCCTACTTCTGATGGCGGGTTCCCTCACCATCGGCACCTTCATTACCCTGGTCGTTATGCCGCACCTGCGCGGCGGTGCGCCCGGCGATCTGGTCGAGCGGTACACCTACCTCGGTCATACCTCCGGTCAGATCCTCCTGCACCTCTTTACCCAACCTGGACTGTGGCTCAGACATCTTGTCGCGGCACCCGCGGCACCGGCGATGCTCGTCGCCCTGCTTGCCCTGGGTTTACTCCCCTTCTTTCGCCCCTGCGCGCTCCTCGCCGCCCTACCGGCACTGGTCATTTCTCTGCTGTCTTCATTTCCGTACACCGCCGGCTTGCGCCTGCAGTATGGGATTTCGGCCACCCCCCTGCTGGTGGCAGCGGCCCTCCTTGGGTGGCAGAGATTGTCTGGCGATCGCCGGCTCCTGCGGGGGTACGGGCGACCACTGGGCGGCGCTGCCTTGCTCATCGGCGCACTTGCCACCTGGCTGGTATTCGCTCCCTTGCCCGGTGGTCACGGTCCGGATCAAGCGGGGCTGGTGGGGTTTGGTCGGGTGGCGGCGGTCGAGAGAGTGCTACGGCGGGTCCCACCGCAAGCACCGGTGGCGGCGACCGATTCAGTTCTCACCCATCTCGCCGAGCGACCGGTGATGTTTCTGCTTCCCTCCGGCCGAAACGCGCCCTGGCTGGTGATTGACGCGGAGGGAGATGTCAGCGCGGAGAGTTTGGGCGCCGGTTACGCTAGCGCAATCACCGCGCTCAGCGCCCGCGGCTACTGCCTGGAGGCGCGAGAGGCCGGGGTGAGTCTCTGGTATCGCAGCAGCCGACCAAACCGTTGCTAGGATCGCGCTCAACCGGCCACCAAGCGCACAATCGAGCCGCTCGCGAAGTCCAGCACCAGCAGTCCGCGCTGCTGATCCGGGAGCACGTCAATCGGACGCTCTAACCCGATAATGAATCGGGTTGCCGTGCCCACCATCCGGCCGCCCCGCCGGTGTAGGGTCACGCGGTCGATTTGCGCCGGCGTTCCGTCAAAGAGCGCGACGTAAAGCACGTCTCGATAGCCGGCCGGAAAGTCTGCCCGACCGTACCAGGTGAGTCCGGTCGGGGTAGAGTGCGGCGGGAAGGTTATGATCGGACTTTCGGTGGTCGCACAGTAGCTCGCCGTGCCATGGAAATTTCTGGCCGGCAGACGGTCCCCATAGCAGCGGGGCCAACCGTAGTTTCCCCGGCGCTTCACCAGATCAATCTCCTCCGGCGGAGGGATTCCATTGACATAATCTTGCCCGACATCGGTGGTGAAGATGTCTCCGTTGCGGGAATCGAGGGCATGGGCGTAGGCATTTTTGAACCCAGTGGCCAGGGTCCGCACCCGGCCGGTGGACGAGAGGGTGAGCAACCGGCCAGCGCCGCTTTCCCCCACCAGTCCGGATGCCTCGAAGAGGATGGTGCCTGCCGCGGTCAGGTCGAGCTGTCCCTCCGACCGTCCATTGAAGGGCAGCCGGCGGACGATCGTCGCGGGAGCCGTGACCCCGCCACCATCCTTCAGCCGGGCACGCAGGATGTCACGCCCCGCCTGGATATACAGTTCCCTGCCCAACCACACCAATCCGGTGGGCTTTTCGAGATGCGACAGCACGATGGTCGACCCACCGCGCGAATCGAGCACCACGACCTGGCCGTTGCCAGCGTTCTCGCCGCCATGCAGCTGGGTCACATAGAGCCGGTGGTCGGGGCCGTATGCCAGGGACGTTGGCTCATGCAATCCGGACGCGACCAGCTGAACGTGGAATCCCCGCGGCACCTTCAGCTGCGCGACGGCTGGAGCCGAGTGCAATGCCGTGCTACCGCACGCCGCCAGCGCCCCGCAGGCCAGCAGAAACCCAGTACACCGGCGGGCGATCCGCCAGCTTTCCCTCACGGGCCGGCCCACGCCACGGATTTCCGGCTGCCATTTCTCTGGCAGTTGCAGGAGAGGTCTTCGGCTTCCTCGACCGCTAATGTATTTGGTCTCGCTTCCTTGCCTGGAAGAGTGCAATACCTGCGGGGATCAAGCTCCCGAAAACCGCCTGAACCCACAGGTAGCTCCGGTCGGTCCGCTGCACGGTGAACGAGGTCAAGGTCGTCGCCCCCGCTGTGCCGTACTGTAACTATGCCGATACATGGTCGAACCATGATCTCACTCTTCTCCCTGTATCGCACGCTTCCGCAGTGCTGGTACGCCCTGACGTGGCTCACAATTGCGTCTTCAATTGATGCAGGGGATACATATACTCCCGCATAAGGGTGGGGAAGGCTAGCATGGTGTCATCCAGCACGGATATTGGTACGCGCGCTCGGATGGCGAGAGTCGCGAATTGAATCCACTCACTCGCCAACGGGCCAAGCGCTCACGCTCCGACCAGCACCTGCTCCTTCCGATCGGCGAAAACGCATAACTGCCCTGTGTAGTCCTGACCGTAGGTGACCGTACGCGATCCGGTTGCGAGGTCTGTTCCAGCTGTAATGATTTCCATGCCCTCTGGAGCCTTGCTACTCTCAGCGATTCCAACTGCTGCGATCTCGGGGTCGGTGTAGGCGATTCGAGGGATGGCACGATAGTCCGCCAATCGAGAGTGTCCCATGATATCATCGGCGGCAATCTGCGCTTGATAATCGGCCACGTGCGTGAATCCGGCACCCACCACCTCGTTGACGACACCAATTTTCTGGCCATCGCTCCCTAACACGGGCTTTCCGAGAGTCAAATCGCCAACGCTAAATGCTTCAGGCATCTCTCCGCTCGTGCTCTGACGTATGGGTCACTTGATCAAGTAACTCGTGCGCCACTAAACACCGTCTCTCGATGATCGTCACCCTGCAACACAATGGTATCACTGGATCTCCAACTTGTCTCCGCGTCCAGTTGCGTTCGTGTTTCCTCGCGCGCTTACGTACTTCTCCTGTGTTTCGTCCGCTCCAGACCTGTCTAGCAGAGTCATCATCCAACGATTCGTTCATGACATTATTCGAAGGTGGCGTATAGACGGACTGTCGGCCAGTGATCCTGGAATGCTTGTGTTGCTCCCGACCAGCAAAGTGGGCATGACAACCCATTTGATGGGCACTACTCTGACGACCGAACCGGACACGAGGCAAGACCGGGCATACCTCCGGCAAAGGTTGTGCGCTTCTCGCATCGCCCGAGTGGGTGGGCCGAGAGATAAGGAGACGATGAGGCATGGTCCTTACCTCATAAGAGAGGCACATGAGTTCCGAGGATGGCTTGTGAACGCTTCTACCGTACGCCAAGCACCCTGGGCGCACGCCCGTGCCGCATTACGCCGGGTCGTTGTGGTCCTGGTACCGCTCGTGTCTCTGGTGGCCGGGTTAGTGGTACTGAGTTCGATGTACGCGCCAGACAACGTGTTTCGAGCGCTCCGGCACTCGAATGTAGTCCTCGTTGTATTGGCCTTCCTACTGGGCTCAGGAATTGAAGCGCTGAAGGCAGAACGTGCCACTCTCATGCTGTCCCAGTGTCGAGCGATCCGCTTTGAGGAGACTTTCGGAATTCAAGTTGTGAGCCACGGCTTCGGGCATTTGGTTCCACTGGCCCCCACGACTATGGGGTTGCGCTGCCTCCTCACGTATGGGCTCAAGCGGATTCCGATGCTCTTTTCTGCTGGCGTGTTTCTTACTGCAAGCGTGCTCGATAGTTCGGCGCTATTGCCTCTCCTGATGTACCTCCTGGTTGCGGTCAGCTTACCTGTCTGGCAGCGAATCCTATTGAGTGGCGTACTCGTCCAGACCGGCATTTTTCTGCTGGTTCCACTTCTTGGAGGATGGTTACAATCTCTCCTGGCTCGCGTCGCTTGCAGCGACAGAGTGACAGGATTCGTCCGGCGCACGGCGACCATCATCGAATGCGCCGTGAATGGGATGGCGGCGATGCTGAGCGGCGGTTGGAAGAAGACCGTGCTTCTCGTCTGCCTCACCATTTTCATGGCAGCGCTTGGAGTGCTTCGCCTCGAGTTGCTGTTGCAGGCATTTGGCCTGCAGGTTTCGTGGAATCAACTGTGGTTGTTGATGATCTTTAGCTCGCTCGTTGGCAATCTTTCCATCCCTATCCCGGGAGCTGGTACGTGGGCAGCTGCAAAAGCGCTCGCGGTAGCGGGGGTTGCGGGATCGGGAATCGGCGGGTATATCCTTGTTATCCGAGCGATATCGTCGATTGAAACGCCCCTCCTGGCACTTTTCGTTTTGCTGTGGTGGAGCATCCCAAGAAGCCCGTCCTCCATCCACTTGAAAGACATCCGCGAGCTTCGGAAGTTGCCACTGTTTTCATCGACGCAGTCGCCACAGGTCTCGCAGCCACACGACTCTCTCCCGACCTCCAGGACCCACGACGGCGGTTGACAGTCCAACGGACGAGTGACCGAATGAACACTACCACTTCTCGTCGCCTCAGCCGTGGTTGCCGTTTTCCTCCTTGACCGCTGGGCCATGGCCTGAGTGACGCTGGCGGACGCTGCTCGATCTACCCATATGCCTCAAAGTCGCCATGGCATCGGATGAGCAACTCATGAAACCAGCTGTGCCTACTCTCGTCGGCTATCCGGGCGTACAGCCGCTCTTTGATCACGTCAACAGGTATAGGGATGCTCACTGTAGCGTTATGAGGCGCCTTCGGCAGCACCTTGCCGGCGATTGGGCGGGGCATGCCCAGGACTAACTCCCGGCTGGGATAGGGCAAGAGAACCGAGAAGCCGCCAAAAAGCCCCAGGGCCGTCAGTAAGGCGTAGACATCCCGCAAATACCCAAACAGGTCGATCTCGAACAGGTGATTGAGAGCCAGTTCCCCTGTGGGTCCCGTGCTCCGCGCGATGCTTTCTGTAAGCTCGATCACCGAGACTCTACCCGGTCAGCTGTCATGATGAAAGTGCAGCCACAGGGTTTCGAGGGACGTGCTCGTGGCAGTACAGGATCAGTCGCAGTGAGGCTCCGCTGACGCGCAGACAACTGTTGAGCGTGGGTTTGAACTTGGGAGGTTTATCTTCATGGCTCTGAAGCGACCGCCAATCGCTCCAATCGCAAACCGGGTCGAGGCCATTGTTTCCGGCGACCCCGCAGGACACTCCCTCCGGCATCACCAGTTGCCTTTCATTCGGACCATTGCCCTCTCTGTCGGTATTCAAGGTCCCGTAGCAGGAATCATCGTCGGTCCTGCCGTACTGGCCGGTATCGTCGGCGGGTCTGGCGCCCTCGCCTACCTCCTCGGGTTGATCGCCATGGCCTTTGTCGCGTACGCGTTTGTTATTTTCTCGCGGTCGTTCAACTCGGCAAGCTCCGTCTACGCGTTTAACGGCGCTGCTCTCGGCCCCACATACGGGTTCCTTTCCGCGTGGATTCTTTTGCTCGTGTACATCTCGTTTGCCGGCGGCGTCTATGCGAGCACGGCCGATATCGCGCAAACCTTATTGGCCTCCTTCGGTGTCCACCTCGGGTGGGTATGGATCGCAGTAGCTGGGTTTGTCGTGACGATGCTGTTCGCCTACAGGTCCATCCGTCTGTCCACTATTGTCATCTTCATGTGTGAAGGGATCGCGGTGCTGTTGTTAACGGTCGTGGGTGTGGTGGTGCTCGTGCGAGGTGGGTATCATCACCATGCCTTCTCGGCCGCCCCATTCGGTCTGCATGGGATCAGCCTCGGTGTTCTGGGACTCGGGGTGGTCAATGCGTTCAGTGCATTCAGTGGCTTCGAAGGCGCCGCGACCCTCGGTGAGGAATCGACGCGAACGACGCGGACAATTCCGGCAGCCATCACCTGGTCGTTGATTGGCTCGGCCACGATCTACATCGGTTTTACCTGGATCGCTAACAACGCCTTTCCCAGTACCGCGGCACTGGCACATTCATCGGCTCCGTTTGTCCAGCTAGCGAACACCTATATCGGCACGGCGATGGGTACGGTCGTCAACGTGGCGGGCGTAATCAGCGCGTTCGGCGCTCAACTCGCCTGCATCAACGCCGCGAACCGACTTGTGTTTGCGCTCGGGCGCGAGACTGGAGGGCCGCAGTCGCGAATTGGCGCCTTCCTGACCAGGACCGATCCGCGCCGGGGCTCCCCGGTGGGCGCACTCGCGGTCACCGGCGGGGTCAGCCTCGCGGCCGTTCTCGCCTTCAGTTGGGAGAAAACAGCAATCGACGCGCTAATCATCATTCTGGAGTACGGTGCTTACCTGATGATCGTGGCGTACCTTCTGACAGTTGTCGGCGCCCTTGTCTGGGTGTGGCGCACCGAGCGCCGGGCCGTACCCCTCGGGGTGTTGTCGATCGGCATCGTGGTGCTCGCCTATGTGCTGTACGACACTTTCAATCCGTTCCCGGCGCCTCCGTTTAACTGGGTCGTACTCGCCGACGTCCTGAGCATCATCCTGGGCCTTGTGATCGCTGTCGTACCTAGCATGCGGTCTCGACTCGCCGGCTCCCGCTTGCTCCAAGCAACTCAATTGGCACCGATCAGTATTGTGGAAGAGGCGTAGCTATCGCAGGAGTTGTGCTCCGGTCCAGATACGCTGTATCGCGGTAATCGCCACGGCAGTTGAAAACGTCCACGCAATCACGGCTGTGGCGTTAGGTAAGAGGCAGAATAGGGCGTAGACCACGACCGTCTCGAATCCCTCCGCCAGGCCTCCGGTCAGCCGGACGGATCGCTCGTCCCGATCGTTCTGGCGTCGCCGCTCAAGTAACGAGGAGAGCGTGAGGAGGGCCGTCCCAGACACGTAGTACGTGAATAGCAGCACGACGCACGACACACGAGCATTCGGTACGGCAATGGCAAGTCCCAGGACAAAGCCGCCGTACACGGAGAAGTCCGAGACCACATCCAGATACGCGCCTCGATCTGTCTGCCCGATAGCTCGCGCCACAGGCCCATCCAGCCCGTCCAGCAGCCGGTTCAGGAGCCAGAGCGCCAGGGCAGCGGGCCACAGCAGGAGAGTGACCGCGACGCAGGCGCCAGCGCCCGCCAACCACGCTACGACTGTCACCACCCCCGGGGTGACCCCTCGAGACGCCAGGCCTTGCCCGGCAAGGGTGAGATGGGGCCCTACCACGCGGCGCAGCCTGGTATCAAACATGTTACTCGGAGGCTGCGCGTCCGGTAGGCGGCCTGCGTGCGGCTAGCGGCAACTCGAGGCTGAGCCGAAGGTTCTCAGCTGGGTCAAGGACCGCGTGCTGTACACAGGCCGGCACGATTCGGCCGGTCTCCGGATGTGCCATGCCGTACGAGCACGCCTGAAGGCGCTCCTGCGTCTCCCTGATCCTCGGATCAGGGCTCATCTCTCCATGTTCCAGCAAGTCCCACGCGGGCTTCACATCCGCAGCATGCATGAAGCGATGCATGACGAAGGTCATCGGAACGATTCGCTGCCGGAGCAAGACGGTGGGACCACCTATTCTTCGGAGCGTCCGACGAATCCAGCCGATGCCGAGCGGCAGCACGTCGGGATGAGCAATGGTGACGCGAATCAACCGCGGGAGGAGCAGATGGAGCGGCGCCTTCCAATAGACGCCGCCGAAATAATCGAGGAACGCGTCCCGAACGGCAAGGTCCCGCGGGTCGGTGTCATCGACGACGCTGTGCCAGCGGTCGCCCGTGTAGAAGCCGAATGCCGAACGGTTGCAGCGCTCGTCGCCGAGCTGGAAGAGCTGGAAGGGAAGCCGCGCTCCCGCACCCTCCTCGATCCGCTCCCACACGCGGTCCGGATCGAGCGCCCGGTAATCAGCGTTCCATCGCCGCTCGTCACCCACGTATGCCGCCGGCTGAAACGAGAACATACCGAAGCCAAGAGATCGACAGCGCCGGATTACCCCCGGGATCTGGTCCACGTTGGCCGGCGTGACGGTCATGTTATGCGCCAGGAAGGAGCGGACGCCGTGCTCTTTCCGCAGCCGGCGGAACATGCCGGCACATTTACGGCGATTTGGATCGAGCGCCTCCTCGCTGTCGGTTCGCGCAATGCCACGCCGACCAACCATGGTTGTATCGATGTGGAGGGCGAAGGAGAGGCGACGAAACCGTGGCCGGCCATCCGGTCCGAGTGCGAGCCGGCGTAAATAGTCGTATTCGAAGTCCCCGTGGGTGAAGCTCATCGGCTCCCGTCCGTGGCTGCGCATGACACCCAGCGCTTCAGCATGATCGTCCGGATCAAGCAGGCTCACTTCGCCACCGATCAACTGTGCATGGGCATGCGGGGCACGGGTTCGCTGGAAGAACGCCATCTGCTCGCCGACCCGGGCGATCGTGTGTGGTCCGTCGATCCGCACCCGGTTGGCCTCACGTGAGTGGTAACACGGTTTACAGGCGAAGTTGCACTTTGGAAAGACCCCGTGCGTTCCCTCACAGCCGATCCCCATACGACCAAGCGTCTGGGATGGGGTCTTCACGTGGTCGGGAAGCTCGGTCCAGCGGCGTTCCAAGGCAATACGCATCCTCGGATCGACCGGTTGCGTGGCGTACCACACGCGCCTCGCCCACCAGACGACTGTCCTGAGGTGCCGGCTGAAAGCATACCTCTCGAGCAGCGAGCCGTCTCTCTTACCGCTCGACCGAGGACGTCTGCCTCCTGCTGGGGCTCCAAGTGCTGCGGTCTGCAAATCGATCTCCCTCTTGCATTCCGGCTCTGGAGCCGCACCCTCCGTCGTGTGCATGAAGCATAGTCTCGCCACGGCTTGTCTCAACTCTAGCAATGCATCGGGCCCATGGCCGGTAATCGCGACCACAAAACCGCTCTTTGAACCATCTAACGGGTCTTGCGTAGAACGATGAATCCAAGATGTGAGCCAGCTCAACCTAAACTTCCTATCCTTGACCGGAGAGCCGTCCGTCCGTCTCACTGTAGAGTAGAAAGCTGTGCTTGGTCGGGCGCGGCAGTGCAGGTAAGGCTGGCCGCTGAGGAAGATTTCGGCGCGCGGCAGACGAGCGTACCCAACCCCGCGAACCGGCCGTGTTCCGGACACCGTTTGCGCATGTACACCTTGTTGTTTCGCAGCAGGATGTGTGCATCGATCACGCGCCGGCACTCGGGACAAATGCTGCGGGTCAGTTCGTAGAACACGTAGTCGGCATCGTGTTTCGTTTCCGCTGTTCTAGTCTTGCGCTCGATAACCTCAGTCACGCGGGCTCCTTTGCGTCGATCAGCACGATCATATACTGCGAGTATACGATCAGCGGGCGGCTATTTTTTCCTTCCTGTGACGGGTCGTCCGTGAGGTGTCACCCGGAATAGCACCATTCACGGTGCAGACAAGGTCGAGTGATTGCATAACTGAGACCAACGAATACAACAGCAGAACGATGGCGGCCGTGGCGAGTGGGAGCCAGAAGCGGTTGAGCGTTTCGTTGAAGCCCAGGATAGTGGTTCCGGAAAACCCCAGCAGCGACAGAAGCGCGGGCACCAGAACCGGGGCGCAGCAAGTCATGGATGCGGTGCCGAGGAGCGCACCTATGGCTGTACCGCCGGTCTGCGCTGTACTCGCGGCCGCGAGTCGTGCCGCATAGGCCAGCAGAGGAACGAGGAGACCGAATAACAACGCTATGATGAGTCCAGCCGCGAGGAACTGCAGCTGTACGAAGATCGCGATCCCGTGGCTGCCAATGACGAGTACCTGACTGGACCAGAGGTAGAAGACCGCCATTGTCACGAAGGCGGAGAACGCCAATAGAGCGTTCCAAGGGCTGCGATAGACGAGCCGGAGAGCGGTCATGTCCGCAGGCGCGAGACAATTTGTCGGATTGTTGGGCGGTCGCACACGGAATGCGGACGCATCCGGTCGGTATGACAAATGAAGGCAGTGATCGAGTTTGCCTCGGCATTAATGGCAGGAACGAACGAACTCGACGAGTCTCCTTGCTGGAGGGCGTGCTGCACCGTGCCGAACGATTTCCCCGCAATAAGACTGAGGTCATACCCATCGCCGAGCAGCCCGTAGCCGCCGACCAGAACCAGCGGGATGCCACCACTGGGATCGTACCGGCCAAACAGTGACTGCTCCTCAGAGGACAACGTGTCCAACGGCTGATGTGTGCGGTCTTCCACATCCCTGTGCACAAACGTAACGTACTGACTCCTGTACGTTGCGTGGTGCAGATCAAATGTGGGAATTGTGCCGTCATCATTAGCACTACTCGTCACGTTGGAGAAGGTGCCGAATTGATTCAGCGCCTTGACGATAACCCAGCGTTCACCGGCGCAGTGCGGACAGTACTGAGCCCCAATGAAGAGGAGTTCGGGCTTGCTACCGGCGTAGAGTGGTGGTCCTACGTGGTTGAAGGCGCCGGTCGGCGGAGAGGTAACATCTGATGAGGGTGCCCCCAGACCGGCAGCGACCGCACTTTTGCTCACGCCGGCGGCACTGCCACGTACAGCGAACACCACAGCGGCTGCGAGCGCGGCGATCGCCAGAACGCTCCCACCGATCCGAGCTGCGATTCTCTTACGGTCTGTTGCCCGCTGTGCCTTCTGCCGAGCGATCTGCTTTTCTCGATTTAGCGCTTGCTGCTGGAGCTTGCGACTCTGTTTATCCCTTTGTGTGTCTACCCTGCGGGACGCATTCTGCGCCGTGTTTTTCATCAGATATACCCTCTCGTCGCTCCATAACACCTACGTGGAAGTCGGCTCGGCGTCAGCCGGCAATTGGCTCAAGAACAACATCATCAACAGAGTGGCTTCCTACGGACGCTCTCACATTTCGATGCAACTCCTGGCACGCGCACGTTTAGCATGCGGCATCACCCGACCGACGTTCGGTAATCGAGATTACATGTTCCGCAAGAGCAGTGGCCTCCTCGATGGGAGCCGACCTGCTACGGTAGACGTGTAATGCGAGGACTACCACTCTTTCGATCCATCACCGCACTGCTTCTGCTTGCGGGAACGCTCGCTGGCGGGTATTTGTTGTTCCGTCCAGTGAAGCCGGTGAGTACCGGCATGGCACCGGATTTTCGTCTAGCCACTACGACCGGACTTCCGACCGCGCTCTCCGACTATCGCGGTCACCCGGTGCTGCTCAACTTCTTTGCTACATGGTGCACCACCTGCAAAGGAGAACTCCCAGTGATTGCGCGCGCCCGACTGAAGCATCCAGATCTGGTCGCGCTGCTGATCGATGAGCGCGAGTCGGCAGCACAGGTGCGTGCCTTTCTGCGCGGACTTAACGTATCGGGGCCCGCACTGCTCGATGTGGATGGTGTCGTGGCTGCACGATATTCAATTTCAGCGCAACCCGTGTCGGTGTGGATTGCTCCTTCCGGGCATATACGTGCGGTCTCACGCGGACCGGTTGATGCTTGGATCATCGACGCGCGGTATAGCGAACTCACATCTACCACGTAACCCGGAGTATTCATGACATATCATCGTCAACTATCCGCCATGCTGCTGATCGTGTCGGCGTGTTTTGCACCCGCACTCGCTGCCTACGCCACACCCACGCATTCGCATGCTGCCCTGATTACATTTGTGCGCGCGGACAACGTCTGGATTGCAGCCGCTGATGGAACCGGCGCACGGGAGATAACACGGGATGGCACGGGCACACGTATCATCAATGGACGCCAGGTCACCTACGCGTATCTCACCTGGTCCCCGGTCACGCAGCGTCTACTGGTCGCACGCTTCGAATCGAATAACCCAACGGGTGGGGCTTACCGGCAAGGATGGAGTCTCGAGACATGGTCACCCGGCGACGCGAAACTCGTGACTATGGTGAAAGGCATCAACTCGCAGGATTTCATCCCCCAATGGTCAAGCAATGGCCGGGACGTCTCGTACATTGCGGACAGTTCGTACAACGATAAAACGCTTACGTTTCAGAACACGGTCAAAACGGTTGATCTATCGGGACGAATCTCGCCACTGGTGCGGTTCGGGGCCCGCGAGGGGTGCCTCGACAGTAGTACGGACCCCTCTGAGCTAACGTTTTGGAATCTGGTCGGTCCGGGGGGCGTTCGTCAGACTTTCATTTGGTCCAGTGCCACCCGATTTCTGGTGTATTCCACCGAATGCATTCACACTGGCTTGCAATACCGGAATCTCGTATCTGGCCGAACCAACGCGGTGGGCCGCACCATGACCGAGGCGGCACTCGCTCCCGGCGGTGCGCGCCTTGTCGGCGTCAATGGCGGGCATTTGCTGGTGGCCAACGCGGATGGTACGGCTCGACACATGTTTCCCAACACAACAGGAGCGAGAGTTCCCGTATGGTCGCCGGATGGTCGATCCGTGTACTACATGACACGCCAGACGGTGAATACGCTGCGGTATCGGGACCATGCCGGCAACCTCTTCGAGATTGGGGTTAATCGTGCCTCGATCAACCGGCTCGACGTGGCATCCGGCAGGGTTGCGACGATCCTCGCGCTACCAGTCCACGCTTTCGCCAACCTGGCGATATCGTCGGACGGTCGCTGGCTGTACGCCACAGAGATCACGAATAGTGATCGGCTTTATCAGCACCTGGTCCACAGTCCGGTCGTGACCAATGACCTGCTGACTCGCTACGGGCCACGCACGCACGTGCTCCGCGTGCCGAGCGGAGGAGGATCGATCCACATGGTGGCAAAGGGTGGCGGCCAGATCGCAGTGTCTGGGACGGGCACGTAAGCAACTCGTATCGCTCGCCAGTCAGCCGCATTTCAGGTTGGCTGGATGGCGCAGGTTGGCGAACCGGGAGACACGTTTACATGGACGACCGCGCCTCACGGTCGAGTATCTGTTCGGCCACCTCCATCAGATCGATTCCAACAATATCTGGTGTCTCGAATAGTGGATTAGGAACCATTCCGGGGCGAGCGACGAATGCCGCCGCACATCCTACACGCATGGCGCCGGCGACATCCCAGTCATGCGCCGCCACGAGCATCATTCCACCGACATCGATACCCAGGCACTTTGCTGCCATCCGGTACGGTTCCGGTGCCGGTTTCAAACGCTGAACCGTGTCGGCCGATAGAACCTGTTCAAAGTAGTCGCGCAGTCCGGCATTGGTGATTTGCGCCTCGGCAACCTCGGCCGTAGAGTTTGTAAGCGCCGCCAGACGCAAACCTGCGGAGCGCAGTCGTTCGAGTCCATCCTGCGCATCACGGTGTGGTGGTAGCTCCCGCATGGCGCCTACGATGGTCTGTCGATCACCGTCCGAGAGCTCGATGCCTTGTCGCGATGCGATCATGGTCAGGGCCACTGCGCCGATGCTACCAAAGTCGGTGTAGTCGTTCAGCACGGACGTAACCAGGGCGGATTGCAGTAGCTGAGAGAACCAGAGGCGGCGCACTCCGGCATCACCGAAGATGCGTTCGAAATGGGGATCCAGGGCCGCCAGGTCCAGCAGCGTTTCGTTAACGTCAAAGACGCACACGGGAGGTATCGGCATAGCCATTCCTTTCTGAGTTCCATTCGTCGCTTCTACTCGTGTCTCTCAACGTCCGTCGGGCTGATGTCTTCCCTCCGGTCCACGGTGGCACGGCCCGACGGAAAGAGTAAGCCCATCACCTGCTGGACGCCCATGGACATCGTGGGGTAGGCGTGAATAGCCTGCGCCAAGCGCCCGCTGAACGTCCGGGCCTGCATGGACACCACGAACTCGTGGACCAGTTCTCCGGCGAGCGGCCCGACCAGATGCGCGCCCAGTACTTCGCCGCCTCCCAGTGTATAGCCGATTACAGGCTTCTTTCCCACGATGACCTTGATCAATCCCTGAGTCTGACGCTCGATCACCGCTCGATCGATTGCGGTGAACGGGAGCGTGACAATGTGGATGTTGTCGCCGTGCTGTCCACGGGCCTCCTCCTCAGTGAGTCCCACGTGCGCGATTTCGGGATCGGTGAAGATGACCCAGGGAACGACGCGGTAGTCAGCCGTGCCTCTGGTCCCGATAGCATTACCTGCAGCAACCCGGGCCTGATACGCGGCCACGTGGGTAAACGGGTAGAGTCCGGTGACGTCTCCGGCGGCGTAAATGCCCTCGGCCGTTGTTTCCATCTTCTCGTTGACGACGATACCGCGCTTCTCAACCTCGATCGCCACCGCCGGCAGATCCAGGTTCTCCGTGTTCGGCCGTCGTCCGGTCGCGACCAACAGCATATCCCCTTCCACGGTCATGTGGCGTCCGTCCACCACAGTTTCCATGACGATCCGATCGTTGAGTGACGAGACACGCTGCACCTGCGCGCCGAGGAGGAAGCGGATACCCTCCCGTTCGAGCACGTCTCGAAGACATACCGCGATGTCCGCATCTTCCCGGGGAAGCAGGTGCTTCTCCATGTCGATGATCGCGACCTGACTTCCAAGCCGTTGAAAGGCCTGCCCCATCTCCAGTCCGATTGCTCCTGCTCCAAGTACCAGGAGGCGGTTAGGGAACCTCTCCAGGGCAAACAAATTCTGATTGGTCAGGTACTGCACATCGCTCAGGCCGGGAATCGACGGGATGGACGGGCGGCTTCCGGTGCAGAGAATGATGCGATCTGCCTGGATTCGCTCACCGTTCACGATGATTGTTTTCCCGGCACTTAACCGAGCACTGCCCGAGCGAACGGAGATCCCACGGGCCTCCATGTGAGCAACATCTTCGTATCGAGCAATTGCGCCAATGGCCTCTCGGACGGACGCCATGACCGCGGGAAAGTCGACCTGAACGCCATCGACCCGCAGACCAAAGTCTGCCGCACGAGCAATGTCGTGGCGGAGACGAGCTGCCCGGATCAGCGCCTTGGACGGGACACATCCGTCCCAGGTGCATTCGCCACCAATGCGCGCCTGCTCGATCAATACGACGCGCTTGCCGCTGCTCTGTGCGATTTCCGCCGCCGTGAGGCCGGCAGTCCCGGCACCCAATACCGCTACATCAAATTTCTCCATACGCCCTCTTCCATCGCACCCCCACGGTCAGATCTCCGACCTCTGTCGAGAAACGCGATCAAAACCCGACCTTGATGGGTCCGGCAGCAGATTGGATGCCATGGGATGTGCTCCCATGTACACCTTCATCAATCTTCATAGCATACCCAGAGTGCAATTCTCGGTAAGCCAGCTTACCGCCGAGTCGGGGCGACATCTGTCATGCTGGGAGGTAGGTCTACCATCGGTCGAAAGAGAACGAATCGTGCAGGACGTACTGGAACACGAACTCGTGGATCTTGAAGGAAATGCAGTTTCCCTGCAATCATTCCGAGGACGGCCCGTGTTGCTAGTGTTCTTGCGCTGGCTCGGATGAGTCCCGTGCCGCGAGCACATCACGCAGTTGCGTGACCAGAAACCTTTGCTGGATGCCGTGGGTGCGGTTGTCCTCGTGATCAGTTTTGAGTCGCCGACCGCATTGCGGCGATTCCGCTGGTTCCGGGATCTCCCCTTCATCGTTGTCAGCAATCAGTCACGTCGACTGTATTACGCCTTCGGACTCCGCAGCCGCGCGATTTACCGGCTTTTCGACCGTGACACTCTAGGGGCGTACGCACGGGAGCTCCGGCACGGACGCCTGCCTCCCCGGCCTCGTGCGGACCTCCGCCAGCTCGGCGGTGATGTGGTGTTGGACCGACGCGGCGATGTAGTCTTCGTCCACCGTAGCGCGACGCCGGCGGACCGGCCATCGGTGGACACGCTCATACGAATGATTGGTAGCGATGAGGGATGACGTGCGGTCCCCATTCGTTGGCTTCGACGGATAATAGGCCCGCGACGACAGAGGCCGTCACATCCTTTCGTACCGGCCCTTGGTCCTTTTCAGCCCGACCTGGATCGCGGTCAACGCGATACTCGGCGTCTGGATCAGTGCCCAGATCGAATTCGTGCTGGCCGGCAATCTGCATGTGGGAGGGCAACAATTCGTCGGGAGTCTTCATGGGCGGTCAGGGATACTGAGTGCGATTCTTGGTGGGTATGTGCTCTGGTTTGCCGTCTGCGTAGTCATCTGGGCCTTGATTATGGGCCGGTTGCCCCGATTGTCGACGCTACTCATGACCGTTTTTGGTTCAGTGCCGGCGAGCGTGGGGCTGATTGCGCTCAATCACGGTTATTCACTGCTCATCTTCGGTCCCCTGGTGTTGATAGGCGTTTTTCTGGAAGCAGGGTTTACACCAACAGCGCTAACCCATCTGGCCGATATTTCTCAAGATTTTGCGCGTGATCGCGGATTGCTCATGGGGTTGTACTCCGTTATGCTCGGTCTTGGTCAAGTGATCGGCGCCGTAGTCGGTGGACTTTTTGCACAACTCGCCTACTTCGACGGCTTGGCATACCTGACGATGATCTTGGCGTGCGTTGCCATTGGGCCGCTGGTAGCGACCATGATCCTTCAGCGTTCGATGAGTGGTCTGGCCGTTGCACGTTAGACTGCAATACGAGTCCAATGTGGAGTTGCTCATGTCGGGGTTGCATATCGGAGACCGCGTGCCGAACTTCGCGCTTCCCAATCACAAGGGTCAGACATGGACATTGGCGCAGCACCTGCGGGACGCTCCGGCCATGTTGGTCTTTTACCGTGGAGATTGGTGACCATACTGCAACGGGCAGGTGGTCAGCTTTGCCAGGAAGTATCACGAATTCGAACGCCGCGGAGTGCAAATTGTAGGAATCAGCGTCGACACGATTGCTGACAATGCGGCCATGGTCCAGAAGCTTGTCCTTCCCTTCCCGCTGCTGAGCGACCCGGAGGGCACGCTCATCCAATACTTTGAACTGTGGGATTCAGACGAGCGTATCGCCAAGCCCGCAATCGCTGTGGTCGATGGAGCCGGCTCGATCGTCTACCTCTACTCGGGCCAGGACTTCGCTGATCGGCCCGGTGATGCGGCCATCTTCGAATCCATTGAGCGAATGGAACGGGGAGGAACGTACACGGACGAAACGCCGCAGATCCAGGTGACGGCCGATGAAGCCAGGCAGAGCGTGGGACCCGACAAGAAGGCGAAGACCCTGGAAGAATTAATTTCCTACTATCAGGGAGCCTTTTCTGCTTCGGTGGCATTGAAGGGGCGGATGATAAAGAAGGGAGAGCGCGACGCGGGGAGCGAGATCACCAGTTACCAGCGAATGGTCCGCGAATACCGCGATGCATTGGTGGCGACGGTCGACCTGCACTGAGAGAGTATCTGCCTGCGTACATTGCCGAGAATCTCCGTACCGGTGGCGCAGTCGTGCCTAACGCATAAAGCTTGCAAGGCGGTATCGGGCAGAACTCCAAAACGCAGCTAGATATGCAGAAAGCAGAATCAGTGCGGCGATGAGAGCCAGCGGCACGTTGTACTGCACGAACATAAACACGTAGAACAATACCGACCCTAGCATCGCAAGCCCAGTAGCAATAGGACCCCGGGGCCACAAACCGATGATGACCAGCAAGAGCGACACGACGAGGAGTGGTTGACCGACCGTATTGATGGCGTTGACCCAACCAGGGTTGGAGGATGAATTTTGCATCCCAGCCATGCCGTCCATCGAACCGCTCTTGGCTGCGCCTGTCGCCGTGGCCCCGACCGCTCCTGAAAACGCACCGACAATCATCCCGCTGCAGCCGACAAGCGCACCAAAACCACCCAGGTAGCGAGACGAGCGACAGGTTTTCCCGACGGCAGGATTACTCATGCCTGATCATACCGTCTCCTGTACGTTGAATCGCACCGTCGTAAAGCCTAGGATGCCGGCGACAATAAGAAGTGCGCCTCCCACGTAGTATACAACCGTGATACCGAAGTGGTCGGCCAGGACACCGGCGAGAGCCACCGACACGAGACGCGCCGTGCTCCAGCCGACATCCATCAGGGTGAAGACCCGACCTCGCATTCCCTCCGGCACCTGCGACTGCATGGTTGACTGATACGTCACCATGCCCGCCGACGTGTTCAAGCCGTACACGAAGAGCAGCGCCTGACCGAGTAATGGCACGCTGAGAAGACCGAGCAGTACATCTCCCATTCCGCGAATCAGATACGGGAAGAACAGCAGCTTGGTATTCCGGTAGTTGCGGGTGAGACTTCCCAGCAGCAATGGACCCAGCAGCGCACCGAGGCCGATGGCAAAGAGAAAGCTGGCGAAACCAGCCGGAGGGAGATGGTAGCGCTGTTCTGCCAGCACGACTAAAAGCGCCGATGTTCCACCGACCGAGAGTGACGTGAGCATCTGTATCCAGAACATGCGGGAAACGAACGGATCATGGAAGGCGTAGCGCAATCCCTCTCTCAGCGATTGCATATAGCTTCCGGTTCCTAGCCGATCCATGGCTGGAAAGGTGACCAACGAGATGCTGAGGGCTGACACCACGAAGCTAACTGCATTGAAACCAAAGGCGGCACGAGTGCCGAAGACCACGATGATGCCACCGGCCACAGCCGAACCAATAATCTGCACGAATTGCGCCGTTGACCAAGTCACGGCGTTCGCAGCAAGCAGGTCCTCGGTTTCCACCAGGGAAGGAAGACTGGCGGTAAATGCTGGAGTGAAGAAGACTGAGGCAAGCGCCATGCAGAATGCCAGCGCATACACCTGCCAAACAGCAGCCGCGAAGAGCAATCCGACCACCATCACGGCTCGAACCAGGTCAGCCGCGATCAGTATGGACTTACGCGGGTAGCGGTCGATGATCGGACCGGCTACCGGACCGGCAACGAGCGCGGGCACGATCTGGAAAATGACGAGCGTGGAGAGAGCCAGTCCAGACCCGGTGAGCTTGTAGACGAGGATGACCAGGGCGATGTAATTCACAGTGTCTCCCAGATTGGAGACAAGCTGCCCGAGCCAAATGGGAAAGTAGCGGGGACTCCGTACCACTCGGCCATAGTTTGTCAGTGTGGACACGGCAATCGACACCTCAGTCTCAGGCTGCTCGGGTCGAACACCTGCAAGCACGATCGCCGCCATGAAACCGCACACGGAGAGTAGTGCCGAATCATCTGCGCCCTAAAGTGGCACGCTCTCGGGCGTGGGTGTGTCCCTACCGGCTACTGTTTCGACATCCTCGCGACGTAACCAACCGAGCAGCGTTCCATCTGATCGTGTGACCAGGACGCCTGAAACCTTACGCTCGGTGAGTTGTGCCAGTGCATCACTCACAACTACATCGGGTCGGTACGTGGCAGGGCCAGATCGCATGACTGCTTCTACTGTACCATCCGGATCACCGGCCAATTCGCGTTCGCGTAACAGTCCAAGCACGATTTCATGCTCGTTTACGACCACGCACCTGTCCCATCCAGCCGCTTGCACCCGCTGCTGCACGTCTCCAATCCGTTCCCCCAAGGTGCAGCGCGGAATATCCTGCCGTGCTACGTCGCCAACATGGGGCAGTGCTGCGTTTGCGCCTTCCATGGGCAGACCAGACGCGAACCAATCCGCTTCGCCCGCCGTGTATTCGAAGATCTCACTGAAACCAAGTGCTGCGAGCCGCCACGCGGCTCGTGGACTCATGTCTCACTGATAGTCGTAGCAGTACACGATGACCGGCTGATCCCGGCGGAGCCGCACGACCGTCTTCGCGTTTAATTCCTTCAGGGGAATGCTAACAGCCCCGGGGAGATGCTGATCGTGGTACTCCTGTGGCGGGAGTACATCCACCAGTTGGGCTCCCTGCTCCAACAAACGCTGGACCTCGTCTAGATCAATCGATGTCGGCACGGTGGCTCCTCTTTCTCCCTCTCGTGCTGTTTGGAGCTAAAGCGTGTAGGGTCATCGTTCCTCACTGCTCTGATCCGTCCGAAGTAGTCCTTTCCCGCGCAGAAACGAGCGCTGACTCGGAGCCTGAATGACGCTCATCTTGGTTATCAGATGTCACTGAACCAGCGGGCTCTTGCCTGCGACTCATCGAGGTCGGTTTTTTGATGCCGTAGGACCTGCGGAACAACGGGTTTCACGTCGGTGCGCCGAGCAGTGGCAGGACGACGTAGTACACCACGAAGATCCCTACAAAAAACAGGACGGGGACTACATTTTCCATTTCACTGCGTTACCTCTGTCGTCACTACTCTGTTGACGCCTCAGATTCGAAGCTGCCTGACACGGGCACCGAGCTGAGGCTTGAGCACCGATGCGTAACCCAGAAGGAGAAAGAGAAAGCCGGCCAGCGTGGTAGCAATCGTAACGGCTGTGTCCGATTGATCGTACATCCC
>JAABUH010000740.1_pt1 | contig 43028 bp, 60 predicted proteins | sample 5559121 | NCBI WGS metagenome assembly JAABUH01 (sample SAMN10711871, study PRJNA513364) | rock metagenome | isolation source: Antarctica rocks | place: Antarctica: Victoria Land, Battleship Promontory nord | collected 2015-12-28
AATCAGTGAAGGTTTCATGTAATTTGACCAAGTATACGTTGAAATACACACATTTCAGTAGATTGTCCTGAATACCATGTATTTGCTCTGTATACGCTGTATATGCTCCTTCTAGCCCATTTGTAAAATAATCAATCATCATATGTATTTAGTCCATATATACGCGTATCCGTATAAATACACGTATATACAGGTATTGATGGCCCAAAACTCGTGTATATCCCAACCCTAACTGCGTGAGGCGCTGGCGTTACACGGTGCCACCTGCCGCTTGAGTGCAGAGGTACAACAAGGCGTCTGCACACATTGGATGATAATGATCACATTGAAATAAACCTCGTGTTGGGTCTGTGTTCCTATAGAACAGGCCAGGCAGATCTAGCTGGACGTACGCTATATCTTCCTTCGTGTTACGTTCAACCTTCGACTTCGACTTCTTGTACGCCTGGTACGGCTTCCAGGCGGAGGCCATCAAAAACGGCGAGCCGTCTCGCCTGCAGCTTGGCTTTCATTCTGCCTGTGCTTGGATGCTGAATCCACAATTTTAGGCCAGGGCAGCAATGGCAGGTGATGTCACAACCTCAAGTGGCACGCAAGACCTGAGCTGTGCCTGTTGACCACAAAACCTGGAGGCTTTCAATAGAGACCTGGGAGAGACACATGCAAGAGTACATCATGCCTGCATGCAAAGTGCATGCTGTACCAGGGACGTTCTAGGGCATGAGGGTGCAGATGCTTGTCCTGTCTCATGGAGTGTTACTTTCCTTAGCTGTGCAAGCATAACAGCAAGCTGTACTGGATAATGATCAGCGCTGACAGAGGCATACCCATGGCTGAGCCCAAAGTGATGCATTCCGGGGTCAAGCTGGCAACTTATACCAGGAAGAAGAGCAGCTCCAGACTAGCAGCATACCTTCCAGGTTTTGAAAGTTCACATCATATTAAGGGATGCCTACACCCAAAAAAAATTCATGACTATGTAGTACATTGAGCTTGCGTGGTAGTGCCATGCTGCACAGCACAGAAGAGCAAGGTGGTCAGTCATGCAGCAGTCAAGAACAATACTGAATCCAGACAAGCACAGCTGTACCACGTCAAGCATAAAAGATGTACAAGCACAATTGTAAGCATCAAGAGCAGCATCACTTATTTCAACGCACACTCACAAGAAACTATTTGACTTGGTACGACTGCCAGACTTCAATTTGCCAAAGCTTCTTAAACGCTATGAGGATGCGCCATCACAAGACTTTGCACAGGGAATCCCCATTGACCTGGTGCAGAATATTTGGAGACTCCACATGCTCTAGAGATATGACCTCAGCAGACTGTGTAAGCCCTTCAGCAGTACGGACTAGTCAAGAGTGACACTGGTTGCGCTTGGCTTGTTGTCTGTGCTCAAGAGGCTGATCAAGCTGGGCTCAGTGTGGCTAAGAAGACACAGTGTAGGTGCATGCCATTGCCAGTGAGTACCGAGGGCATCACAAAACCAACACATCATGTCAGTAGGCCTAGGAGCAAATATGAGCTGCAAGTAAAAGCAATAAAAGGACTAGATGCAGGGCGTCACATACATTGACATGCTCCTGACAAAAGGCTTTGCTGACCACAATGCATATGTCCACCTGTGCTATATGGATATTTCAGGTGCGTCTAATAAGTGTCTTGAGTTGCTTCCTTGTGTGCAGTGTGCGCCCATTCACGGATCGCTTTTCAGCCCCAGGACCACCTGACAGCCAGCTGTACTTTGTGGCTGTCGAACTTGTGACTTCAGCAGGACTGACACCATTCTTTTTGGTGTCAAAATCAGCGGCAACATCACTACAGACAGTTTCCAGAGAGTTGCACTGGCAAAGCTTTTTCCCGGCACAAACAGGGCATCCTGTTGCGTTCTTCCCAGAGGTTCGATTGTGTGCGGGAGCCTGCCAGCTGTGTACCTTGCCCTTTGGACATTCATGACAATGCCACCAAATCAGCTTGCCGCTTTGCAAAGTTGTGTTGTCAGGTAAGTTACCATTTTCTCTGTTTTTGTCATGATCCCACTGCTCCAGCAAGACATGCTTTGCAATTGCAAAAGTAGGGTGCTTCTGCCTGGTGCCGTCTGCTTCCCTGCCACAGTTTGCCTTTGCACCTTTGGGGCATCCAGACTCGCCACGTGTCTTGCTCATGACTGAAGCCTGCCATTCAAGCAAGCACTGCATCTCCAATGGGCCCTCATGTTGCTGGAGACAGTCAATTGGTCCGGTGACAATGGATGGTTCTTCTTGGCATCCCAGTACAGTGCAACCTCTGGCCCTTTTCGAGCAAGTGTGTTATGCTGGCAGATGAGCAGAAGGGACAGCCTGTCCCTTGGCTCCGTTTGTGCACAAAGGCTTCCCAAATGTGTGGAAAGCCCTCTGGGCATTGATCACATGACCACCAGACCTTGGGGTTGCTGTAAGGCTTGATCAGAATATGGCCAAGGTGTCTGTTCAACTTTTTATGCCACTGTCCCTGCAGCTCTTCAGGAAGCAAGCTGATGTCGGGTCCAGCCTCATCAAGCTGCTGGCTTTGCTGCTGTGGAATGTTGCCAGTGCTACCATTGATGCTATAGGCATGCCCTGCAGATTGCATGCAGGCATTCAATTGGCATGCAAGAGCAGACGCTCAAGCATTTCGAGACATAAAGAGTTTAAGCTGGCTTGCCAACACAACAAGCACAACTGCGGTGGACGAACAGACGGTCGCATGAATTCTTCTGTGTTCACACTGAGCTGCTTGCTGGAGCTCGTGTTGGTAGCTGGTCAGCCGCCTGACGCTGTGATGCACTTGCAAGGTCCGCCTGAAAGCAGGCCGCTGCCAGGTCTGAGACCTGCTATTGATCGGAGCAGTCGTGAGTTGTCGTTTCGTCTCTATGTCTGCTGCTATCGCGACACACCTGATGTGGCAGGCTTTGAAAGATAGCGTCGCTTCCATACCGCAACCTTAGCATGGGTCGAACAAAGCAGCGACGATTCGCTGCTTGATCTCGTCGAAATGTACAAGCAGAAGCATGCGTACGGGGAAACTGCAGTGCTTTCGGAGCCTTTCACGCAGCCGCAGGCATATGTGCAGCTAATGATCTTGGCCGGTGGAATGGTTGGTGATATGGTGGAAACAGGTGAGATCGTAAAGCCTGTACGAACACCTGACCTGGACGAACTTTATACGCGGCTTGAGAGTCGTGTAACGCCTGCAGCCTGTCTTTTGATAAAGTCAGCATCAGCAACAGGCTTACAAAAGCAGCTAGATGCCTTGCAGGACACCTGCCCAGCCTTACCAGATAAGCTTGGCTTGATGCTGACAGCAGACCAGAACGATGATTGCTATCAGCAGCTAGGGACAAGGCTGTGCGTTCCTCCATTTCTCTTCCCTCTTACATTCACAAGTATGTGCTTCCAAAAACACTTCCACCTGACTCTATTCTTGGCATTGTAACTTTGAGCTGTCAGGTCTCTAGAGCACAGCTGTGTACATGGTTCCCCTGTGCTTGCGCAAGACTCTAGATGTTATGCATCACACTCAGCCTTCTGCCAATCCTGCATACCAGCACATCAGAATGTCTCTGGCCCAACATCATTAACATTATCATTGCACATGTTCCACGAGGGGTGCAGGGCCTGCCTAGGCCTTACAGATGAGATCAAGTATGACCAAGTATTTATGTCTGTGACATTCAATGTTTTCAGTGAAATTTTCTGTCACATGCTAGGTCTCTGGCTAGCAAAGCGTAGTGATGGTATGAACACGCTCAAACATGGAAAGTCACACATACATGCTGCAGTCTCAGCAGCAGAGCCTCATGCACAAACGTCTGACAAAAGCTGCACCCAACATGTGCATTGACTGATTGACGCCAGCCTACTTGTCTGGCATGCATGGCTTGCTATATAGATAAACATATTTCTTGCATGCCTTACAGCAATCACAGCATGCAAGTGGGAAAGGTAGCAGAGCACGAGTCTTGACCAACAGCAAGCTGACACTCTGTGGACAAGCCAATGCTTGAAGGAGGTAATGTTTGCAATAGCAGGCAATCCCACCTGCCCCGTATGAAGTTGATGACTGACTGCACTCACCTTTTGAGAGCAGGCGTCATCTGCCATTTCCTGCAAAAGGGCTTTGGTAAGCTTGCGTCATGTGTGGCTGCAGCATTCCTGGTTGTCACGACACGCGTTTCAACTGAGTCTTCAGATGGAGAACTCTACAAAAAGATCAAACTTGACCTAGGCACTAAAGGACTTTCTCAACAACACCAAACGCTGTGATCCTGCAACCCCCCGATCGGACTTGGGTATAAGTAAGCCCATGCAGCAATACCTAACACCACTGAGTGACGAAGAGACACAAGCATCGTACCAGGAGTGGATTGACCAACTGAAAGGTAAGAAACAGCAGAGACATGCATGTATACAGCTTGGGATGCTGCACGATAACAAGCGCCTACAGAAAGACTTCCTGCCTCCTGGCCTGACATTCAAACAATTCTGGGCCCGCATGAAACACCACAGTAAGAATCCGTGCAAATCGGAGCACTTAAACGGCCAACAGAATCAAGTGGACCATATCAAACATGAATGTCATTTTACAGACAGAAGAAACCGCATCAGGCGAAAGCAATACATGGTCCAATGGGCTGACACATACATACTCAAAAGGCCTAGGCACCTGCCAATGTACCTAGAGCAAGGCTGCAAGTTGATAAGAGTAGACACATGTCCAATTCTGAGGCGATCTGCTGAAAGAACAGCACGTCACGAAGTGGTGAAAGCCACATGGGCACCGATCAAAGAGCCAGCCCAGAACGCACCAAAAGAGGTCGGCAACGTACCAAAAGAGCAAGGCAAGGAAGGCAAATAGAGTCCAGTGGATGCAGGTAAAACAGTTTACAGACAGCATCAGTAGCAAGCTGCACACAAGACAAACGAGACTTTGTTCCCTTTGCTTACACAATAGGTTCTGACCGACTTTCACGTGGAGCACTGAGTGTGCAGCCTTTGCTATTTCTATACTGTGAGGGTCATTTTGTATAGCAGTATAATACTTACCAGTAGTACTACTATACGGTATAGGATGTGCACTGAAAACTTGTAATTCACGCCGCCTAATGAGCTTGACAGACTATTTATTGAGTTCCTGTTGGGCAACTCTATTTCATTAATCTAGGCTCAATCTTGAGATTCTTCATTTCCATTTCAAGCCAGAGAGCATCTACGCTGTCATGCACGCTCACACCACCTTGACAAAAAAACTAGATTATTTCAATGGCATGATCATGATCAGGCGCTACTTCTGGAACACTGATATCAGCTTGCACACGATGCCAAGTCTGCATGGCCCTATACAGATTTGCAGGAAACACAAGCCCTTGTGGTAAATGCCCTTGTGAGCAGGGCAATGTGGATTGTGCTCCAGCAAAGTTCAATGAGTGGCCAAAATCCACGCTGAGCCTTGCCAAGCAGCGTTCACTGAGCAAGTTCCAGTACGTGTTGTTAGCACCTGAATGTGCACCTCTACCATGCGCGCCACTACTAGCAAAAGGCCTAGAGCCTTTACCCAGTTGCAAACTTGTGAACAGATTCCCAAAAGGCGCACCACGATGATGGTCTAGATTTAGATCTATCCCAGCTCCGTCGGCAAACACATTACCATGCGTAAACCACTCGATACTTACATCATGCAGAAACTCCTTTCTTATTGAGAAATTTGTGACTAAGGTATCTGCACCATAGCTGATATCAATGCCATGATGCCCACCTCCACGTGGACTGCTATCATACATACCTACTCCATCCAATGTACAGAAATGGGTGCCATTCAGTCCGATGGCATAGTCTGCATTGATGATTTGTACATCTCTAACCCAACAGTCATGCACTGCACTCATGTACAAAGCATTGTAGCCTGACTCGCTAAAGTGACCGCCATATGTGGCTTCTGCAAACTCAATGGTGAGATTCTCAATGCCAGCTTCCTTTAGAGTTGCCTGAATGCTGTGGATCTCTGGATTCCAATCGACACATACATCAAACGGCAGAGCTCTGTCTAAAGTCATCACAGAGTCATGTATGCTGACCACTCGAGCAAGATGCTGGGCAGCATACTGAGTGTCTTGCAGCTCGCCAGCATACACATGAGGCAGAGCATCATGTGACATGACATCCCAGCCTCCATACAGGTGCTGAATCAAGCTGCTAGGCTGTGAGCCAGCTCCAACAATTCCTTTTGCAGGAGCTGAAGCCTTGGTCACACCAGGGTCACTTTGCGTCAGCCTGACCCAAGACCCTGCAAGGGGGGGTGAGCCTCTGACCCAACCCCCTAGGGCAACCTGATTCTGCCCCTTAGTAGCGCCTTTAACAACATGCGCCAGCAGGGTTTCTGGGCCAATTGGGTCCGACCCTAGGAAGTTGATGAACCCTGGGCGAAATGCCCACTGGGAGTAACGAGTTGTGCTGTCTGGGGTATTGCCATACACATCTGCCAGGGAGAAGGGGAAGTACAAAGTAGTCTGAGAAGGCCCTGCTCCTCTGAGGATCACTGATTTGGTGATGTTGATCATCTCAGTGATGGTGAATCTGCCTGGGGGCAAGTACAGGGCACTGCCCTCGGGGCTCTTCTCGATGGCTGTCTTCAAAGCCTGCACAGCGAAACAGCACAGTGTTGGCAGATGCATGTTATGCTTTGAGCAGGGAAAGGAACATGGGCAAGGAGAGAGAGGGGAGGATGGGCAGGAGAAGGACAGGGGACATGGGCAGGCAAAGGAAAAGCGAACAAGGGCAGGTCGCGCCAGAAAGGAGGTCCGATAGGGAAAGCAGACACCCAATTGAGGCATGACATTGTTGTCAAAGCAGAAGTCCGCAAAGCCTGCAGTCTAGACGTGTAATTGGAAACCTGTCTGCACGCAACAAAAGTTTTGAGCAGTGACTGTCTTTACAGTCTGTGTAAATGCGCAACCTCATCTTCTTGCACGCAAAACCTGTATGGGTTCAAATGCAAAGTAGATGCTGGTTCTATGCGCCAGCATCTTGCAGAGTGGATGTCTCCATGAAGCCTACAAGATAGATCAACATAATTTGGGGTGTTGTCAATGCTACTCTGCAGGCTTGACCCAAAGACAACGTCTTCAGCGCCTGAAAGGAGACTCCAATGATGGCAACCGGAAACTGGTAGGAAAGAAGTTGAAGAGCAGAGTTTGGAGAATGGGAGAGCTGGTAGGGAAGGGGGTGAACGGGAAAGCCAGGATGGGATAGGCCATGTGGACCAGAACCACTTGCCCACAAAAAAAGTAACAAGACTGGGGACGAGGTTGTCCCAGGACATTTTGTTGTCTGTCTGTCATGTTTGAGCAGTCCCCAGCAGCATCCCAGTCCACACATAGGTCTGAGATGGCAGCAAGGCTAGGCTAAGTCCAATCTTTGACACCTCCCTAAAACCCTAAACCGTAACACCACCATCACAAGGCATTCACCCCCAGTGCTACTTCAACCATGCACATCAACTTCTGTTTCTTCCTCTTCTTCTTACCAGTGTGTCATCTGCAAGGCCATCCCCAGCAGCATCCCAGTCCACGACCAGATCTGAGAAGGCGGCAGGGTTGGGGATGCGTCTGTCCCCAGCGCCATAGCCCGCTCGGGACCAGTCTCTCAGTCTGCCCCCCCCGAAGAAAAGCTCCCCATGGGTACCCCACAAAGGGGACAGCCCTGGCTTACTGCCTACAGCAACAGCACACGGTCGTCTGTGTTGGTTGCAGCTAGAGCTCTTTTGGGATTTCAACCCTGAAAACCCTAAACTGAACCTTACAGGTCAGTGCTTTGCTGACAAGTATCAAAGGTTAGATACTGGTAGTGGCCAAATTTCCAGCAGTTGGGCAGAAAGACCTGTTGGCCAAACCACAGATCATCACGGACAAGGGTCAGGGCTATGTCAACAAATCAGCAACCTGTAGCAAACTTTACTGCGCCAAATCCTCTGTAGAGTGTCAAAACTCACACCGTGAATGCCCAGAGCATGTTCAAGACAGCTCAGGAATTGGCTGACAATACACAAAATCAAGACACTTGGCTGCGGCCGGTCTTTCAGGCTTTATTCAAGTCTCAACGGCCAGCACGCAGTGTTTGGCTTGAAAGGGTCAAAGCCATCCCAGCGCCAATGTCAAAGCTATGCTGGCATGTGAAACAACTACTGTTGGTCTGCAACAAGCAAGCAACAATGCCCACCTTGCTCTAGCCTCTTTGAGCAGGCTTGAGTTGCAATTGTGTTGACGTCTGCAGGTGACTGGTGTTGGTCACTGCAAGGGGCATAGTAGGTGGCTGGCAAGTACACCTTCTGCAACATTTTCAGGCGTGCTTGAGCTGCCACAAGTTCCTGCATCAAGCACAGACACAGGTAGCACAGACAGAGATGGTATCTGCCCCATGAACGTGGCTGAATGGTTGAGTATACACAAAAGTGCATGTGGCTATCAAGTATTCCTTGACTCACATTTCCAGGCATGCCTGAGCTGCCACAAGCTCCTGCATCAAGCACAGCCACAGACGGCACAGACAGAGAAGCTGCCCACTCCATGAGCATGACTAAATGGTTGAGTAAAAACAGGATTTAGAACAGCAGTCGGCTGGCAAGCACGCCTTCTGTGACGAGTCCCAGGCCTGCATATCAATCAGTATGTCCTGCATTATGCATATGCAACATAGCACGTGGACTTGTTGTGCTCATCATCATCCAAGGCCACTGACGCAACTCGCAATGGCTGGCAAGTGCGCCGTTTAAACTCCTATTTGGATTGCCACAGGTTTCTACATGAAGTGCAGACACAAAGCAGCTGTTAAGGTGGTAGGCTGTGGCCTAGGTAAGCTGTTATCTACAAATTTTCACTTTAGAAATGCCTGATGGTGGTCTGCAAGCGTTTCTGAGCTCAGATTCCATGTTTAGGCCTCACATTTCTTTGGAATACACATATTTTGACACTCAAAAGAGCTTGAAGACGGATTTCTGCCTTGTGCATGCTGAGAACAGCTCACGCAAGACAAGCTGCTGAAGCAAGACAAACAAATCAACAGAGCAAAATCCAGCCCTGCTGACTGCACATTATACATGTAAGCAGACTAAATGCAGAATGGACTTTTGGAAAACTGGGCTCACAGGAAGGTATGGTATATGGACCACAAGGCCCAGTTCTGCAGATTGCATTTGCTGAGCACATGAGCACACAGGGATCTCAACAAAGAGGAGGAACTTGATCCAAATCTCCCGCAAAAAGATTGTACAGAGGTGTCAGGGTTGTCACAATCCTGGTGAAAAACATCAACATGAAGTGTTTTTAAAGGTAGTGACCCGAAACTTACAGCTGCATGTCTGCCCTGTTGTGTAAGCTCATGCAACGGCTCATCCACGACACCAGGATCTCACCTAATTTGGGAAGGACTAACAACCTCATCCTGCTGATTCCATGTACACAATACAGCAGAAGAATTGCAACCCAACGCCAGCATGAGATTTGGCAGCAGAAGACACACAACTCCACGCCATAAGGTTTACTGGGTCTACCTTGTTTTAAACGATCTAAGTACATGTTCTCATTAGAACAATGAGATCAGGCTTACATCTGCTTGTTGGGTTGCTTCTGAAGGTAGCTGCAGCAGCTGACCCAGAACTGCTTGCTTCACTAGGAATGCATTGGGATGGACCACAAACCCCAGGCCGGCTGATTGCATGTGCTCAATGTGCAGCTGCCTACCCAAGTTGCCATCTTGGACGCGCTCATCAAACCAGGGTACCAGTGCCTTGGAGACAACCACACGAGGTGCATAGCCCTGCAGCGCAGCAAACAGTGTGCTGATTAGGCACTTCAAGACATGGCCAGAAGGGGGGAGGGGAGGGGGGGCCAGTGGGACCTCAGAGGCTGTTGTGTCGTGCATCAGGGGAGTGTGATGTGTTGCTGCAGCCATGTCGCTGTCTTCAAAAAAAGCAAAGAAAGGAAAAGAAAAGACTCTGCCTTTTGGCATTGATTACAAGAAAGGCCCGAGGATGAGGTACATTGGGCTTCCCTATGGGACCAGGCTTTAGTGATATGCTCGGAGTATGAGAGACTTACCTTGGTGTACTGAACGCCATAATGGGCATCACTATGCAGCCAGTGCTCCAAGTTAGTTGCATACTGCTTGATAGGCGCCGTCTTGCCTTCAAGGGATACCACTTTCCCTGTTTGAAAAGCCTCTACCAGACCAGACTTTGTTCCTGTATCATCATTCTAGGATCACAATCCATTGCATGAAGGGTCATCAATGCAGTGTGATGCACTCCGTCACATTTTTGGAGAAAGGGGATGATGTTTCCCTAGGGAGATATCTGGAGGCCCTCCAAATATAATTTCCATCCGTTTGCGCTTGGATGATTATACATCTGTGGCAGCTTGTTGGCCAGCATCAGCATCAATTTTGGGTTTTCATGCTGGTAGGACAATGATGTCACCGTCAGATGTCACTGAATTCTGGCACTGACCTTGTGCAACAGCCAATTCCAGCTCAGACTACGCAGGTCCCAAGATGATACTAAGTCCCCGTGGATTGGCAGCTTGCTGACTGGTATTTTCTCACATGTTTGCTCAGAAGTGCGTTTTTCATGACAGTGTAGGACAACTGCGACTGTAGAAGAAGCTATTGTGTACAACTTGATGTCTCTGCATGTCGGGCATGCTGAACCAGGCAAAACAAGCTTACCCAGGACAGCATCTGTGGCAGCTTGTTGCCCAGCTTCAGAACCAACAGCAGGTTCCCATGCTGGTATGACAATGGCAGCACCACTGGTTACCATCTCCAGCAGCTGCTGATTGTGCTCTGGCACGCTCAGACTGCTGCTCACCAGAAAATCAACATCTATGGGCAACACCATCTGCAGTTGGTCACACAGGCAGCCTGGTGGCGAATACGTGTACAGAGTGCATTGACTGGGTTGTAAATGAGGAAATGTACCAGGTATGCAAAAGGGCAGTTGCTCAGAGTCAGCACCAAGGAAAGTGTGTGTGTAAAGTCATCAAGACACATGTGTTATCAACATTTGTCCTGTAGCCAACAGTAGCCAGATTCCAAGCTGTTGCTGGCACAGTCATACAAGCCATGCATCATCCCTCCCATTCAGCTTGTTGTTTGCTATAGTGAGCAGGCAAGCTGCACTGCTTGCCCCAAACATCAAGCACAACAAAACACCTCCCGGTGATTTTTCACTTGCATCAGCCATTGGAAGCAACAGTCTGCGGCTACAAGCACTGTCGTTGTGCATGTAGAACAGCCAAAAGGCAAGTCTAGTGAGCAACTCCAGTTGCAATGGACAACTTCTGCTCAGCACCAATGGGCAGGTTCAAACAGTCAGATCCAATCATGGGCAAGACCATAAGGCAAGTCTGATGGGCAAGTAAACTGGGCAGGCCTGATTGACAGGCCCATTAGGCGCCTTCAATGGGCAAGATTCATTGGCAAATCAGTCCCACCTCTGTAGTAGCCATGGCCAGCGCTCTGTTGCGCAGCGCGTTGACTGGCACAGACACAATGTCTCTCCTGTCGCTGCTGTGGCTGGAGTAAACTGCCAGGTCTAATGCACACGCATCTGCAGACACACAAGCTTCACTTGCACAGACTTTTGAAGGCTGCACAAAAGTTTGCAAGCACTATTGCACTAAGGCAGGTTTCCAATGCACAGCAATCAACCACCACCAGTAGCAGGGTAGATACACAAACATTGATGCAGGATGTGGCAATGGCAAGCTTCCATGCTCAAGGCCGCATACCAACTTTCTCCAAGTCAGCATGCCAAAGAGCCAAAGCTGACAGCAAGGAGCTAGCATCTGTGTCAAAGTCAATGTGCATGACGGCTGCTACCCAGCCTTTCCATGTAGTACACAAGTGCCCCAATCCAATTAACCTGCAGAAGACAAGCTGGTTGAGGCAGTGTACAATCATACAGAGTCTGACTTCCTTGATTGCACCTCCTATATCTGAACTTACTGGCTGGACGTCAGGGACGTGACCAACGTGATGTCTGTTAGGCAGTTTGTTCGTGCACTCGACCAGGACTGTTCATGCACGAGCTTGGGAACAGAGGCGCTGCAAGACAGCTGATTGGTGGAGTTTGCTGTTAAGTCAGACGGCACGTTCTCATCTCCACCGATTCCCAAACGGCCTATGCAGCTGTAGAGAAGGCTTGCAAACCACAGTGTCTGCAGTGATAGTTCTGCAGGCGCACCGATTATCAGCAAGATACAACCCGCAGGAAGCGGCAAGCAAATTGCTTGCGCAGTGTAGGCTGCAAGCTCACTGGCATAAATTGGCGTTCGGAGCATCTGATTGAGCTTGGCTTGGTGCCGACAGGCGAAGGCCAACACTCCCCACGGTGCACAATAATGTTCAGAGGAAGTTGCCGCTCGTTAGGTCAAGGGCACACCTTTCAGCAACTCTTGGTGATCAACCGCGTAGCCATATCAGACCGCTCTAATATGCGGGTTGCAAGAGCTGAACATTGCTTGTTGCAAAGACCATCAGCTTGTCCCAGTGCGAAGGCTCAAGAGCAATAATGTCCCCAACTGAGCCTGACCCAGTTCAAACTTTGAAGGGGCCGCAACAAATCTCGTGAAATGGCGCTGCCCCTTCCGCGCAGGGCGCTTGCCGACATGGCAAGCAGTTTCAAAGTCCGTAGCACAGCGCGCTCATTTGTAGGTTACTGTGCATCACGTCCTTCGCAAGGCCTCTCAGATAGCAACTAAGGCTGCTCAGTCTGACGTGCAGAGGACTTTGCGTTGCACCTTCAAGCACACAGCCTGACTGATCACTACATGCCGTGTGGGTCGTGACCTGTCTGCAGCCTCTGACATCCGATCTTGCAGGGCAACACACCCGCTGAAAAACCAGCAAGCCTTGCAATGCGTCGGCCTTACTTGGACGAGTCGAGAACTTGGCCAGCAGAGTGCATGCCAGGTGTGGTGTCCCAGCATGAAATTCAACCAGTGCAACGATTCACGATTCACGAGGTGCAACACAATGCTGGGAGGGCCCTGTACCTCCCTTTTGAGCGTCGAGCTCATTTGAGTCACCATCCAACCTCCTCACGACTGCACACAGCAGAGGGTAAGGCAGTGATTGCTGCCACCCACGACACCACTGGCAGCAGCTTTGGCTCCAACCCAAGCACAGCTCCTCTGCGCTACCTGCAACCCACCACAGGACCCTCCTCGCTTGATCAGGGCTTGTACCCTAGTCAGCAAGCATCTCGTGGTAGCTCCCCAGCAGACTCTGTTTCCGCCTCACACCACAGTATGCCAATTCCAATGCATTGCTGCCTGTCATTAAGGCAGCTACCTGACTAATGCAATAAGAATGTCTGTGCAGGTGCAAATGCTTCAGCTGGCCCTAGCCAAAGTGCTTCTTCAAGTATCACACAGACCTACAGTCAACAGTACTACCCACCTGCCCACCCTCCCCAAGAAGTGACCAGTCAGCATATCGACCCATGCACGGAGTCCTGGCCCTGGGACGATTTGCTAGATTCCCCTGAGTCAGGCAGCTTCCAGTCAGCTTCCACCACCTATGATCCGCCTTCAGTAGACTCCATTCCAGATAGTTACAACAGCAGCACTGGCTCAGAGACTGCACTTCTCACAGCACAGCAGCTGTGGGATCCTCTGACTAACAGCAGTCATCAGCCTTCATACAACATTGCTGCCAGTCACCCAAGACCCATTCTCCCTTCATCCGCCCTTCCCCCTTTAGCTCCAAGAGGAGCCTGCCCTTCAGGCCCTCCCCTTCGCCAGCTGGGCCAGTCCACAGAGCGAAGAAGAGTCCCCAGGCCACGCTTCAGGCTGTCGAACCAGAAGCCCACCCTAGCACGCCGCAGTCTGCTGGCTGATTTGAATGCTGTTGAAGACACACCTGATGCTGATGGTGGCCACTTCTGTGTTGACTACAGCTTCCGAGCCAGCGCCTTGATCAAGGCTCGTGTTGTGCCTCTGCATCAGGAAGACCGTGAGCAGTGGTTTGTGCGCAGGCAATGGGATGGCATGATAGGCTACCAGGTATCCTGCTCTTCTGTTGCTGCATGGCTCTTGCCTGTCAATGTCGTCACCTTGTGCAACCCGGCTTCAACCTAGCACTTCACAGTTACTATCACAGCCAAATACAACGTCATATTTGGCAGCAGCATGTCGTAATGCTTTGCAGCCTTTCATGCTGGGTCACTCGCTGTAGGCCCAGCAAACTGCTTTATGCTTTGCCATAGCAAATGCTTGCAGCTCGCTCATATACATAGACTCACTCACGCATACAGGTCTACGGCCATGAACTATCATAAACATGCTCACAATCCCTTGTCATGTTTCACAGGGCTTTGCTGATGTCCACCCAAGCAGTCACCCGGTCAAGATTCCAGACATGGAGTGGCAGGATTCAGACCCATCCAGGGATGTCATTGTGGCAATGGACGGCATGCCTAAAAACAAAGCCTCTCAGTGTAGTAGATACGACAAATACAGGAGCAAATCCTCCCGGTCTCATGTTGAGCCTGGAAGTGCTGACTCCATGTTTGCATGGCTTAGTAAGCTGTTGCCTGGCTTATGACTACAAGGCTGCTGTCTCAGCTCCTGTTGCTGCCTTTGAGGCATGTGTATTTTTCTGTACGGACTAGTGGTCACAGGTGCAGGTCGAACCAATAATGAAATGCAGTCCTAGAGGTTTCTTCTGATTTAGTACAGCATTCCCATAAGCCCATAGAGCAGCAGCACATGGAGTGGTGATGTCAGCAGCTTTGACTTGTGATTCAAGAACACTTGATGCTTTCACTTTCTATGCAGCATGCATGTCAGCCTTTTGTGTTCGTATGCAGCATTTTGGGTGTACTGCAGTCTTGATTGCCGTCCAGCAGCAGCATCACGTTATTACTTAAGAGGAGTCTGCTGCCCACATAGTGTATTCACAAATTGTCATACGCCAAATTGACTCATCATCAGTACAACACTGCAGAACACGGCTTAGATCAGTAGGTACAGCACGGCATCAGATGTAAGGACCCACACAATGCGCACAGATGCAAGCTCACAACTGATCAAAAGTGTACAATGTGCCGTTCATTGCCGCGCAGCAGGCACAGGCTGTTACCAAGCACAGGTTCACCCCTGCTACCCATGGAACAGACAAGCTGGAACTGCCATCTGCTGCCTTGATCCAACTGAGAGCACAGGGCTGACTATTGCAACTGCGATCACAGCTTGGATCTCCTTGAGTAACAATGGCCTACTGCAGCAAGCTGGTGATATCTTGCAGTACTGGTGCGATCAAATTTCTTACATTGCACAAAGCTGTCATCAAGGCTCAACCAGCAGATGGGTAAGCCACAGCAATGAGCTGGTTCTGCACCTCTTTATCCTCACCCAAGTCATGCACCCCAGCATTTCCTTGCTTGAGAGACGCTTGCAACAAGCTTGGCAGTGCAACAGTTCCTTGCTTGATTGAAGCCTGCTTGAGCAATGATCGCATGCTGCCACTGCCGGTTGACATCTTCCTTGACAGACACCTTTTGATTTTCTCACTGGCTGCACGCCCACCCAGCTGTGGTTTCAGCGGCAGCTGTACGCCATCTGCACAGTGCTGCAACAGGTCTGGGTGGGTCAGCTTTCTGTCCCTGAGCATGTCTCTGTGGAAATCTGGGCGGGATACTAAAGCTAACAGATGCTGCATGCCTCTGACCTCCTGCTGCACAAGCTTGCTGCGTTCTTCCACTGAGACCTCAGAGTAGGCCTGCAAGCCAGCCGGCATGCTCAGTTGTGGTGGTCTGCATGCTGCTGCTGCTCAGGGGTTTGGTAGGTGACATCTTGCAGCCGACACAAAGGCGAGGGGGGGGGGCAGGAATGGAAGAATCATTAGGCGACCAAGGTCATGCCATTTCTGCGTGGTGACATGAGTGCGCCTGGTGATTGCAACCAGGATACAGAGGCCAAGAATGCTACTTTGACGTAAGACTGTGCGCATAACAGAACAAAACAGGACCTCTGGCCCCTGAACTTTTATTTGACCAGGGCTAAAGTTGGAATTTAATGATGGGCAGCGCTGCACTCACCTCTGCCCAGCATACATCAATGGCTGTGCCTTGCAGGACCGCCTCAAAGAGCAGTCTGCATCTTGGCATATGGTAATCAGAAGTCACAAGTATAATATGTTGAATCTTGCTGGACTGCAGGATAGGTAGGCAGTTCAGAGCATTCTCAATTGAATTCTGAGCCTGGTCCTCAATGACAATGCGGTCATGTGGTACGCCTGAAGACGTTGCTTGTGCAGCCAGAAGATTTGCCTCTGCTGGAAGTCCTGCAGCACAAGATGTTATGTTAGAAGCCATGCACGGCTTGCAGAAGCACTGTTCTTCTGCAATTTGCCCGGGTGGCTTACCAGCTTGGCTGGCGTACCCTGTGCACAACAGTATGGCCGATGAATTTTGCAAGTAAAACCAAGCTTGTGTGGCAGCAGCAGCTCTTTCTGCAAGTCTGTTTGTGTCGGGTTTGCAACCCTGCAAACACAGAGTTCTGTAAGGTCGCAAGTTTAGCGTCTGCGAGCAACACTTTCTTGCGGAAATTAGACGCTTTGTGCCTACCAAAACTACAACGGCTTGCATGTTCCGCAACAAACTAAGGGTTCTGATCAGACATCAGCCTCTGCAGTCTAGGTAGTCACCGAACATCAAACAACAATTCGAGCTGCGATTGTGCGGCCTCAAAGTCAGTTCTTGGATGGTTGACTGTCGTTCCAGCTGTGACGCGACACACACAGGCGGAACACACCTGTATTGTGATTTCGTCCTGTAAACATTTTGAGTATATTGTGGCTAGAAATGCCCATTTGGCCATCTGATCCATTCACCAGATTCAGTTCTGGATTAGCCGCAAACTGCAGATGCAATGGCGCAGCTGGCAGCGCGTCAGATTGTGGCTCTGGAGGTCGTGAGATCGAAACTCACTTGTGTCAACGCATTCGTTTTTGACGCCATTCTCCGTCGCATGCCATCTTGCATGACCACATGGGTGAACTGCTGTCTGCAAAATAGAATTGCCAGTGTGGACCGGGTTGCAACATGTCCTGTCGAGCAAATATAGTAAGCACGATCAACATTCCATAGGATCGCAGCAAAGTTGCTGGAGCTCATTAAATCAAGGCCCTACAATGCATGTTTGCATCCCTCAAACGTTTTCACGACTTAGTCATCTACTCTACTCGCTCAACAATGATTCGTACTCGACAATGTGCTGTACACATGATCATCTAGGGTCATGTGCAAACGTCCTGTGCAAAGTTGTCAGCTGTGAGCATGAGACACAGACCATCCTATGCTATGTCTAAAATTTTGCTTGTGTCTTACGATTGTAGGCAGGCTTGCGCACGGGACAGTTGGCATGCCCAGGTGTTCAAGTCTGACACAGGCTGAAAGTGCAGTGTATGATCCATCAAATTTGAGCCCTGGCTGCTGTGGCTGTGGCAATCATGGATGTGCTGGTGGCGTCTGTGGGCGGGAGGTTTTGCCACCGCTGAACGCAGAGGTGGCATTGCTGTTCCTTCTAGGGGTCAGACCAAAGACCCCCAGGAAGCTCTTTCGCCGGCCCTCCACCTTGTTGCTTTGCACTGCAGGCGCATCAGTCATAATAACAATGACGGTTATAACAATAATAATCATATAACCGCGTTCTTAGCCAGCAGCCATCAGGTGCATCTGATGTATCAGTCAGATTATCAAGCGATCAGTGCTGAGCAAGCCAAACCCACGTGCCTTTGTATGTGATAAGGACATGAAGGGTCTGCGCCTTTCGGCAGTCGCAATGGAAGCCTCTTGAGACTGCAGCCTACAGGCTTTGTGCATTGTCCATGACTCATCAATGGCACCCCACTGGCTGTACAGTTATGTCATCATGCAAAATAGTGTCCTCTGGCCTGGGGGACTGGCAGTTGTTCAGGCACAAACAATCTATGCACCGACGTTGCGCTACTGCAGCAAGTAGCAATGAGTGCAGTGACAGGCTATAGAAAGTAGCGGTAACAGCAGAAACAGGCTGCATATTGGCGCAGTGGCGCCATGTAATGCATTTGAAACAGTTGCCATATCAATCATGACAGCAGATGCAAGCATGACTCACTTGATGAGGTGGAGCCCTTGCTGGCCGAGGGGGGTCTGGGCCCCCCTGCAGGGTTGGACACCATGCGCCCCAACACAGGAGCTAGTGTTGTTGCTCCTGCTGCAATCATTGAGCGCACCCAGCCTTCACCTGCATGCAAACAGACAATCTCACACAACGCTCTGACATTGTTTTGCCTTGCTTGAGCAGCATGTTGTCCACTGGTCTTGTCTACTGGTCCATGGACTGCACCCAGCCTTCACCTGCACGCAAGGGCGAGAGAGACTACAATGCTTTGGCCAGCCAACAAGTCTGATCATGTATATAAAAGCAGCTCAGATTTGGAGGAAATCAAGACCATGTTGCAGGTGAAAACTTGCGTGTGATCTTGTTGCGCAAACAGGCAATATCACATGACGATTGACACAGTCTTGCCTTGCTCAAACAGCATGCTGTCAACTGGCCCTGCAATGCCAGTTGTAGAGTGCACTGTGTGATCAGCTAAATTTCATGGTACACCAGTGAAAAGTAGGGCCAAAACAGCATCCGTTGTGTCTCATTCTACAGCCACTCATCCATTGGTACAGTCATCCACTCATTCATGCATGTAGTCACTCACCCACTAATTATGCACACACGCTCTCATGCATTCAGCCACTCATTCGCTCATGCATGCATGTATGACTTGATCTGTCTGTGAGTTCACTCCTTCTTCAGGCTTTTGCTCAAGCTCCGCATGCACTGTACGGCAGATACACTGTTATGGGTTTGATGTGGGCTGGTCACCTTGGGGTCTGCTGAAGACCAGGTCGAACATGCCGTCTGTTGCGTCACAGCCATTGAGGCGCATCACCACCTCGCTGCTCCTGGTCATGCCGTCTGTCTCCCTGCATGCACATCATCAGTCATGCATTCATTCAATCAATAATCTGTTTGTTCATCAATTCATTCATTCATGCAGAGGCAGCACTGCTTTCTGCTCCTGGTCTTGCCATCAGCCTCCCTGCATGCCTAGCATCCTTCGCCGCTCATTCCTTTGTTTGTGCTTTAGACACATTTCTTCCCGTAGGGCTGGTTAGATGTAGCTCCCTGTGTGGACTACGCACACACCATCAGCCTGATTGTTCCAATGGCCGAATGGTTGTTGTTCCTTTGCGCCCAGCATGCACAGCATCTTACATTCAATCAGAGGCAGCACTGCTCCTGTTCATGCCACCAGTCTTCTTGTGTAAAACATCTGCAGTCCAGTTCCTGGTAGTATCAGGCGCTTACAGTCTTCTGACCAGCTGCAGCTTCCTCTGCTTGCCATTAGAACACACCCCAAACTCACCTGAGCACCTCCGGACATGCAGCGCTCCAGTCCAAACCTATGACTTAGTACGCTGCACCACAGCTTGCAGCAGGTTTCACCATCAAACGAACTCTGCTCAGTTTTGGGCCTCACCTGATAGTGTCTGGCGCCCACAGCTTCCTGACCAGCTGCAGCTTCCTCTCCTTGCCATCAGAGGACACCCCAAACTCAGTGAACAGCTCCAAGCGCTCGTCAGCAGTGAAATCCCACTTCATCTGGGCAGCCAGCCAGCGCCTCTCCCAATCTAGCTTGCGCAAGGCTTTACTGGTTTCAGCCTCTGCTATGCGCTTGCTTCTGGGCGAGGCTTCATCACCGTCTTGGACAGACAGGCCCATCTGCAATGTACATCATGATCAGGACCCCTGCTAGCCCTAGCCAAGTGGTGATTTGCCTCAATGTCCGTACTTTCAGACAGACACGCTTCTTTTGTATGCACAAGCTGATGCAATGGTGTTCATGCATTTTTGCAAAGTTTGACAATGCAGGCAGCACTGCCTTGTCCAGACGACACCGCCTTTCCTAGTCCAGCTTCAGAATGCACCAGGCACCTACTGCTGCCCTCCCAGAAAAGATCGTAATTCCAGCTTAACAAGCGAAAAAGACGACACCGTTGGGTGATTCATTGCAGAGAAGCGTGAACTGTTCCCAAGCTTCCCTTGGCCATCCAGCTTATGTCATTCTCTCCCTCTGTTATGCAACTTTTGCCGGTAGGGCTTCTTTGCTATCCAGCAGAGGTAGTCCCATCAGCAGCCACAATCAGGAAAGGTACTCAAGAACTGAAATTTGAATATGTATATATATATGTATACATATAGTCATATGTAGTTAAACATATATAGTTATTACAGATTATTCGCAATGTCAAGAACTCTTGAAAACAGAGCAGGGTGATTGTACCTGGGTTTGCTGGTGTATGAGGCGTCGGTGCTCTGCCTCATAGTAGAAGGTCTCCCTGCCCTTGAAGGCCAGGTAGAAACGGCTCCTGTGGACCAGAGGCACTTGCAGATCCTCCCACAGCTGCACAATCCTTGGTAGCAATGTCTGCATGCAGAGACACTGTATATGTAGATAGATCTCGACGCAGCAGCACCACTGTTCCTGGCCTTCGCCGGCTAGTAGTAAGCTGCTTCTGTGCATTGGAAGCATGCTCCTCTTGCGGCTGCACAATGTCTGGCAACAATGTCTGCATGAAGGGGCTTGCTGTCAATTGACAGACACGACACTTTTGCATATGGTGTCACAGCTGCTTTTTTTTTCCGGGAGATGACCTCTGCATGCACACACAGGATCTCAACCTAGCAGCACGACTGTTGTGCAGAAAATCTCCTGTCTCATGAAGGCCTGGTAGACACGGATTTTATGTTGAAGGGAATCTTAGGATAAGAGCAGGCCACACACTCTGTGGGAAGCTACGTTGATGTCATCTCAGAAGCACAGGTAACCCATTACCGTATGTGTGTCATCTGATCAGATGGTCTTGTACTAGCTCATGCACGTCTATAACAGAGAACGTTTTCCTACACCCATGAAATGGGCATATGGACATCCAAAGTTGCACTTGTAACCTAAACACCAGTTGTGTTTGGAGGATGCACTAGCCAGGATATTATGTTTTGTCATTTCAACAGAGGAAACGGAGGGATTCTGAACAAAAATACAATGAAGAAAAGGTGCTGAGCTGGATGTCCACATGCCTGCTTCCTAAATCTCGAACGCAAATCTGTTTAGTAACATTGGCTTTGGCGCCGAATTGCACCAGCATTAAAAAAAAAAGGCAAATGACATTTGTAACACAACCGTAGCCTACTGAATTGATTAGTAACCCAAAAGTCTACCCTGAGAGGGAGGTTGTTCACATCATAGATTTTGATACAACATCAGGCAGGCTGGTAACATGGTATGTACGCGTACCTCGACGCTAGCAGGCTCAGCCCAGCTGTCAGCATCTAGCATTCCAGGGCTACCCTGATCCTGCATCCTCAGGGCTAGCCCTGGCATGCCCCTCAAGCCACCACCTAGGGCCCCATCCAGCGGCCCTGCGGGCCCTGCCGCGTCCTGCTGTGCTGTGCGCAGGGCACGCTGTGCACGCTGGGTTTCAAGTTGTGACTGCTGCAGCTGGGTGTCAAAGCTGGCTTGCTGCTGTTGGTGCTCCGCTACTCTGGACTCTAGACTCAACACCTGTGCAACAATGTGCACTTGTCAATTCAGTACTTGGAGTCAAGAAGAGTACAGAAAGGATGACTGCCCCACCAAAAGAATGCCCTGAGATTCTTACGAGACCAACGAACGGCTCCTTCTGAATGGAGTCAAAAGTCGGAGTAGTATGCTTTGCACAAGGGCTTCAAGCCTTGACAGCTGCAGCAGCAGCAAGCAGCTATGGATGCAGCTCATGTATGGTAGTAAGCACATGATCTATTACTCTAGCTGATGATTTTTTGTGCCTGCTGAGACATGGTAGAGTGTGTTGCTGTATGGTGCTTTGGGCACTCAAATGCGCTGATGAACCTTTTTGTCCTCTCTCAGCAGGTATCACAGCGTTGTGTAGGACCCAACAACTGCCCAACAACTTTGGACACATCAGTCAGATGTATACAGGCCATGCTTGCTGCAACATATGTTATGATTGCCACAATGTGCATATAGATTGCTGTAACTTGTGTCATGATTGCCTTAACGTGTGTTGCGGCTGACGTAATGTGCAGCACAATTGCCATATAGTGCTTGTTGACTGCTGTGATGTATATGACGGTTGCACAGCACACTTGCCTGTTTCAGCAGCAGCTGCTTTTGGCATTCAAGCCGGCTGGTGTTCTCCTTGTACTCCCCAACAGCCTCCTTCAGGCGAGCTACATCTCCAGCAACAGCACTCCTGAACACATTGCGCAGCCTCTGCACCTCGCTGCGATACCTGCAAAGGCGCATTAGTTCCTCTTGCTAACCTTTCAACTGAGTGTGATTGCAAGACTCCTCAACAGTCTATGCCCCTGTACGCAACACCTGCAAAGTCACATAATCATCTGCTGTTGAATGTTGAAGTACAGTGCCACATCAGCATCAGCCATGTCCAATTGTGAAAGATCCTTAACAATCTCACGCAGCCTCTGCACCTCGCTATTGTACATGCCAAGGTACGCAAGTTCCTGTCGTGAGATGGCAAAAAAGACTGTCACATCAACAACAGCCATAACCAAATGTGAAACTCCTCAACCAAATTTTCACATAAGTAGCAGCCATATTGTAGGATGCACCTTCGAAAATGTTGTGCAACCTGTGTACCTTGCTGCAATATCTGCAAAGATACATTAGTGCTTGTTGTTAGGTATTGAAGTAGTCTGTCACATGAACAGCAGCCATCACCGATTGTGAAAGTCCTCAAGATTTCACATCAGCAACAGCAGCATTGTCTTATCATGCGGAAGCAACCACATCATACACACATACACCCGTTGAATACATGAACAAATGAACGCATGAATGAACGAGTGAATGCATGCATGCATGGATGATGAATACACACGATGTACAGATGAATGTATGCACGGACAAGCCATGGTCTCTAGCTTGAATGCAGCCAATGTGGCAGCACAGCCCGAACTGCATGAGCTGTTTGTGTGGACATGCACATCATGTAAGGGTAGAATGCACATCATGTAAGGGTAGAATGCACATCATGTAAGGGTAGAATGCACATCATGTAAGGGTAGAATGCACATCATGTAAAGGTAGAATGCACAGGCAAACGCTAGACCCTGAACCCTAAGCAGCTACACGCACCATTGAGCTGCAGCATCCTTGCTCTTGTCAGCTGCAGCCCTCTCGCCCTCCTTATGCCCCCTGGCCCGTTGCCCAGAGGGTGACTGGACCTCCAATCGGCTGGGCTTACCCCCCTGGCTCCTTTCTTGCTGCGCCTGGCTCCTTTCTTGCTGCCCCTGGCTCCTTTCTTGCTGCCCCTGGCTCCTTTCTTGCTGCCCCTGGCTCTTGAGACTGAAGCTGAGGCTGCTGCTGTAGGAGTGAGACATGTGACCGGCATGGGACTGGGATCTGCCATTGTTGGCGTCACGGCTGTTTTCCTTGTTGTCATCCTTGAAGATGTTGCTGCTGCTGGAGGGCTGGGGACTGCAGGCCAGGCAGGGTCAAGGGTTTGTAGAGGGCTTTGATATGGCTTGATATGGCTTTATTTAGGGTTGATATAGGCTATATATTTGGCGAGGTCAAGGGGCTTCGCCCACCTGGCCGCCCTAGGTCTAGTTTCAATGATGTTGCATTACGTGATTGTCAAAACTGTCGAATTAGTAGGCCTTACAGGGATTCGCAAGACAGGCTCTTCTGGAGAGACAAGACTTGTCCAGCACGTACCTAGCTCATCATGAGCTGGAAAGCGTTTAATTATTATTATTATTGTTATTTATTATAGGGTCAACAGAGTTGAGGGTTCACAGAGGGTAGACAAACTGAATTAGGCGCTGTATAGGGGAATCAGAGTGTTTGTAGGCTCAGGAGTGCAGGTATGCAAGCGCCCAGTCTGACTTCACATCTAAGCAGATCTGGTCTTGTTGTCAAAGGTGTAGTTGTGGATGCAATGCATGAATCATTAGACTGTGACAAAAGGCTATCGCATGACTGAGATCTGCCATTTTTGGGAGCATTGTTGTTCTCTGGTCATTCTCATCAAGGATGTTGCCAATGCTGGTGGGCTGTGGGCTGCAGGAATGCATTATCAAGTAGTGAGTGATTGAATGTTTGTTTGAATAAACATTTCCACACACCAAAACAGCTGAGTCCGCCCAGGGTTTCCCTACCCTGCCCTACCATGTAAAACCCTCCAACATCCCCCCCCCCCTCCCCCACTCCTCATCCAAGGCGGGCACAAAACGCCACTGGGAGCGCTAGTGAAAGTCATACAGCTACATATGTCAAATCCTTAGATTGTGAGAACCCTTAGACATGCCAGCACAATCAACACAGACCTTGCATTGGCACAGGTACAGCAAGCCCTAACAGCAAGCCCTAACAGCAAGCCCTACCTTTTGGGCAGTGGGGACACAGATGGACTCCGCATGCAGACCATGTCATCATCATCATCGTCCCCCAGAGTCAAAATCTCAGGGGTCCCGCCCCTACCCCAGCCTTCAACTCCCCTAGCCTGGGCTGGCTCAGCCTTCTTGTCGCTCTTCTTCAGCTGCCCAAACCTTTGCATCAAGTTGGCCAGCTTAGACTTGCTGGATGAGGAGTTCTGGCCGGGGTCTGAATGTCCCTGCTGAACAGGGGGGGTTGCCAGGGGGGTCAGGGGGTGCTGGCTTTCGCTTGGTTGGGGGGTCAGGTCTGATTGTTGACTGAGGCCAGAAGCTAGCGTTTGCAATCTGCCAGGGTTGGCAGATGATGGGAAGTCTGGCCTGCAGGGGCTTGCATGGCGTGCTGAGATGAGCTCTGGCGGGAAAGTTGGGTCACCAGAGAAAGGGCTCTGCAGGTCTTGTGAGCCCTGCAAGACCAATCAAAGGGCAATCAAGAAAGGCTACCAAAGGAAGCATTGAAGGGCAGACTGTGAAGGCAAAAGGCCACATAGCCGGGACAGTCAGATCTCATAGGAAACAATGGCTCTGCATTGCCACAAGAACGCACAGAGACTTAATTGGGTGCAAGGTTTTCATGAGTGAGATCACAGCTTCCAGCAAAGGTCTTGCAGTCACAAGTTTTTTTCTCAGCTGACCAAGCTATTTTGGAGGGAAAATCTTCAACGCTGATTCAGCAACCTGCTGGCTGCTGCTGTGCCGGCTTCAGCCATCAAACCACTTGAATGACGCACAGTGACTGCCACTACAAATACTTTGGTAGTACGACTGTCCAAGATTTGAGTTGTGGCCTGGGAGGGAAGTCTGTGCTGAGTCAGCAGCCCTGCTGTGCATGCTGTGGTTTGCCAGCTTAATGTAAACCCTTGACTACGAAGTTGAACCAGCAACACTTACCTGGTTTCAGTCAGCCTTGTGCGGGGTTGTTCTGTGCTGAGTCACCAGCATGGCGTGACAGCTGCACACTTGTCAGCACAGGTGAATATTTCAAAATCATCTCATCTAAACATGAGGTTAGGTTTGAAAGTTCAAAGATTTCAATAAGGCAATGTTGAATACTGAAATCAACTGCGCTGGCAAATCATTGGGAATGCAAAACTTTCTGGTCATTGACAGCAGTCGAGTCAGGAGATCGCCAGTGGAAGTGCGTACCTGGAGTGAGTCAATCTTCTGTTGGAGGGAAGCCAGCGCTGAGTCAGCAGCGTGCTGTGCATGCTGTGACTGCTGCAGCCTGGCCAGCTCAGCTCTCAAGGCTGATATGGTCTCTTCCTTGGCGGCATCGAGAAATTCGCCAATCACCCTGTCCTCCTATGCACACCCGCACAGACTATTTAGGGTCTATTGATTATTTGCCAATCACCCTGTCCTCCATTATTCATTGTTTGCTAATCATCCTATCCTCCGTGGTTTGTTATTCACTTAATCACCCTATCCTCCTACTGTTTGTTGTTTGCCAATCAGCCTGTTCTCCTATGCACACATGCACAGCCAGGTTTTGTCTGTCTGTCTTGGTGTCAGCAAAGGTGATGAGGACTGTCGACAGGCCGGGTTTGGGAGGTGGCCTCACGACACTGAAGACACAAGCTGGGTATATGCTTCAAAACCTGATAGCAGTCTGATGGCATGCAAAGATCAGAGGCTGCCTGCAGTAGCAGGAGGAATGGCAGAGTGATTGCAACGCCTTGGCCTCATACATGCAGGCCTTTCAGTGCTGAAAATACTTGTACAATTACCGATACAGTTGTGGCTTAAAACCTGCTTTCAGCTTTGTTTTGACTGTAAAGTGCCCGAGCAGCTTAGCTTCACACACCAGGCTTGGGCATGATGTTGACCGCTGCCAATCATGACTTGCGTGGCAACGATGATGCATGCATGGATATCATTCATATTAGCAGCAGATGGTCAAACTCATTCAAGGAGCCTGGGTAGTCACCTCCACCTGTGCAAGCTGCCCTTCCAGGCGGGCTATCCTGGCATCCCCCCCATCAGCATCCATCCCCCACAGGGGGTCCCCCTGCTGGGTAGCCCTAGTGTGCTTGATACAGCGTACCTCAGCTTGCAGTGCTGCTAAGGCATCTGCTGTGGACCTGTCCTCTACAGCCTGTAAAATCCACCAGTCGAATTTCAATAAACATGTGCATAGCAGAGTAGGTGCAAGAAAGGAGGTGCCAGTAGAGAGTGCCCCTTCTGGATAGCCCTAGTGTGCTTCAGGCACTGCATCTTGGCTTGCAGTGCTGCCAGGGCATCTGCTGTGGAGGGCATCTACACGGCATCTACAGCCTGTCGCCCAGGTGCACGTTCACCAGGCCCTGCTGGGTAGCCCTGAGGGATTTGCACAGCACACCATAGCACAACACAGCATAGCATGACATGGCACAGCGCAGCCAGCCAAGCATGGTGTAGTGTAGGGTGACACAGCATAGTGAGGCGCAATACAGCTTTTGAATCACATGCTGCTTCATCACTCATCTGGTCAGGCCTTGGTGTTAGATGCAGATCTTGTGTCATGAGGTTTCAGTATTTCAGATTTGTGATCAATCTCAGACTGGGCGACCTCAGACACAGGAGTGTGGCACACCTGCTGACCAGATGACTCATACGCATATGTCTCATGGCCATGTGGCATCAAGGGAGACACATCTGGGAACAGCCCTGCCCTGCTGGCAAATGCCCCTGAAGGAGTGGTCTCCACATGGGCTGTGAAGGAGGTTGGTTGGGTCAGGGGGGGTGGGCTGGGCTTGCCTGGGCTGCCATCCCATGTAGCTCGCCTCTGCAGTGCAGCACAAGAGCAATATCCCTTGTGTTGTTATTTTCCTTCAGTGCAAAACTTCAGACTGATGTCGTGAAAACATTCCGTAACTCATCAGCAGGGTGCAGTTGTCACAACTCATAGCAGAGCCAGTTGAACGGCAATCACATGTCTGTCTGTCTATGCACCAGATGAGTCAGAGTGTACCTGGTGGGGCTTGTTGGCTGGATCAGCCCTGATCAGCAACCGCTCCAGGTTCTTGAGCCGCTTCTCAGCTGCATCTCTCTGTCCAGCTGCACACCAACATCTTTTTGGGGACTGAGTACTAAGGCAGGGACTGGGGAAGGCACATTGGGGACTGAGTACTAAAGCAGGGACTGGGGAAGGCACATTGGGGACTGAGTACTAAGACAGGGACTGGGAAGGCACATTGGGGACTGAGATTTTAAGGCAGGGACTGGGAAAGACACAGGCCAGCGTGCATCACTTCAGGGTTTACCCGAAGCCACAAACCCTTAAGCTTGAAATGCTGAAGTGCACAGCGCTAGACGCAGGTGCATTCAGCACTGTTGTGCAGCCTTGATGCAATATTTTGTTTGTGTTACTTGCGTCAGCCATCAGCAAGCAGGGGCACTATGCATAAGATCACTGAGAAATGACAAGAGTGACTGATGCATGCAGTAAAAATGCACTGTGCGAACAGGTCAGGGAAGCATAGTGAGTGTGCTTGTGAGCCAATCAATCAATCAATCAATCAATAACACAATTGACCAATGAACTCATCAATTCATGCTTGTTCTGTTCTGTTGTCTTGATGACGTTGCACAGTTTGTCCATCAATTCTAGCTGGCCCTTTGCATTTGAGCAAATATTTGGAATGACTGATTGATCTACTGACTGTTTGATTGAGAGCCAGTACACAAGCGCAATGCTGACCTGTCATCTGCACCTCTTCTTCCTTCTGAGCCAGGGCCTCACTCAGCTGAGCCGCCTCCACCGCAAAGTCCCGAGTCGCCTGCATGGAAGAGGAGGAACAGTCAGAGTATCAGCAACACACCATGATTGAGGCCCAAGAGACAGGCAGTAACAACAGCCACCAGAAGTAACATGTGAAGATCACTGTTGGAGCTGTTGACCATGCATTATTGACACTGCAGAAACACTTGGTGGCCCTACATCAGAGCTCAAGTTGGCCTAAGATTGTGCATTGCTGGCAGGACATCTGCATGGCGTTGGACTGCTTGTAAGGCAGCTGGAGTGTGAAGAGACGTGCCATGCTGAAAGGCAGGGAAAAAAAGCAGAAAAACAGCGAGAATCAAGGGGCTGGTGAAATGTCAAAACCAGCGAGAAGCAAAGGGCAGGTGAAAGGCAGAAACAGCAAAATTCCAAGGACAGGCTGAAAGGCAGCGTTGGGGCAATGCAAATGATGGTTGGGTGGGAGGATGCGCAGCCTTTGCTGTGTAGGTCAAGGCCTCACAAGGTGGCTATTTTACATGCTCTTCCATTCATTCATGCACTCATTCATTCATTCCATCATGCATTCATGTACTCGTTCATTTGTTCATTCATTCATTCATTCATTCATTCATTCATTCATTCATCCATCCATCCATCCATTCCATAATTCGTCCGTTCATTCCTTCATTTGTCCACTCTTTGCTTTGTTCATTCATTTGTTCATTCATTTGTTCATTCATTCACTTATGCAGCCATTCATGCACCCATTCATTGTATTCACTCATTTGATCATTATGCGTCTTTCCCTAGGACCAAATCCATACAGTCCTGAGAGGCTCCCCGTATGAGGTCCTGCGTCATGCACATGTAACACATGTAGTAAACTCAGTAACATCACATGTAACACCTGTAAGGCAATTGCCATGTAAGTTTATTGTGCATGACACGTGTCTTACCAGCTGCTTACGCAACAGAGCCACCTCATCACGCAGCTTGCGCAGCAGCGCCTTCTGGTTGACTACCTCATTGACATGAGGCTGCATGGTCACCCTCTTGGCAGCGTTTGCAAAGTGCAAAGCCACTCTGGTGTTGTCAGCTGCACCTGCAGCACCAGACAGCATAGGTTGAGTCACTTATAGATCATGTTTGATGAAAGTTGCGGCTACTGGATAAACATGCACATCAAATCTGAAGTGCAAGGCCGCCCTGGTGTTGTCAGCTGCACCTATAGGCCCAGACAGCACAGGTGACATGGCTTTCAGATCAAACACGGACAGAAGTGGAAAGGGTCCTGAAAGGCTGCTCACTGCAGTGAAAGGGGCTTTAGAAGGCTGCCGTATGTTGTGAAATGGGGTGCCTACTGCAGTGGAAACAGCTGGTGTGCACATTCTCTTGCTGGAACAAGTGACACAGGTTCACATTCTGCTGTTCGAATTGCCACTCACAGAGAGCGACCGGAAGCATTTGAAGACCTGCTGGTTGACATCTACTTTTCATGCAAGATGACTTCAAGGGCGTGTCAAAGGACACAGGATGGCAACAAGAGCCAACAAAGGGAGCGGTTCGGGCAATCATAACAGGAGCCTCCTGAGAGGGCAGCCAGGAACGAGAAGCCCCAGCATGTGATGGAACTTGAGTAGTCATCTGTAGCAGGGCAGATGGCACCAAAGGGCACCACAGTGACACTTAAGCGCAATCCATACAGGCCAGACAGCAGAGAGCTGATGCAAAGGCAAAGACAATGACATGTAACAGTTGTGAGTCACCTGCAGCAGGGGGGATGGTGCTGATGATGTGTTGATTGGGAGCTGATCAGTCACCTGCAGCAGGGGAGCTGGTGCACATGATGTGTTAGATCGGAGTCGATTGATGAGTCACCTGCAAGAGGGGAATAGTGCAGATGATGCGTCAAATTAGGGTTGATGAGTCACCTGCAGCGGGGGAGATGGTGCAGATGATGGCGGTCCTGGAATTGCCGCCAAGGCTGGCCTGCAGCATGCGCGTCAGCTTGCTGTCCCTGAAGGGCACATGGCTCCTGCCCTGCACCATGTCATGCTATGTCATGCTCATCACAAGATCTGATTTAAAGAAAGGAAGAGCAAAGACAGTAAATATCAGCACTGAGAGTTGCTTCCAAGACACCATGCTGTGTCGCCCCACATCTGGCACAGGCTGTTCAGTCATTCGTGCATTTGCTGCATTCGTTGTTTGTTCATTCCATCACTCATTCATAAATTCCAAGAGCCATTGAAGCACTCGTGATGCGTTCATTGATGCGTGCATCATTCATGCGCCATTGTCTGTCCATCCATCCATCCATCCATCCATCCATCCATCCATCCATCCATCCATCCATCCATCCATCCATCCATCCATCCATCCATCCATTCATGCATCCTGTGTACCTGACCCTAGATACATACAGTTCTGAATAGCTCCCTGCATGAGGTCCTGTGTTGACAGTCAGCATGCCAGCAATGATGTGAATTGGTGAAGCCTACAGGCAGACTGGAAAAATTCACCCCAACCTTGCAATTGGCAAAGGCCATGACCAAGGAGAAGTTGGGCTGCCGCTCAGAGAGTGGTAAATTGTGACATGCAGAGGATGGAGTAGACCGTCCCCACAGTGATGCATGATCATGTTCTGGACTCACTGTGCCAGACATGTGACACTTCTCGTGCAATCCTGCAGCCCTCAGAGTTTTCTGCGTCGCAAGTCACAACATGCAGCAGTCGGCTTGTTACCTGCCATGTGTGCATTAGCAACGAAGCTTTCAGGAGCACTGAAAGCAACGCTGTGGAAGCGAATGTGATAAGATACGCTACAAGGCCTTCTGTGCCCATTGTGCAAAGCACTCACAAGGCATCAGATGGCATTTCTGGTTTGCCAGATGCTTACTCTTGTTGCTGACCACAAAAGTGTAGAAACACTGCATCTGATATGTTTGTTGCATTGTCTGGTGTTTGATACACTATCAAGGGTGGGCTACCTCTTTGCTGATGGCACCTCGTTGAATTGGGCACAGCCTAAATTGTAACCTTAAACCCTAATCGCACTTCGACAGCTCAATGCTTGTGTTGTGTACTACCCAACAGGAAACTGTGTGGCTTACCCTGCCGTCACCCAAGCCTCTGATGACATTGCCCAGGGTCAGCAGGCTCTTGTTGATTGCGCTGCCTTCAGTCTGCCTCAGTTTGTTGTCTCCATCATCCTTAGCAGCCAGCGTGCTGCGCTCGCTCCCCGCCAGATCCACAAAGTTCAGAGTGGAGACCTGCAATGGAGAAGAAGCCCTAGGTGCCTGGATGTGCCCCAGGGCAGATGGACACAAGCAAGGGCAGGGGTTGGGGAAGAATCTTCACTGGCGGTACACTTCCCTGTTTCCAGGTGAGCTTGCTTGGCTGACAAAGGTGGATGGACGGAAGAATGCATGAATGAACAACGAACGGAATGAGCAAATGCATGCATGAGTGAACAGTTGAACGATGGAATGAATGCATGCATGCTTAGAGCTATGCAGGCAGGGCTGCAGCGGACCTTGACTGGCCGCAAGTCTTCTTCTGTGGTGCCTGTGGCCTCACTGTGGGCATCGCTGTCATCCAAGTTGCGTGACTCAAACCGGTCCTCTTCTGCAAACGGGGAAAAATGGTACATTTCAGGAACAAAACAATGAATGCTTGCCAGGTTGTTGGGCCTGTGAACTCATTGAGTCTGTCAGTCTTATGGGTCTGTCAATGCATTGGGTCTGTCAATTCATCGGGTCTGTCAATTCACGCAAAGCATGTATGCTGTGAACATGCGTGATGCTGAAATTTATATAATCAGGCCATGTGGGTTGCCAATGTTCAGTCAGGCAGATATCAGGGGGCCTGACGATTCTCAATGGGTTTGTGATGATAGGGATTAAGAGAGAGCGCTGGCTGTATTGTTGATGTACTGGCTGTGCTTGGTCCCAGTAGGTGCTCCTGCTTTTGCTGGAACAGATAATGCAGCTGACATCACCGTCACAGCTATGCAATCTGCCTATGTCCCTGCTTGCCATGATAGCAGCATGTTGCTCAGAGGCAGATTGCAGCCTTTACGCCGAGAGACAGGCCTCCCCAGGGAACAGGATGTTGATGTACAGCACTCACTCTGAGGCAGTGCTTGTGAGGTACCAATGCTGCTGTGATTAAAAGTGCTTTGTGTCTGTGTGTGAGTTTGACTGAGTACTGTTGGCATGCAGCGTTTGTTGATACTGTGCTGTCCCTGTGAGAATGCTCAAGAGAGCTCAGGCATGCAGCTTAGCTCTCATTGCTGGTGATGCTGCTGCCTCTGTGCTGTTGCTTGATCAAACACTGCTGATGTGTGTTGCTGATGCACGCTGTATATCTGCTGCTGGTGTGATTGCAGCTTTTCTGAATTCTGCTGCCTGCTTGTGATGCCTCTGGCAACTTTCGTTCTGTTAGCTAGGACACAATCAACGAGGTCTAGCGATTCCTTGGAAGGCCACTGTCAGCAGCAGCCAAGACATGGCGCTGCTACTGCTGCTGATTGCCCCAATGCAAACGAAAGAAACAGTCTACTGCTTTTGGCAATCATGATGGGAGCCTCCTGTGGCGGCAACCCAGAGCTCGGGGTCAACGGCCCCAATGCAACAAGCAGTGTTGCAGGGTGTCCCCTAAAGCCTGACCCTCATTATGAAGTTGGTCATGACACAGCATTTCAAGACTCCTGCCTGTCTTGAGATGGCAAGAGCAAGTGCATGCACAGCAGCTGCATACTGACACTCACAGCACTGCAGAGCATGACCGGCCAAGCCACACTGGAAATGGGTTTCATCAGAGATCAATGGAATGGATTACCTTCAGGCATAGCAGGCAGGGAAGGGCGGCTTTCCACAAAGATTCGCACAATCTGATGGGAACGAGAGCTCTCAGCATTCTGCCTGGTGTCCCGCACCTGCAAAAACAATGGTCCAGACTCAGCGCTCACCACAAAGCAGATAGCAAAGGAAAAGAGAAGACTCTGCCTTTTGGATGTCATGCCAAGAGCCTCCTCGGCGGCAGCCTGAGCACCACACAGGTCTGCAAAGTATCACGCTCTGGCAGCTGATTTTGGCCATTCATTTTCACTTTTCCCTTGGCAAATTATACACTTCAGGCTTGGGCACTGAGGTCTTTTGCTCTAGTCAGTCAAAGACATGCTGGATTCTGGCATTTGCATGTGCATGTCCTGGCATAAAAGGTGAAGAAACACATGCATAGACGCAGCAGTAGTGTATAGACTCACAGTGCGTCTGGCTTCAATCTGTCGAAGCAGCTGACACAGGTGCTGCTCAGAGCGTGGCCACTCCTCAGTTAAGCCTTCTGCCACAGTGCCGCGCTCTGGGTCATCTAGCAGTGGCAGGTTCTGGCGCTCTGTGCCATCTTTGAGTAAGTCTCTCACCTTCTCGTTGTAAATCTCAATGGCTGACATCCTGAGAGTATACTCCCTTCCTGCAGCAGATTTTGCCAGTGGTGTCCAGTGATCCAGACTCAAGCATTGCAGCCAGCAACTCAAGTCTGTAGATGGACATGCCTGGAGTGTGCCTTATGTGATGGAAGATGTCTTGTGCTGCTGCTTGTACAACACTCCGCATCGTGTAGGTTTTGCCACTACCGGTCTGGCCATAGACAAAGAGGGTTGCATTGAGGCCTTGTAAGGCTGACAAGACTCGATCTTTGGCTGCCGCCTCGTAAACTTGCTGCGATGAAGTGTGATTGCTGAACACGCGGTCGTAACAGTACGCTGGCGGCAGGTGTGCATGTGACCTGTCAACTTCACCAATGTATCTGAGAGTGAACTCATCACTGGCTTCCCAGCTGTCGTGATCCCTATGAATATGCTCGAGATAGCTTAGTGGTCTGATGCGTACCCCAACCCAGATGGTTTCAGCTGTTGGTGCGGCAGGTCTGTCTGAGCTCCGTTTGGTCTTGGCACTGCCTGCGCGAGAGAGCATGCCTTGCCCAGCTACGTCAGCAGAGCTGCCCATCTGTAGGGTGAAACACAAATTCAATCAGACGTTCCGCGCACAGCCTTCGCGTAGGCAAGCCCAGGCGCCGCAAGCCAACAAGCTCGAGGACTTCCTAGCTGCTGTCCTGGTGTTCGAAACCAAGATTAATAATGCACAATTTTATCATCTGTAAAATCGTTTTACGTCCAGAGCTTTTGCCCCCTCGCTAGGGCAATTCTGATTCCATTGCATGCAGCTCCGAGGCTTAGCTTGTCGTGGTATGCGTAGTGACATCGGTGCCGTCGATGCAGGCGGCGAAGCTGGTGAAAAGGGACGCTGAGGGCTGTCCCTAGGTATTCAAAACACGCGCTGCCCGGCTCGCTTGCATTTGACGTCACACACATGCGTATGCTCTTCAGGTCAAACTGCAGTAGCACAGAAATCGAGACAGCAGACCGGAACAGACGCCCCAAAGTTCCGTGAGATAAACGTGCAGGCGTTTGAAAACATGCTTTGGCATCTCACCGCAGGCTTTCCCTGTCGACAAACGTGCATGCTGCCTCAAGAGATTTTCTTGGAACCTACAATCTCTTATCCACGTCCCGCTTGCAACTTCACTCGGTGATTTCTGTGTCCCTTCGTTGCTCAGTGCAGCTCGTCCACCTCTTCGCTAAGTGTATCAGGAAGTGCACTCAAGTGCTGATCCTTCACAGGCCGTATTGCGTGAAGTCGTCGGGGCTATACTGGCGCATCTGTGCAATCTAGTCGGTTGGCTGAAGATGTGAATCCTCCCCCTGTCCTCCTATACAGGTGAACACAAGCCAAGTTGCATTGGATGCATAATCCATGGGTATAGGGGCTGTTCTGCAGCGATATCCTGACTCAGCTGGTGATCACAAATGCATGCTGACAGGTCTTCAGCCTTTGCAGTTGTGCCATTTTTGGCAAGTCTTCGCTGTAGTGCTAGAATTGTCACACCTCACCTGGGTCTGCCAGGTGTGCATTGTGCAAGAGTGCCCATATGCACCCAGCGTTTCCCACCTTTCTGAGCACGCTGTGAAGTCTGTGTGCTCACACCTGGCTATTCTGCATGCATACCTGCTAGCTTATAATTTGTCATGCTGTGCTGCACTTAGATGTGTCTCTTGACTATCATGGTACATGCATATAACGTTTCATCTGCTACAACTGTCTGGCACAGGCAACATCAGATGATGATGTAGTGCCCTCACTAACTGACTTGCTCAAGTGCTCTATCGCAAGGGTCGTCAGTGGGCTCAGCAACAGCCAACAGCGCGTCATGCAGCAGGTGCAGAAAAGCCTTTTGCATCAAAGAACCCTCTGTCAGTCTATACAGTACCTTGGTGCATCAGGGTCTGCTTCAATAGTCAGTATAGAACCCTGATGTGCACACCAGGCTGCATGATGCTTCCTATCTTATTTCACTGCACATGGTGCATATGTTGTGTGTTGATGCAAGTCTAAGCTGATGTAGTCCACTCAGCTGTTAGGCACCCTGCTCAACTTGTGGACTGTACATATTTGTGTCTGGCCTGCAAAGGCAACAGGTTGTGCATTTTTGGGGTTGAAGGCATGTCTCAGACATACATACTATCTTCCTGAGCCTTCAGTAAAGTGCTTCATGAGTTGCATCAAATGCAGACAGCCTGTGGACACCGTTTGACAACCTGCCACTCTGCTGCAGAAGTTATGGGACATTTGCAAGGATTGGGTGAAGCAGAGGCTTCTCCCTTCAAGCCATGTATGGGTGCCACGAGTGCTGAAGTCGGCAGCATTTTGCCTTAAGGTCTGCCTCTGCAGTCTAAGGCATTTGCTAATAAGTATTGTCAGCGTCAAATCTTCAAAGGGTTGTTGAATCACACTGTTGCACTGTCTGTTGGTTCAAAGACAAATTTGTTGAAACATAAAAAGAGGCTGTGAACAAGACACATACCAATATGTCCTAGGTGTGAGAGCTCACTGGTATGGCTTAGACATATTTACAGCACCCACATGTGTCTGTGTGGCTTTGAACAAATGCTGTGACTTGTTTGCTGACAGGATGCTGCAGCCTGAAGCACAAGAGCTATGCTGACTAGATGGTATGTGATAGAGCATATGTTCTGAGTTCTATCACCGACTATGCCTTATCACCAACCAGCTAGTTGACAAAGCTCTTATGCTGCAGGCTGCAGCAGCATGTCAGCAGTCAAGTTGCAGCAGTTGTGCAAAGCCACATGTGGCTGCTGAAGAGATGTCTTTGCAAAGAATCCTTGCAACCAATACACATGCTTTCAGGACAGGGGCAGCACTAATTGTATTCTGCTGGTGGCCTCAAATGCATGCACAGGGTTTTGAGAATGCCTTTTTAAGTGTGCCATCTTAAGCATATCTTGAGAGTTTTCATTGCAGATGGTGCATGGCAGCTTCTGTGAGGAGGCTAACGCTGCCAAAGCATCACTGCTGCCCACCAGCAATGCCATTGTCTTCTCACAGAAGCTGCCATGCACGACCTGCAATGTAAAGTTTCTTGATATGCTAAACGTCTGCATGTTGTGCCAAACTCTGACGCCCTGTGACTGGCGACGCCTTGAGTTCATTGGTGTGTTTGCGCTTTCAGACACTGTTGACTGCAGCAGGATATGTCCCCATTCTCTGCATGTACTCAGCAATTCTTGCCATCAAAGAATTCCTGTACAAGCTGTGAACACTGCTCAAACCCCAAATCCTTCTTTGCACCTGTCAGGCACCCTGCACAGCTTGTGGACTGTATGTGTTCATGTTTGGCCTAGACAGCGGTAATGCTTTTCCCGGTTAGAGGCATGTGTCAAACGTACACCTTGTCTTCCAAAAGTTCCTTTTGGATTGCTTTGAGTGCATTCTTGCTGTGGACGCCGTTTGACACTCTGCCACTCTGCTGCAGGGAGTGATGATCATGAGAAGTCTGCAGGGGGGTCATGAAATAGGGACTGAGTCAGAAGCAAAGCCTTCTCCCTCCAAGCCTTGCGTGGGTGTCAAAGTTGTCAGCAACTTGCTCCAAGGTCCGGCTCTGCAGGCCAAGCTCTTTGCTAATTGCTATCTGTTCTGCTCATGTAAGATTCTTTGAGTGCAACTGAAAATCACTGTTGTGCTGACTGTAGGTTGACAGACAAAGACACTGCAGTCAGCTGACATGGGGAAACATAAACATAGGTACGGTCTAGCCAGCTCTTGGCAGCTTCATGTATCTGTTGTGGCTGTGAAAGAATCCTGCAAACCAAGCTGACCTGATACTGCACTTGCAGAGTAATGGGAACTATGACCGGTGTGACCTTCTGTTCATGCATCCTGTCAGCATAGACTTGCCTTGCAGGAAAGCGGTGTGACCTTCTGTTCATGCATCCTGCCAGCACAGAATACAGAATTGTAGCATACCTTGTCATCCCTGGATTTGTTTTCAGGGTCAGAGACCCTAGACAGCAATCCCTCCATTTGCATGATCTCACTCAGCATGGGCATGCCGCCCAAGGTCTCTGCTGTACTACTGCTTACCTCATCTTCCCATCACAAATGCCAACACTGCAAGTTTGTGCATGGTACCGCTGTGCATGCAAAAGCTGACAGCTTCAAGTAAACAAACATGGGACACCAATGGCACGCCAGTCCCTCCAGCACCTTGTTGAAGCTGCCTCATGCAGCTGTGGCAGATGTCAATATCAGTTTGCAGCACGTGGAAAGACTCCGTGTCAGACGTGCATTCAGGCAGGTGAGTGCCCAGCTGATGCGGTGTCAATGCAGATTGCATCCACTGCTTTTGAGACCTAGCATTTGACAGTGTGTCTATCTCCTGCAGAATGTTGTGCAAGGTCTGGTGAAGTCAGGTGAAGCAGAGGGTTCACCTTTCCAGGCCTGTATTGAAGGCTTGGAAATTGCACTCTTTGACTTCCATTCTGGACAGGGCAATTTGGAAATTGCCCTGTCCAGAATGGAAGTCAAAGAGTGCAGAGCTGTGGAAAAACTGAGACTGTGCAGGCAGCTGCGGCGCAGCCTGTCAGGAACACATGCCCCAGTGCGTTTACTATAACAAACATGCTGTTTTGTTCTTCTATGACTGCATAGTGCTGCAGTGCATGATGCTGTAATCATGTCTGCTGATCATGTAATGAGGCAAAATTCCCATGCGTTGGCCATTATTGTACGAGCTTGATTTCTTTGTCTGGACTCATATGCCATTCGTCAGTCTCTGGTCAGTTATAAGCTGTGTGTAGCACCCAGACGGATGCAACTGCAGCAGCTGCTCATCTTGTCAAGTGGGTTTTCAGGTGGCTCACAAGGCAGCTGCCTCTGAGGTGGATGGACTCCATGCGCTGAATATACAGTCCCTGCGTCTGCTGGACAGCGGAATGGCAGCTATGAAAGTGAGGTTTCCTTTATCTCAAATTGTTTGGTCTGACATTGATGCCAGAGCTTGGATTAACATCGGCAAAGTCTAGACCTGTTTTTGTCTGGCTGAGTGAGTCTGCATGTGTACTTGTTGCTACCAAACGACCCATTCATCCTCTGTAATACATTGCCACTGCACCAGTGGCATAGCACATTCTACTCTTTCACTCTCTGTCACCAACATTCATAACCTGACACTTGCCCTGTACAAAAGTAGGAACAGTGCACAAGTCTACAGCAGTGCAAGGAGGCTTGCACTGATGTTGCTTGCATGTCTCATGTGCAGAGGACCCAAACAAACCATGGCCAAACAGCTGCAGCAATGTGGAAGCGAATACGTGATCAGCTACGTGTTGAGTTCCTGGCTTGCAACCAGATACACTACGGTGTGGTTGCTCACCGCATCAAGCACCGAACCATCAGTCAACCTTACCCAGCAGCAACCCAGCTCAGGCACTACAGCTTGCGATGACCCCTTCAGCAATGCCAGCAGCAGCGCAGGCAATATGCATCTTGATTTTGAAATCAAGCCTTGGGGGCCTCCAGACTTCATTGACGATGTCAGGAAACTCCTTCAGGACAGAGCAGAACTCCAGCAACTTGGCGAGGTACGCCTTCTCACAACTGTCTTGGTCTCTGTGAGCTTGCTCCGCCAGTGCGATCCAGCTGGGACAGATGTTGTTTTGTTGTACTTGCTGGATGTTGATCATGCATCATTCTGCATAGCCAAGTGGTTAATTTTGCTGATGGGTTTTGCAGCGTGCCCTAGGTGTAGCAAACTATGGCACCCCTGTGGAGCTACCTGGGGCCAACGAGTGCAAGCGCGCGCTAACCCTGGCACTGTGAGTGTGGCCCAGCAGCAATCAAGGCCTGCTGCATGCAGTCCAGTGCAGCATATCATGACAGGCTTTGCATGCTGCAGTTGTGTGACACACTTCACCTGCACCATGGGGTACCATGCATAGCTTGACTGTCAGCCTGCTGGTACACGCAGGTGTCCAAGACTGAGGCATTCATCACTGGAGTGCTACCTGTGGCAGCTGGAGTGTGCTACAGCAGGGGTCTGCTGGTGCCATCAGCCTGTCTCTCTGGCGTGGTTGACCTGCACCATGTCATCACCTGCGTGCAGCCTGTGGCCAAGTCACTGCTGGCCAGCAGAAGCAGAGCACTTGCTGCTGCCACACTTGGGTTCAGAGCCCCTTTCCAGCTGAGCATTCATTGTCTCAAGGTAAGACTATTTCATGAGTTTGTTGCAATGCAGTGATGAACCAGCATCATTGAGCTTTGATGCTTGTCTACAGCCTGTGCCAGGTTTTTATGCCCTTGGTAGCACCTTGCTTGAGTGCTGTGGAGGACAGCTAGACTACCAAAGCACACAACAGCACAAGATCACCCAAGCCCATGCTGCCTAAGTGTTTGTTGACTTGTCATCAATCAGCCGTCATGCAGCCTGCAGGACATGTGTGTTCGTGCTCAGTGGTCTTTGAGCTGCGGTTGTGATGGTCTTTGCTTCTGATCAAGATGACAGTAGCTGAGAAGGTAGCAGCACATGTGTTCCAGGGAGCAGTTCTCGTAAGCTCAACAGAAGAAAATCCATTGCGCTTTATGCAAGCTCCAGCTGTTGTTGTTGCCTTGTTGCAAACCCATTAAAAGCTGCATGCAGGGGTGCAAGGTGGAAGCGTGCGCCTGTATGGGATTGCTGCTTGCAGTTGGCATCTTTGGCAGCCTTCTGAGTGCTGTGGTGCTTGGATCCCTGCTGTTGGCCTTCTGGTGCTGGAACCTCCTCAGCACTGGTCCAGCAGCCCACCAGGTCAGACTCTTGTGTTGTGTCCAATCTGCTGGCATCTGTGGAGCATGGGCAGTATGTCACAGATTCTGCAACGCTTATTTTTCCGATTGCCCATTGCATCTCTGCCATGTGTAATCTTCTTTGTATGGTGCATACAAGCTTGAGCTGAGCACTTGCAAAAGTCTGGGGTGTGGGTGTGTGAGTTTATGTCTGTACGGCCATGCATGTATTTTTACCAAAAAAGAGTCGCACACCTGCCTTGAGATGCCCAAGCCAGACACGAACCCACAATATCCACTCCTACAGAAGTGTGTCATGTCTCCCTTTATGTTGCTGACTGTTCATGGTGAGACATCAGCATCACATGCGTCATTGAGCAGCGCGTGCATGCTGCAGGTGACTCATCCTCCCTTGCAGCAGAGCACAAGCGTGTCAACAGAGGACCTGCATATTGACACCAGCAGCTCTGACTCGTCAGATGAGAGCGACAGCCATAGGGAAGGCGAAGAAGATGGGAAGGCAGCAGCCGGCAGCACTGGCCAAGAAGAAGAAGAAGAAGAAGATATGAGGGTCAGCAGCAGCGGTAGGGGGGACAGTGATGAGGTGGCTGAGTTGAAGCGCCAGCTGGCAGCCAGTCAGGACCAGCTGAGAGCCAGTCAGCACCAGCTGGCAGCCAGTCAGGACAACTTGCGGAATGAACGCCTTTATGTCGATGCTTGTGAGGTAGTTGCCCTCCTGATTTTGAATCCAATCATCAGTTCAGGGCAAACAGGATCCTGGTACTGTCGTCACAATGGCATTGGGCAATGACATTTTCTTGCTTCCAGGTACCAGCCTCAGTTGATGTAAATCATTGACTGCTCTGACAGCTGCTGCCTTGGTCATTTCAGCACCCCTTGCTCAACTTGTTTCTGCTGTCTTATCGCAATCAATGTTCTTGTTTGATCAAGGCAAGTGCAGAGCCCCAGATCTTCAATGTTCATGCTGCTGCCATCCAAAGAGCTGCATATGAGCTGCACCTGCTGCCCTGCAGACGGCCCAGAAGCTGCTGATGGAGAAGCTGAGGAGGTCCTCTGCATGCGAAGCGCAGTCTCAGAGGCAGCTCGCAAGGCTCAGCGGTCAGCAGAATCTGGGCCAGAGTACTCTGATGCAGCACCAACTTGGGGAGGGGCTTGTTCAGGAGGTGAAAGAGGCTATTGCTGAGGCCAAGACTGTTAAGGATGCTGACGAGGCTCGCAGCAAGCAGATTGTTAGGCATCTCAGAGCTAAATGGCACCCCGGTATGTCCCTCATTGTGCCTGCTTTTCCTTGGCCCCGTCTCTCTTTAGATCTGTTTTGCATTGATTCATTGCTTTGGGCTACTGGGAGTCTGAGTCATGACAACGTGCTGTGGTGCTGATGCAGATAAGAATCCTTTCCATGTCAAGACTGCCAATACAATCTTCCGACTTATTGATGAGTATGAGGCCAAGGCCGGGCTGACAAACTGAATTAGGCAGACATATGTCATGTTGTCACTAGGATTTGTTCCTTGGGACAACACATATGTCCTTGCATGTTGACCACTGCACCTTGCAAAGGAGCGATGATTTGCAATGTGTGCAAAGCCTCCTTGCCCCATAAACACTCCTGCTTTGACTGCTCTGTATTACAAGCTGTACCATCAAGGCAATTCTTGCAGCGTCATTGTTTGGGTCTTTTGCTATCTTGCTCAGAATACCTGTATCGTGTAAGGCTCCTGCTTTTGTGATGTCATTGCACACCTGTGAGCTCATGAAGTGCTACCAGGCATGTGTGCATGACTACATTCATGCATGTCCAAATGCTGTTGATTTCGATCCGAAGTGCGAATTGTGGCTGCGGATCTCAAAGCTTTCACCAGACAGCCAAGTGAAGTATACAAGCTTGACTGCTTGGAGTGGCAAGTTGTTGTGCTGTGAATTGAACGCTGTGCTTCAAGGACCTGATGTGAGGGTTAGGCTAGGTGGAAGTGAGACTTACATTAGAAGGAAGATTAGCAAATATGCTTGATGTATGCCCTGCAATGCTGTTAAATCAAACATTAATTGTCAGTTCAGTCACTACACCAAGCTTAGCTCCCAAATAAGAACTCGCAGATTTCAGTCTCAGCCCTCTCTAAGCGCATGCTTTGCAGATCCGCATAATACGCAACACTGCCATACACAGGGTGCGGGGCGAAATTCATTGATTATGCCGGCGAAATGGCGGAATTGTTTCGCCCACGACCCCCGCTGGGCGAAAGTGGCGAAAGTCAAGCCCTAATACATTTATAGGGTTTGCCGCCAGTAGGCAGAAGGGCTTTGGAGCGCTTGAGTTTGACGCATGCGCGCTGCCCCAAATCCCGTGGGGCTCTGTCTTCGTATCAACACAACAGAGCTGATGGATATGTTGGATGGCTACTACAAAGCTGACCTCAATGACATTCAGCATGAGGATCGCAGTAGTATCCACACTGGCATGGATTGCAATGACACTGCTTTCGACCTGGATTTCCAGGGCAATTCTGCTCAGCAGGCATTGCCCAACATAGACTTTGGCACCAGCACTGAG
>JAABUH010000741.1_pt1 | contig 42989 bp, 46 predicted proteins | sample 5559121 | NCBI WGS metagenome assembly JAABUH01 (sample SAMN10711871, study PRJNA513364) | rock metagenome | isolation source: Antarctica rocks | place: Antarctica: Victoria Land, Battleship Promontory nord | collected 2015-12-28
CTAAGGCTTTTGACCAATCAAAGCTCAGGAATCGACTATTGGGCTGAGCGTTCTAAAAATTCCGGAGCCGCAGACGCCTGAGAACCCGGAGAAAACAGAGAAAACAGAGCAATTTATAGTGTAATTTTATGTTCTATTTGACTTTCTTATCTGCATACAGATTGCTTGTAACATGCACATTAAGATTATTATGATTTACGTGATCATGAAAACTCTGCATGCAATCAATGCACAGCGCTTCATTATCACGTAACGTCTTAATGTCATTCAAACTTTTGATAATTTTTAGACTTTACTGTAATTAAACAATAAATTCGTAGTCAGCATTGTTTACAGATGAGTTTCATTGCTGATCTACTTTATGTAACATTGATTGAAACATAGTTTTTATTAAAAAAGATTTGATCAAAGTTTTTCATCATATGTCAATAGCAACATCAGATCATTGATTGCTTAAATTCTTCTGAAAAAATAAGTATTGAATAAATTGCTTTCTTCTCTTCAATTTACACACATCATCATATTTATTCAATCTTTTCGCTAAAGATCTTTGCTGAATACTCATAGTTACTTTGCAATAAAACTCAATGATATATTATTTGAATGACTTTCTAGTCATATAAATGAACATGATTGAAACTCATAAATATGAGAATGATTTTAATGATCTGTGTATTCAATTAAAGTAGATTGTAGATTGTAATTCATACATTCTTGTGACATCAATTTAAATTCAACTCATGAGAAAAATTATGCTATGTGTATTGAATAAACAAAACTCTCTGAGAAAGAAAATCACTCGTCGACTACATGATGACTTTGCGTCATTAAAACAGTGAGTTTTGAAACTATGTATCAAATAATGAATCTATAGCTTCTATTCAGCATGTGACGCTCGAGTAAACTTTTACGAGTGTCTGTGCTGTTTGTTGTAACACATCATCTTTATTCTGCTCTTCATTGATGATATTTTATACAACGATGTTTCGATTCAATTTTCAACTCAAAGATGAAAGACGTTTCTTTGCACTCGTGATGCTCATGATTGTAACGCAGAAACTGTGTTCTTTTGCTTAATGATTATCATTCATTGAGCAGAGAAATGTATGATGAAAGAAAGATGTGCATGATGAGAAGATAAAGTGTGATTGTACTGAATAACTCTTTTCTTCTCTTGATTTGATTTGTGTCACGTAGACGTTGAATAGATTGTTAGTATAAACATGCAATCGCAATCATTCGATGCTTAGCTGATCAATAGTAGAGATGTATTCTGATCGTTCTCATGCACTCTCAATTTTTCACGTAGATAGATGTATGACTTGATGTCAAGTAAAGAAGATGAGTTCAAGTCTCTTCAGTATATCAGCGTGATCGACGAGTCACTACTTCTTCGAGCACATGTAATCACAAACTCAAGACTCATCATCTGATTCATTTATTCTATCTGATATCTTTTCATTAATTACTCAGCGACACTGTTGATGTGATGAAGATGTTTCAATATTGACGCAGTTGATGAGTTGCAAATTCTTCAATCACTTGTAGTCACGACTTTCAGACTCTTTGTCTGAGTCAACTATTCTACTAGTAGTATCTTTTCATCTCTTACTGACATCAACATGTCATTAATCTTCTTCGTAAATCAATTGTGACTGTTAGAAGAAGTGTTGTCACATAAGTGAAAACTCTGCATGATAACTTTTCTGATTACGCAACGTTTTAACATCATTCAAACTGCGTCGAATTGAAATCTCTTGACTTTTTTAACTTCTATTCAAACACAGAATAGAATCAAAAGATTCATAGTCAACATCATGTACAGGTGAATCTCATTGTCAATTTATTCAATTAAAGTTTAACATTAATTTTAAAAAGAATTTTATTGATATCACATGCATTTTTTGAACATTGAGCTTAATTTAATTAATATGATGACTTATCTATTATTTAACAAGCATCAGAAGATAATTCAGCTTATTAACAATATGTTTATAAAGAGTTTTTTATTATACAAGAAGTTATAAACATTATTAAACTTTCTATCATTTGCTGCAAAGATCATGATTTCTGAAAAAGTTTTTATAAGATGATGAGATTTCTTTATATGAAACTGCATAGTAGAAGATAATAAAATAATACTCTATTGATGATAGAATTAATTGCTAAGAAATGAATATGAGAATTGATAAAGTTTTCATCTTCTGTCAAGTCATTATCTTTATTCACTCATTAGTTTCTTTCAATCTAATCTTGCGAGCTAGTCTTGCAAACATGCATCATTCATAGTTGATGAGATGCGTTCTCACAACTGCATCTCTTCTCAAAGACTCAATTCTTAAGTCTTCATAGCATCATATTATTTTCTTGTAGCTGATAATGTGATCATGACTTCTTCAATGCTTTAGCACTCATGTAGAAGTGTTGTAAGTTAATTATGTTAATGAGTGTAAACAAAGTTAATGCAAGATTGTTGATATCAATCTTTTTATCTTTGCTTTTTTTTCTTTTTTTTTTCTTCTTCTTATCTTATTTCAACATATTCTTCTGTGAGTACTGTTTTTCAAATTTGATGAGATATGAAATCTGTTATGCATATCTTGTGTAACTTGCAGCTTAAAACATAAGTGTCTTTCGTTGCAGCGTTGTTGTGATGTAAGTCAGCTCATGAGTTAACATGAATGACATAGCAGTATCAACATCATCATCATCATCATCATCATGATAAATAGCAGCATTTGCGCTCACTGAGATCATGCTAACATGCTCGCGAAGTCTGCTTATTTTCTTGAGATGTACATCTTTCTTCACGTCATCATTACTGTCATGTTTATCACGTCTGCTTCTTCTGCTTTTCTTGCATCTTTTGCGTTGAAGATTGAGCTTACAACTCTTGATATACATATTTATTTCTGCGTATTTCAATAATTGTTGATGCATGATAGATTATAATAATCTGATGATTTGATACTATCATTGCATTCATTGTCTGAGCGCAATGATGATTCACACATGTTGTGTTCTCATTGAGTGTGCTCACAAATGCAAGTACTGCTTCAAAGAAAAGCATGATTGCATGATGAACTTAGCTTCACGTCATCTTCAGCTATTGATGCGTCATGCTGCGTAAGCAATGATTCATTGTCTTAATGCTTGCATCAAGACTCATCTCACTCTTCATCTTCAATAATAAGAGAGTGAGTAACTTTTCTCTCAATCATGTGAGATTGTATTTAATAATTGAGTAGAAATCTTGTTTCTTTCATTCTTGTCACTTCTCATCATCATTATGTTGCTTCATCTTCATCTCGTAAGTATCAACTGAAGCAAGCAATGCATGATGAAATTCATTGATGAATAAATAGCTTTTTCTCTCACATCAACGTTCTTGCTTGCAATCATTAATTGCTTCTTTTCTTTGCTTTTTCACAACATTCATCATTTTCTTTTTTAAAAAACATATATTATGTAAGATTTTATAATTATAGTTTAATATCAATGTCTTAAACTTACATCTTTGCACTTTTAATATTCTCTTAATCATGATTTTTACATGATCTGTCTTTCTTTTTTCTCTTTGACTTCTTTGCAATCAATTGATGTACTTGTCTTTCTATCTTATAGTTCTTAATGATCTTTTTTGCATTGCTAAGATTTTTCATTGATTTTCAGAAATTTTCGTAGAAAGATGAATCAACTCATTGAACTAAATACTCAATCTTTTCTTTCTTGACTCACTAATCAAGTGTCAGAAACTGAGTTAAACTAGAAATACTATCAATATAAAAGACTGATATTATTATTACTTTGATAGAATTTAAATACAAGATAATACATCAAATAATGTATAAGATGAAAGACAAAGAGTAAAAGAAAAGAATAAAAGTTCAACTTTTATATACATGAATTGAGCAGAATCAAGACTAAACAATAGTTTTATTAACTTAAGATTGCAGATGTTTATGCACATGATTGAAATGATTGAAACAAAATTGCTGAAACTAAATTAAGATGATGATAATTAGATTGATGACTTGATTCATTGAATTGCAAAACAAATTTAATGAATCAAAATTATTTAAAATATTAATGATTTATGTTTTAAATTGAGTTGATGATCTGACATCATGACAGTAACTTCTCTTTTCAAGATTGAGCTTTTGTGAAATGATGAGAAGAAACAAGATGAAATGAGAAAGAATTGAAGATGAAGATTGAAATGAAATAAGAATTAATGTAAACGCATTTTAATGTGATGAAGCACAGATGAAACTAGAATAAATCTGAGTCACATTTGAGTCAAATTTGAGTAAGATGTCTGAAGAGTGAAATAAGATGAAACACATTTTAACATAATGATGCACAGATGAAACTAGAATAAATCTGAGTCACATCTGAGTTAAATTTAAGCAAGATATCTGAGTCAGATCTTGATAAGATTTGAAAGATGAGATAAAATGAAACGCATTTTAATGTGACGATGTATAAAGAATTGAAATACATCTGAATCACATTTGAGTCAGATTTAAATGAAATGTCTGAATCAGATTTAAACAAGATCTGAGTCAGATCTGAGTAAAAGAAAGATGAAATGCAGTTTAATATGATGATGCACAGATGAAACTAAAATACATCTGAGTCACATTTAAGTCAAATTTAAACAAAATGTCTGAGTCAGATTTAAACAAGATTTGAGTCAAGTCAAGATTGAATTGAAATGATGAAGATTAAACTTAAAGTTCTTGACATTGACATTGAAACATCATACACAACAATACATGTAATTCTTTAATGACAGAGTTGACGAGATGATATTCATTAAGTGCTTACTCACAATTATTCAGAAGATGAAAAGATTCTTAAGTAGAAAAGTGATTTTTTCAATTGATGTAATACTTGAGCAGAGATGAATTATAACATTTATCATGCTTGAAGTTTAATATGCTGTTTATATATCAGAATCTTTTGTCATTCTTAATGATAATAAGTTCTTGAGATTTTTGATGTTGATTTGAAAGAAAGTCACTTGCAATATGATTTAAAAGAATGACATGAAAGATTGAATGAATTTTCATGAATGTTGAAAGATTTAACTCAATGATCAGAAAATTGTTCTTGAAAACATGTTTAATCTTGAAGAAATCAACATTATGATTATTTAACTTGACAGTAAGATGAGTGATGCTGAGATTGCAAACATTCAATCAAACTTCATCTTCGACGAAGTATTTAAAACAAGAATGATAAGAGAGATTGACATTGAATTCATAAATGATCTGAGTTATAAGCATTTCATCATGTAAATGCTCAGTTAGTTTCTTCATCTTCTTGATAAACTTTTCAACATTGATTAACTTGTTTTGAGCTTAAAACGTAAAATTCTTGAGCAAAGATTCAGAAGACTTAAAGTTTAAACGTAAGTTTTGAACGATTTAATGCTTCTAGAATAACATTGATTCAATTGAACGAGCGAAGATGAACAAATCACGAAAACGAATTACTTAAACTATTTAAAGACAAAGCACATCATTGACATGATGCTCACGCTTCATTCTGATCATCAAAAGCAGATGAGAAACGTCATTAATGTAACATCGACAAATGAACGAGAAGCAATTATTGCTCTCTCACAGAAGAATTCAGTCAAGACGAAAGATATACAGAAGAAATTACACAAGCTGCAAGTACTCTATGAGCTCAACGAACGTAGAAACAACGAACTGATGCTTTGAAAAGAGATGAGAAGTTTGACAGAGATGATAGAAAAGCTGACGTGTCAACGCGTCGCTGTGTCGACTGTCAATCAACGCATGAAGAATCAGCTGAAGAGACTGAAAAAAATAACGAGCAGACTTGAAAAAGAGTTTGTGAAGAAGAGAGAACACGTTGACAGCTGAGCGAAAAAAGTGAGCATGAAGTCGACGACATCATTTGAAAGTCATCTTGTGTTCAACGTCGACATATCGTCGTCAGTGCGAAATCATTGTAAGAAATTTGAAGTAAAAATCTTCATCAAAGAAGAAGAAGAAGTAAAGAGAATCATGATGATAACAACGAAGAACATAGTGAGATGAACGAGAGAAATTGACGTCAACGAGACGCTGTCGACGCGCAAGAACATAGAGACGATGAAAAGATGATTGAAACTGCTGATATTTTGAATCAAGACAAAGAACAGCAAAAGAACACTGAAGAAGAACGATTTTTGAATCAAAGAGATATCATCAAATGCATGTCTGCGCGAAATCAGTTTTGAAGTAGTGATACATGAGATTAAGATTGAAGAAATGTCTAAGAACATAGAGAAGAAAGAAATGAGAATGCTCATCAAGATCAACAAAGACATACATTCAGAGATGATGATCAAGAAGATTGAGTGACTCACAAAGAAGAGTGAGCAGAAGAGATACATCTCGTTGATGATACGCATAGTCAGCGCTGAAATGATGAACAAGCTGATCAATGAGAGAGTATGTCATGAGATCGACATAAAGATTACACAGTTCTACGACTTGAGCTGCAGAGTGCATCAGTGTCTAAAGTGTCAAGAATATGATCACAAGATGTATGAATGCAAAAACAAGTAGAGATGCATCTACTGCATGCTGAATCATCGTTCAAAGCACTGTTCTTACAAACAGACTCAAGACATATGAAAATGTGAAGCATGTCGAGACAAACACAGAATCTTTGACTCTCAATGTCATAAACGACAAGCTGAAAAAGAAAGAATAAAGAGAGTCACAAAGCACAAATCTCTATATCATGTCGTACAAGAGCAGAAAGAACTCAAGACAGCGACATCAAAGACATTCACAGAAACATTTATCAGTTTAAAAGTGTTGATGAACAACGACTTGAAGAGAAAGCAGAGATGCTCAACGAATGAAAGTTGTCTGCTTAGCGCAGTCGTCACATCAGAAAACACTATACTGAATCACTTGATCAAGAAGTCAAGATCAAATGAATTGAAGTCAACATTAATCACGTCGTTGTCAATGTCATCTTCTGTTGAAAATCTTACAAGTGAAGCAAATGCTTTGCAGACACTCAAGAGAACATTAAACAGTCTGAAATGTGAACTTTAATGTCTCAGCAAAAGAAGCTTCAAATACTACAGTACAACGTTCACAAGTTCAGAAACAAGATGATGATAACGCTACTACATAAGAAAAAAATAAAGAACTATGACATTCTGATTCTTCAAGAACTCTGATGATTTGATGACATTTTCAAAGCATACTGCTCAGCAACTGTTAACTTGACGCTGAAGAATAATGAAGATAGAATCTGTTTCTACATAAACAAGAGAATCAACAGCAACATCTGACATTCAACATGACACTTCAAAGACGTAGACACAATTATGCTACAAACATTAACAGATGATGCACAGATGACTCAGAGAGCTATACACATTCATGAAGCATACAATTCATCACTCAGAGATTATAAGATTATTTATGAAAAAGAAAATCTTTCAGACATCGAAAAGACGCTGCACATGTTGAGAGAAAGCATTCTTGTAGAAGACTTCAATCTGCATCACTTCACATGAGAAGAATCATTCTATTCAAAACAACATTTATTGTCGAATGAGTTAATTAAAATGATCACAAACATTGATGCATCGCTAGCATTATCTCAAGACACAATTACGAGAGATTATCAAGAAACTTAAATGACAATAGATCTGATCTTCACGACAGATGACATTATGAATCGATTAATACAATGTGAAATCGACGAAGAAATGAAAAACTTCTCAGATCATCTGTTGATACAGACAATTATAGATTTCAGAGTCTGCAAAGAGTCAGCGCGAAAATTGCGTTGCAACTGAAAGACAATGAATGAAGAGAAATTCATCAATATTCTGAGAGAATAAATGTTGAAATCACTGTCAAATTATGAGATGAGACGTCGATGCATAAATGAATACATCAAGCAACTGCTGAATGCACTGAAGAAAATCATCGAGATTTTCACTTTCTGAGCGAGATCACACAAAATGATCAAAGCAGAATGAACGAAGAAGTGTATGAAAATTATTAAGAGTGTGTAACGAATGAAAAGAAGCTGTTGAATCATTGATGACTGAACAGAGTACATTCAAGCATGTGATAAGAAGAGCAAGATCATCAGAAAACAGAAACGCAGTGAATATTGAAAGATCATGCAGAACATCGAACAATTCTCGAGAGAACTGTTCAAAACTGCGAAATGAGCAAGAAATGCAATCGCAGACACACTCACTTAAGCGACAATTTTCTCACTGACGAAGTCAGAGTGCTCTGACATTGTCACAACAGTGCAGAATAAAGTGAAGATGATGTTTCAAACTCACTTTTCATCATCTTCAGAGATTCTCATGTTGAACACAATAGACTTCAAGTATTCGCTTTCGATTGAAGATGACGCTTCGCTGATGCATCATAAGATTAAAAGAGTTGTTTACAAAGTGACATCTGACAAGATGTCAAGACACACGAGATACATAAATAGAATAATGCGCAGACTCATTGACAACACGTCAGAACAAATACGCTCTCTCTTTGAAAGATGTCTACAGAAGAAAATACAGTCAACTCAGTTCAAGAGCGCAGTCACAATAGTGATGCAAAAGTCAGACAAAAAAGACTACTTCAATGTAAAGATATATAGATCAATTGTGCTACTCGACACATTGAGCAAAATATTGAAGTTCATTGTATTTGAACGTCTGCAAAATGTCGTAGAAGCTTGCAACTCAATATTGAACATTCAGATGAGAGTTTGCAAGCACAGATCAACAGATACAACTCTGCAACTAATTACAGAAAAGATACATATTGTGTGAAGTGACATAAGAAGAAGAGTAGTCTCACTGCTGAGTCTGAATGAGAAGAGTGCATTTGACAATGTGATGCACAGCAGACTTTTACACGACATGAAGAAGAGAAAAGTTTCTAGACTGCTTCTTGAATTTGTGAAGAACTTTCTGAAAGATCGACGCATCACGATCACAATTGATGACTACACGACGATGAAATGCAATGTGAACGTCAACATATCACAAGATTCTTTGCTATCATTGATATTATATCTGTTCTACAATGCGAACTTGTTAGAAGCATGTGATGATATCAAGCTGAGAACTAGCTTCACAAACTTCGTGAATGACATCAATATCTTGACATATGAAGAGTTTATAAAACGCAACTGCAGAGTTCTTAACGAGATCTATGATAGATGCGAATAGTGATCAAAAACGCATGACATCAAATTCTCAATGACAAAGCATGAGCTGATTCACTTTACAAGAACTTCTAAATGATTCAATATGAAAGTTGATGTAAAGTTGATGAAACATCAGATTGACTTGAAATCAAATATCAGAATCTTGAAAGTTCAACTGAACTTCAAGCTGAAATGAGCGATTCACATGCATCATGTTGAAGCAAAACTAGTGATTAAACAAAAGATCATGCAGACAATCATTGAGTTTACTTGAGACTCGTCAATGATGACGAGAAAGCAAATATACTTCGTGATGACGCGTTCTTTGCTTAGTCACGAAGTTGTCATATGATATACATCACAGAGAACGAAAGATCATCGAAAGAATCTGAACATCAAGCTGAAATCAGTGCAAGAAAGAGCATTGCGACAGATCATTGACATCTATCGTGCAACATCAACAGAGACTTTACAGATGAAAACAAACATGATGTCAATAGATATTCACTTATAAAAGCTGATACAAAGATCGATAACAAACATGAACTCTTGAAAATCAGACGAAGTTATCAAGATGACAATGCATCGAATTTGCAACAATTTAACATTCAAAAGAGATTGAAAATCAAAGCTGTACAAAACATCTCTACAGCTGAAGCGAAAGTGAATGAAAGAAACACTTAAGCAAATAAAGATAAATCAAAGTCATTTTTACACAGTGACTCTCTGATCAGAGTCATTGAAGATAGTTATAGTTGCAAACAAGAAAATGTCAATAAAACAATACAATCTCGACACATTTGCATTGAAGCAAAGAGTTTACTTGAATGATAGCGACAGCAGAGACGATGTTACAGCGATCGCGATGAGAATGAACTGAAAGCTAGATAAGAGACTGAGAGAATTGACTTTAGTCATCACTCATCATGATGAGCTGAAAGAATTAGTTGCAAGAATGAAACATCTTGCAGACGTAACAGCAGCGAATCAAGAGTGTCATGAAAAGATATACAAGATATATAGTGACAGTTAGATCTTTCTGAAAACAATGAAAGTCATGATATCAACAAAAGATCAGACACGTCTGTGACAAGTTCAGACTGCACATGAGAACATTTGATCTCAAGAAGTCACGCTGAAGTTACATTGAATGACAGAACATGCAGAAGTGCTCAAAGATGAAGCAGCAGACAAGATGATTGACGATGCACATGAGTTATTTCTATCGCTGATCAAGCATCAGCGCACTGAGATAATGATGTAACTGACGCTCATACAGAAACAGATTAAACAAACATGAAGAATAGTCAGAAGAAAGAGATTCAACGCAGCTCATTTTCAATATCTGACATCAAAGATGACTCATCAGCATCTGCATTTACACAAAGATCATGCAAAGTCTCACAGCGCACTATTGACGCAGCTACGCATTGAAAAAATTGACTTCAATCAATTTTTACATGAAAGATGAGTACTTAATGTCACTATGACGACGTGCGAATGTGACAGAGATCAAATGTCGATTAAGCACGTTTTATTAACATGTTCTAAATGAAAGATAGAATGAAAGATGATGAAATGCAAAGAGAACATCACGAACTTGAGAAAGTTTCTAGAAATCATGAGCGTGATGACAATAATCATTCAAATGATACTTTTGACAAGCATACTGAATCAATTTCAGACTGTGACATCATCAAAGAGTCAAATGAAAGAAAGAAGAAGTAGAAAGAGAACAAGCTCATAAAGTTCTCGCATTGAAAACAGTTACAGTATAGAGTGCAAAGAAAAGCGATAGTAGATATGAAAAGAGCGCTACGCTAGCGCAGCGCTCACTACATTATATAGAATCTCGCATAAATTCATAATGAATGTTGAATCAAGTAAGAATTAGAAAAAGAAAAAAGAAACGTGAGTTTTGACTTGAATTGATCAAGAAGAATGATGTTCAAGTGATTAATGATGATGTGTTATTAACAATGAATTCAACTTCAGAAAGTCATTTAACTCAATCATTCTGCATGTAGTTAACGAAGATTTGAAGATAATGCTTCATGACAGCATTGATTCTCTTGATTTAATTATTGATTTCAGAATGATACATTATTGATAACTTAATGTTTATCTTCAGCATTTTACACATATGCTTTCAAACATTGAAGATGAATTGTGTATCTTGATTAAACATGAAGATCTTGAGTAAATCATGATGTTTTCAAATATGAGCATAAAAGTAGTTGATAACTTCTTCAACTTTCATAGAAGTGATGAGAACTAAATGTCTTATTTTGATAAAATGATCAACGAAGATTAAAACATATTTATATGTAATACTCATGAAGATACTGAGTGTCATGATGTCAGATCATCAACTCAGTTTAAAGCATAAATCATTGATATTTTAAATAATCTTGATTCATTGAATCTGTTTTGCAGTTCAATGAATCAAGTCATTAATTCAATCATCATTATTTTAATTTAGTTTCAGCAATTTTATTTTGATCATTTCAGTCATGTACATGAACTTCTGCAATTTTAAGTTAATAGAACTATTGTTGAGTCTTGATTCTGCTCAATTCATGTATATAGAAGTTAAGTTTTCATTCTTTTCTTTCACTCTTTATCTTTCATTTTGTACATTATTTGATGTATTGTTTTGTATCTAGATTCTATCAAAGTAATAATAATATCAGTTTTCTATATTGATAGTATCTTTAGTTTAGCTCAGTTTCTGACATTATGAAAGATCTACACTTTCTGCAACGTTTTCATATATTGAAATCTTGTCTAATTATTCTTTCATTCAAATAAAGTCGTTTCACAATCTTTTAATCAATGATCAGCATGCTGTTGAACAGTTTACTTGAAGTATGATCAAAAATTCAGTTAAGATCTTTCACGCAATGTGAAAGCTTCAAAATCAAGTTCAACAACATGATGTTATTACTTTATTTTCATTCATCATTCTCAGTTCTTCAATCTATATAAAATTGAATTTTCAGTTTCATGCAATGATAACTCAGATTGTTGCACAAATCTTGAACAATCAATCTTTTTTCATCATTCATCTTTTTGTGAAATCTGTTGTTATCATCATTACTTCTAGATTCAAGAAACTTCTTGACATATCTGAATATAAGAAGAACAAAGATCAATTGAATGCATGAAAGCAAAGTCTGATACAACGCATGAACATGAACGACGATTGTTATTTCTCTCATCGAGTCAAGATTATTTATGTCAAGTTATGATTCATCATAGATAAGAAAACTCACAATCTAATGAGTCAATATTGAGTCAATGATCTTTGTATTATTTTCATCTTTGCAGATTGATAACATAAATTACATTATTGTTGCAACAATTCTTTCAAGACAGAAGATGCTCATTTATATCTTTGCGAAATTCTGAAGCAAGACATAAATAACTTTGTTAACTACTACAATCTTTTTTATGAAAAGAAAAAATATTCTTTGATGAAAAATTTCTCATTGATTGACTGTCTGAAGCGCAATGTCAATTATTTCACTTAAGTCATCATTTTCTTCTAATGAAATCTCAATGAAATTCAATCATTCATCTTTCATCAATGAGTTCAAGCATTCTCTGACATCAATGAAGAGTTTCAGCAGCTTAAGCATCATTAATCTCACTTCATTTTCATCATTGTTTCATTCATCAAAGTCAAGAGCATCTCTGCATCAACTAGTAATTCTTTGAGTTCAAAGATCATCATTTCTGTGATTGTTGTTTTAACATTATTTTCGTCTTTCTCTTTCTCATTTCTTGATGAGTCAATGAATTTAAACTTTGTCATTGTCATTATTCAAGATAAGACTTTGATTGTTTTTAAAATCAAGAAAATCTGCAACAAGTGAAAGCTGTGCTACTATTGCAAATTGCAACATTCAAGCAAAATCATTAAAGAATGCTCAAATAAGAAGTTTTTTACTTTGCATATCATGAATGTCTATGACAGTGATGTCATCAGTATAAATGAAAAAGTCTCGCTGTCTGCAAGAAAAGTTTAGTTTTTAAGCTAAGTCATGCTCAGAGATCTGTATATATATCATCTTGTTTACTAGTCTCAATCTTTTTACTCTTACTTCAATCATATAGAAATTTTTTTGCTAAATCTGTCTTGAAACTCTTTAAATTCGATTTAACATTCAAAGATAATTACATGATAGTATTTTGTATTCTACGTCAAGCTCAATCTAGAGTTTTTACTTTCGCTCTGATTGATAGTAAAGTCTTTGCTTATGTCTTTATAAATAAATTCTTCACGCAACAACATCATCTTTTCTTGCATCAATTAACTCACTTTTGCAGACTTTGAGAATTTGATGATCAAGTCACTTTAATCAATGACATTACTTATGTCGTTAAAATCACAATGATTCTCAATGAACACATTGAAAAACTATTCTTTTATGTCATTGAATTAAGTCAGTATCTCATCATCATGAGTTTATCATGACTTCATCATCACGTCATTGATGTCAATTTTGAACACAATATTCTCATCTTGTTTTTCTTCTTTTGTCTTAATCATTATTGTCAATTTCTCGTCAAGATTTATGATTTTAATCAACAAGATGAAAATTTCTTGCTTGAAGTTAACAAAGTAGCTTTCTTTCAATCTCACTCTCAATTTGCTTACAAGAAGTAACTCAGTTCATGAATTACTCACAAGAAGCAATTCAGTCTACAGATTGCTCACAAGAAGTAATTCAGTTTACAAATTACTAATAAGAAGTAATTCAGCACTCAGTTTGCTTGCAAGAAGTAATATAGTTCTCAATTCACTTAAAAGAAGTAACACAGTTTTTAGTTTGCTCACAAGAAGCAATTCAGTTCTTAATTCGCTTGCAAAAAGCAATTCAGTTTCTCATCTGCTCACAAGAAGTTATATAATTTTTCGTTTGCTCATGAAAAGTCAACTAATACTCAGTTCATTCACAAGAAACAAAACTCGTTCAATCTTGTCTCTCGTCTGAAACAAGAAGCTTTTAGTTGTATTTTTCAAGTAATTCAAAAAGAATACTCATCAAAAATTAAGTGTCAAAATCTTTTTTTCTTTAGAACTTCTGTTGTTCTTCAAGCAGATCAATTCAATCAATCTTTTATACAACTTGACATAGTTAAGTTGAAAGCTTGAAACTTTGATCATGCTGCTCATGTCAAAGACATTGAAGTGTTTAGCGTCACTTTAAAGAAAATCAATGTTTTCTTGAATCTTGAATCAATCTTGTTTTCTAGTCTAGATTCTAACGAGTCAAAATCGCGTCACGCGACTTTGACTATCTGTTCAAAGAACAGTTCAACTCTTGCTCAGTTTTTATCTTGTTCTCAAGACAGTATATATGATTAAAATCATCATCTGAATCTTCATCAAATGAAAAAGAAATTTCATTTGACTGCATTCATGACACAAGAAGATCTTGAAGTCTATTGATAAAGTAAGAACGTCAATTCAGTCACAATTCTATCGTTTAAATATTTTAAGTTTTTAGACATCTTCTTTAAGAAGAACGTCAATATCTTGTCTTTGCATTAAGCTCATGATCATGTTATACATCTTAAAGAAGATGCTCAACTCTCAGTTTTTGCTTTGTATGACATGAGTTGTGACAAAATTCTAGAACTTCGTCATTATCTGAATGAGAATCTGAGCAAAGATTTCATTCAAGTCAATCACTTTCAGACGATCATTTCTTTCCTTTTCATCAAGAAACTTGAAGAAGAACTTTGCTTCTGTGTAAATTATCAAGATCTGAACACTATCACAGTCAAGAATCAATATTCTCTGTCTCTGATCTCAGAAATGCTGAATCATTTAAGTTAAGCTAAAATCTTTATTAAGCTGAATATCATTTCTGCGTTCAATCGACTTCAAATCAAAGAAGAAGATGAAACTTTCATCATCTTTTGCACTTGATTTGAATTGTTCAAGTATCTAGTTATACTCTTTCATTTATGTAATGAGTTTGTCTCATTTCAGAAGTACATTAACAATACTTTTTGTAAGCATTTATATAAGTTTTATACAGCTTATCTGAATGATATTTTGATCTATTTCAACAATGAACTTAAGAACGAGATTCATGTCAAGCTCATTCTGCAAAAGCTGCAAGAAGCAGATCTTCAGATGAATATAATCAAATGCAAGTTTCATGTCACTCAAGTCTTGTATCTAGAATTGATAATCATCATCAAAGAGATCAAGATGAATTCTTCTAAAATAGACATCATTGTCAACTGACTCATCTTGATCAACGTTAAAGACGTTCAAAGTTTTCTAGATTTTGCGAACTTCTATAGAAGATTCATCTATGACTATAGTAGAATAACTATCTCGCTCACTCGTCTCATCAGAAAAGATGTACTCTTTGTCTGATTTCAGAAATGTCAGATTGCATTCAACATTCTTAAGAAAGTCTTCACTTTCAAGATTATTCTTCATCATTATAATTTAGATCACAAGATTGTGATAGAAATCAATGCTTCAAACTATATGTTCAAAAACATTCTTTCTTAATATGATGAGAACGAGATTCTTCATTCAGTCGCTTACTTTTCGAAGAAGCATAATTCAATCGAGTGTAACTACGAGATCTACGATAAAGAATTCATGATCATTGTTTGCGCTTTCAAGAAATGATGATCAAAGTTCAAAGACTTTATCTATTCTGTTGAGATGATCATGAATTATAAAACTCTTGAATATTTCATGTCAATTAAGCAGTTAAGTCATTATCAAGTTCATTAAAGTGAATTTCTGTCTAGATTCAATTATCACATCGCTTATTATTTTGACAAGATCAATGATAAGTTGAATGCTTTGACATGTCACTCAGAAAATCTTTCTAAAGAGAGAAATACATTTGATTCTCGACATCAATATCAACATTAAACAATTCTGAAAACTCAGATTTTAGATCTTAATATTATTAAGAATTTCACTTTTAACATCTTCAACATCAAAGTCATGAAGCTTCAGTCACAAATCATCATTCTAGATTCAGTTCAGTTACATCTGTTTTCAATTATTTTAGCACTTTTGCAAATTTTAGTTCTTATGAATCTAGAAATCAAAGAATTCAACGTTGAAAACATCAAGTCTCAGCTAAATCAAGATACTCTGAATCTTGATGAAGATTCTGCTGACACTCTCACTCAGACATTGTGAAAGCAAGTTGAAATCAATGACAAATTCGCAGCTCAAATAATTGAAGCACTTCGCAATAAAGCACGACATCACAACAAAATCTCTCTAGTTGAGTGTGAAGAACATGAGAATCATCTGTACTTTCAAGAAAGAAAGTACATGCTCAACTTAAATAAACTACGTCTTCATATCATTCAGCTCGCTTATGATAGTGTCATTAATGATCATTCAGAAAGAGCAAAAAGTTATGAACTGATCAGTTAAGTCTATTGATGATCAAACATTTATAAGTATGTTCAACACTTCATATGAAACTGTCACATATGCACACATTTTAAGTTCTTTAAACAATAAACTCAAGAATGATTGTATTCTCTTTCAATCTTTGAACATCGTTGATGTAATATCTTTATGAAGTATGTAGATTCTTTATCGTTCAGTATCTTCATGAATATTACATATAAATATATTTTAGTTTTCATTAATCATCTTATTAAAATGAGACATTTAGTTCTCATCACTTTTATGAAAGTTGAAGAAGTTATCAACTGCTTCTATGCTTATGTTTGAAAACATCATGATTTACTTAAGTTCTTCATGTTTGATCAAGATACACAATTCATCTTCAATGTCTGAAAGCATATGTGTAAAATGCTGAAGATAAATGCTAAGTTATCAATGATATATCACTTTGAAATTGATGATCAAATTGAAAGAATCAATGCTGTCATGAAGCATTATCTTTGAGTCTTCATCAACTACATGCAAAATGACTAAGTTAAATAACTTTCTGAAGTTGAATTCATTGTTAATAATGCATCATCATTAATCACTTTAACATCATTCTTCTTGATCAATTTGAGTCAAAACTTACGTTTAAACTTTAAGTCTTTTGAGTCTCTGTTCAAGAATCTTACATCTCAAGCTTAAAACAAGTTAATCAATGTTAAAAAGTTCATTAAGAAGATGAAGAAATTAACTAAACATCTACGCGATAAGATGTTTATAGCTCAGATCATTTATGAATTCAATGTCAATCTCTTTCATCGTTCTTGTTTTAAATACTTCATTGAAGATGAAGTCTGATTGAATGTTTACAATCTCAGTGTCATGATGTCAGATCATCATTTCAGTCTAGAGCATAAAGTATGCATCGATATCTTAGAAAGCTTTGATTCATTGAACTAAGTCAAGTTCATGGAATCAAGTCACTAATCTAGTCATCATCATCTTAGTTTAGTCACACCCAAGTCTGTTTCGTGTTCTTGCAATCTTAAAGAACTGTCGTTTGAAAGCGAGCAGTTCTGTCATTGTCTCGTTACTTGACTCAGATACGCAGTACATAGAAGTTGAGTTCTCGCTCTTTTCTTTCACTTCTTGTCTTTCGTCTTGTACATTACCTGATGTATTGTTCTGTATCTAGTTCATGTATTATAGTAATCAATCATCTATCTTGATAGAATCTTCGATTCAAGTCTAGTCTTTGACACTCAACATCACTCATCTTGCTATCAAGTTAAATGATTGTAACGTTGATCTTTTCAAGATCAATCATGTCTTCAAGAATAATTCTCTGATCATTGAGTTAAATCTTTCAGCATTCATAAAAATTGATTTAATCTTTTATGCTACTTTTTTGAATCATATTGCAAGTGATTCTCTTTTAAATCAACATCAGAAATCTTGAAAACTTATTGTTATTGAGAATGATAAAAAATTCTGATATGTAAACAGCATACTAAACTTCAAGCATGATAAACACTATAATTCATCTCTGCTGAAGTATTATGTTGATTGAAAAGATCACTTCATTACTTGAAAGTTCTTTAATCTTCTGAATAATTGTGAGCAAGCACTTGATGAATATCATCTCATCAATTCTGTCGTTGAAGAATCACATGTACTGTCATGTGTGATGTTTCAATGTCAATGTCAAGAACTTTAAGTTAAATCTTCATCATTTTAACTCAGCTCAGATCTGACTCACATCTTGTTTAGATCTGACTCAAATGTGATTCAGATGTGTTTCAATTTTCTGTGCATTATTATGTTAAAATGCGTTTTATCTCGTCTCATTCTTCAGACATTTTGCTCAGATTTGACTCAAATGTGACTCAGATCTATTCTAGTTTCATCTGAGCTTCATCACATTAAAATACATTTACATTAATTTTCATCTTATTTCAATCTTCATCTTCAATTCTTTCTAGACTGATCGCGTCAAGTCGAGTACTCGACTTGAAAAGTGTCGAGTCGAGTTGAAATTTTTTTGAAAAAGTGTCGAGTCAAGTTGAGAAGTTGAACTCAAGCACTCGAGTTGAATTGAGAAGCTTGACTCAACAACTCGATTCAAAAATTCAATTTGATTCAACAAGATATTAAATAGATGTAAATAGCTTGATCAAACAGTTTACATGATTCTTCTTCATGACTTTCTATCATGTTTTTTCGTCATGACTTTCTATCAAAGTCAAATGATCTTCATGTTTTCTCATCATGTTTTTCGTCATGTTTTTCTTCATGTTTCTCTTTATGTTTCTCTTCATGTTTCTCTTTATGTTCTTCGTCATGATTTTCTATCAAATCTCTCTATCAAACAGTCTTCATGATTCTTCGTCATGACTTTCTATCATGACTTTTCTTCATGACTTTTCTTCATAGCTTTTCTTTATGACTTCTCTATCATGACTTTTCTATCATGACTTCTCTTCATGACTCTCTATCATATAGTCTTCATGTTTCTCGTCATGACTTCTATCAAAAAGATAATGCAAAAAGATAATGCAAAAGCAAAAAATCGGAAAAATTTCTATATTTAGCTCTCTTGATGCCAAGCTTGAGTTCTTGACGAGTCAAGTCGAGTTGACTCAATTTTCAGTCGAGTCGAGTTGCATTGAATTGAAAATATGAGCAACTCAACTTGAGTCGAGTTGAAAATGTGAGCAATTCGACTTCGAATTGAGTTGAATTCAAAATGTCAACTCGAAACTCGACTCGATGATCAGTCTAATTCTTTCTCATTTTATCTTGTTTCTTCTCATCATCTTGCAGAAGCTCAGTCTTGAAGAGAGAAGCTACTGTTATGATGTCAGATCATTAATTCAGTTTAGAACATAAATCATTAATATCTTAAATAATCTTGATTCATTGAATCTGTTTTGCAATTCAATAAATCAAGTCATCAATCTAATTATTATCATCTTAATTTAGTTTCAGCAATTCTGTTTTAATCATTTTAATCATGTGCATGAACTTTTGCAATCTTAAGTCAATAAAACTATTGTTTAGTCTTGATTCTGCTCAATTCATGTATATAAAAGTTGAGTTCTCATTCTTTTCTTTCACTCTTTGTCTTTTATCTTGTACATTATTTGATGTATTGTTTTGTATCTAGATTTTATCAAAGTAATAATAATATCAATCTTTTATATTGATAGTATTTCTAGTTTAAAACTCAATCTTTGACATTATTTGATATTTCATATTTTAAAACAATCTTCTCAAAAAACAACTCTGCTAACTCTATGACAGTCAGAGTCTTCTTCATAAACAGATAACGCATCATCTTCATGTAATGATCAACTATCACAAGAATTGAGTCATACATGACTTCTTTTCATTTACTAGACGACAGATTTGTTATGAAATTCATAGTGATTTCTTTTCATGAATTTGTGAGTTGAAGTAATGATTTCAACTTGTCATATGATAGATGACGTTTCATCTTTACTCTCTGACAAATGTCACAAGCATTTATATACTCTTTGATATTCTTGATCATACTTTTTCAGTAATATTTACGATCTAATAACTCACTGATCTTGTCAGCATCAAAATGCTTCGCTAACAAGTCATCATGATGACGTTTCAACAGCTCTTCTCTGACAGAAAGATCTTTTGAAACATACAATGATTCATTGTATTCTATCATTTCTTGACTATTCAATGTTCAAGCTTCGACGTCACTCATCGACAAAATGTTCAACAGCTAACTTTTTGCTCGATGACAGAATCTGGAAAAGTCGGCTCGATTCAGCTAATAATCAGCTAACAACTGACTAATCAGCTAAATTTCAGCTAAATTCGACTAACTCAGCTAATTCAGCTAAAATATTTATCTACATGCTCATCACTCTACTCGCTCATCTACTCGCTCACCTACTCGCTCATCTACTCGCTCACCTACTCATCATCCTACATACTCATCACTCTACTCATCACTCTACATGCTCATCACTTCACTCATCATCCTACATGCTCATCACTCTACTCGTCACTCTACATGCTCATCACTCTACTCGTCACTCTACATGCTCATCATTCTACTCGTCACTCTACATGCTCATCACTCTACTCGCTCACCTACTCGCTCATCTACTCGCTCATCTACTCGCTCACCTACTCATTACTCTACATACTCATCACTCTACTCATCACTCTACATGCTCATCATTCTACTCGTCATCTTACATGCTCATCATTCTACTCGTTCATCTACTCGCTTCATCTACTCGTTCATTTACTCGCTCATCTACTCGCTCATCTACTCGCTTACCTACTCGCTCACCTACTCGCTTCATCTACTCGTTCTATCAATCTCTCTATCAAACACTCTATCAAATTCTCTATCAAACGCTCTATCTAATGCGTCGATCAAAAGCATAAAACACATCAAACAGTGCTTCAAACAATGCTTTCTACTGAGCTTTTCACTGAGCTATCTACTGAGCTATCTATTGAGATATCTACTGAGCTATCGACTGAGCTTTCTACTGAGCTTCTCATCGAGCTTTTCATCGAGCTTCCGACCGAGCTTTCTACTGAGCTTTCGACCGACCTTTCTATCGATCTTTCTATCAGTGAGCTTTCTACTGATCTTTCGATCGAGCTTTCTATTGATCTTTCTACTGATCTTTCGATCGAGCTTTCTATTGATCTTTCTACTAGTGAGCTTTCTACTGATTTTTCGATCGATCTTTCTATCGATCTTTCTACTGATCTTTCTACTGATCTTTCTACTGAGCTTTCGATCGAGCTTTCTACTGAGCTATTTACTGAGCTATCGACTGAGCTTTCTACTGAGCTTTCTATCAAACGCTCTATCAAACATTCTACATGCTTCAAAATACGCGTTGATCGAGCGCATAACACGAATCAAACAGTGCTTCAAACAATGCTTTCTACATGACTCTCTACATGACTTTCTATCAAGCTTCGAATTGCTTCGCAATCAAGAATCAAATTCGATTTCTATCGAGCATCAAATATGACTCTATCGTACACTCTACATGACTTTCTATTGAACATTCTACATGACTTTCTATCGAACGTTCTACATGACTCTCTATCGAACATTCTACATGACTCTTTATCGAACAGTCTTCATGATTTTCTTTATGACTCTCTTCATGACTCTCTACCTCATTAGTTTACTCATTAACTTACTCATTGACTTTCTCATTGACTTTCTCATTGACTTTCCCAGCGCATATATTAAACTGTGTAAATAGCTATTATTTAGTTAGTCAAATTAATCATTAATTAATCTATTATACGAACGCAATAATTATTCAATCATTAATTTAATATTTGATTGCTAATAAACAAAATGCGCAAATGTTGAAGAAGTTGACAAAAGAGATAAAATCGATATTAGCTAAGTGCACAGCTAAGTCAGCTAAGTGACAGCTAATAATCAGCTAATAACTGAGAGAATCAGCTAATTTCAATCGTTAGCTGACACATGAGATTAACAGCTAACTCAGGAAAAGTCGGCAAAAATAAGCTAATATCGACTTTTTTCGTCTCACGATTTTGCCGATGCTCTTTCATATACTCATCATTTCGTCTGCTTTTAATCTCACAGCAAATTCATCTTCTTGCTGTAAGATCTTAATGAGCTTGACTACAAATTTATTACTGAAGTTGTATATCATTTCATAAATTGTCAGTACTTTGACAATTGCATGTGAAATGAGTTGTTTGCAATCAACAGTTTCAGCAACAGAATTAAGCTGTTTCTCAACTATGTTGTGATCTTTATGAGTCAACGTTTCAACATCTGTGCTTCTTAAAGTTGTTGATTCGAATTGAGAGATTCTATCTCTTAAGAAATGTACTTTGTTTAGATGCGTTTCTCGCACTGCTAAAGTCATGACTCTCAGCAGCATACTTCTGACATGCATTGCTGAACATGTACTCGTGTTTTCACTGACATTGTGAACAGACATCTTCTTGACTTCGCTAATCACTCATGTATAGTAAATTTCATCTTGCGATTTGCTTTCAACATGTTTCGCTGAATATCTTTGTTCACTGACATTGTGAACGAATGTCTTCTTGACATCGTTAATCACTTATGTTCATCAATAAATTTCATCTTGCAGTCTGCTTTCGACATGTTCTGCTGAATATCTATTCATACTTATATTGTGAACGAACATCTTCTCGACATTGTTAATCACTTGTATACAGTATAATTCTCTGATTGCTACGAATATAAAGCTATTTAAGCTTTCTATTCTAGTCAGCTTTCACTGCAGAGTGAGCAGCAAATGATTCGCAGAGATGTTTTCATTCTTATAGTCAAATCATCTCAATGATGCATTGATTGAGTTTGTCTTTTCTGATCTATGCACTATTTCAAAGTTGCAAATCAACAATCTCATGACTCATCTGACTTGTCTTTCATTTAGCTTTCGAACGTTCATAAAATTCTTCAGATTATTATGATCAGTCAGAACTTCAACAGTATGATAATTGTCTTTCACATAGTGTCATCAGTGTTTAAACATCGCTACTATGACTAGAGACTTCTGATCATATGTTTCATAGTTTCTTTCAGCGTTTATCATCATTAGACTGATCATCAAGTTGAGTTTTGATATCAATCTTCTGACTCAACTCGAGTACTTAATATCAATCTTCTGACTTGACTGAAATACTCGATTTCAATCTTTTGACTTGATCTGATATTGATTTCAAGTTGATACTCGATTTGAGTTCTTAACTCGACTTGTCAAGAAATTGAAAATAACATCAAGAAAGCTAAATATAGAAATTTTTCCGGTTTTTCGCCTTTGCATTATCTTTTTGCATTACTTTTTTGATAGAAAGTCATAAAGAGAAACATGAAGAAAAACATGAAGATTGTTTGATAGAAAGCTTTGATAGAAAGTCATGATAGAAAGTCATAATAGAGAGTCATAATAGAATATTTATCTATTTATCTTCATGTCTTGATGAGTCGAGTCGAATTAATACTCGATTTCAACTCTCTGACTCAACTTGAATACTTGAATTGAACATCTTGACTCAACTCAAATACTCAAGTCAAGAATTCTGACTCAAATCAAGTCTTGATGAGTCGAGAACTCGACTCAATCTTGATGATTCGACTTGATGCAATCAGTTTAATCATCATTCTGAATCAGAATGCAATTGAATGTCATTGATCTTTGTCATTTGACTGAGACAAAATATTCGCGACTGCATAATTAAATGCGTTGATCTCAATGTGTATATGTTGCTCTGAGTCAAAGTGTCTTAGTATAGACGCTTTCATAAAGACGTCGCAAAGCTGATTAAAAGCTTGTTTCACTTTGTTTGATCATATAAATGAGCTTATTTTTACATCTTTTACACTATCTCTCAGCAGTTTTGTTAAAGACTCTGCTATCTGAAAGTAGTGATGTATAAAACGTCGATAGAAATTGATGAATTTCAGAAAAACTTGTATTTCTTGAAACATCTTTGATCTGAATCACGTTTTGATAATGTTTATTCTACTTGAGTTCATCGAAATGTTTTCAATGAATATAATAAATTCTAGAAAGTTCACTTTAGTGATGAAGAATTCACACTTCTTCAAGCTAGCATATAGCTTGAACTTTCTTAATTTCTTGAGAATCTGCTTTACATGATCTACATGATCAGTCTTCTCTACGAAGAAAATTAGAATATTATTCAGATAAACAACACAAAAGTCATTTAAAAGCTCTGTCAAGATCTTATTAATATAAGTCTGAAAGATAACATACGTGTTGATTAAATCAAACGACATGATCATATACTTGAAGTGATTGTAATGAGTATGAAACGTCGTTTTTCACTCATCTTCACGTTGAATTCTGAGACAATGATAAATGTTCTTCAGATTTAACTTATTGAACTGCTTAACTTTATTGAGTCTGTCTAGAGTTTCACTAATTAAAGACAGTGAATGACGATTTTTGACAGTGATCTTATTCAGATCTCGATAGTTCATGCATAGATGAAAACTATTGTTCTTTTTGAGAATGAATAAAATAGACGCGTCAGTTAAGCTGATAAAGTGCTTAATTCATTCTTTCACTAAGACATTGTCTAAATACTGTCTCAGAGTTGCTAACTCTGTGTTCAACAAATTATACAACAATTCATACAATGACTTTGCAGTGATTTCGATTGCATGATCGTGATCTTCATGTAAGAGTAATTTGTCAACACTTTCTGTTAAGAATACATTTTCGTATTCTTTTAATTCAATGAGTAAAGTCTGTGTTTCAAACGCGTTTGTGATATGACTCATCATATTATTCATGACTTTCACTTGATGTTCAATGATTGACTCTTCAACAACGTTGATCATGACAAGAACATACACAGTAGACTCATCTTGTAGAGCTTTTGCAAAATCTTCTGCGATGAATAACTTGAACGCATGCTCATTCATGTCAAAACATCATGTTCTTGCAATCATGTTTATTCAGATACGCTTAAATTGCATACTCAACATACTCACAATCAGAAAAGATTTCTTCTTGTTGATAGTATAGAAGATACTTATATCTTTTTTCTCTATGTTTCAGCTGTCTCTCAGTCGATAACACATCTTATAGACGTCATAATAATAAACATTCTGATCATTCATTCAGATAGATCTTGAAAGATCAACGTTCAACAAGAGCATACTCTGTTTGATGATAAAACGTTGACTAATCACATTTATCTTGACGTTAATATTTATATAAATCTTCATTTCTATCTTCTGATCTTCTTGAATTACGTGCTTTCTATATATAAAAGTCTTTACGAAGAGAACTTCTTGTTTTTTCCTTGATGATTTGAAGCATTCATTGAAGACTTGTTTTTTCTTGAAATCTTGAGATAACTCATATGTAACATTGAATCAATGAATACTCAATTTACATCAGATTCTTTTGATTTATTCTTGATCTTTTCATCTTTACAATCAGTAGAGTAATGATTCTTTTGATTGCATGTGTAACACATTATGTTGAACAAATTCTTGCTATAATGTGACGAAGCATGTGAGCTTGTCTTTGATGAAGAGTTGAGTTTAGTTGATCAATGAGATTTTTTTCGCTTTGAATGAGTCTTCTTGTTGATTTTATCTCGATCATGCAAGTCTTTGTCTCAAGATCATTTCAATGACAAGACGTGTTCTTTTCGCAGATTTGTTTTCAATCGAGCGACAAGATTGATTAATGCATTTCATGTGATAGAAATCAACTGCATATTAGTAATGATCACATACAGCTCAGATCTCAACTTGATGAATAAATAAGCTCGCTTATGCTCATCACTATACAACGAAAGTTGATGTTTCACAATGCTCAGATGAGCTGCAAACGTTCATATAATCTGATCTGAACGTTGCGATGCATTTGCATACTGCTGAATCACGTCTATGTCTCAATTCATCGAGTCTTCAATTAAATTCAAAAGAAAGTTAATAAAATTGAATTACATCTGCTGAGCTGCAGACATAGTCTTAGACTGATCGCGTCAAGTCGAGTATTCGAGTTCAAGTCAAGTACTTGACTTGAAAAGTGTCGAGTCGAGTTGAAATTTTTTTGAAAAAGTGTGAAGTCGAATTGAGAAGTTGAACTCAAGAACTCGAGTCGACAATTCGACTCGAAAACTCGACTCGATTCAACAAGATATTAGATAAATGTAAATAGCTTGGTTGAACAGTCTACATGATTTCTCTTCATGACTTTCTATCATGTTTTTCCGTCATGACTTTCTATCAAAGTCAAACAATCTTCATGTTTCTCTTCATGTTCTTCGTCATGTTTCTCTTCATGTTTCTCGTCATGTTTCTCTTCATGTTTTTCTTCATGTTTCTCTTCATGATTTTTCGTCATGACTTTCTATCAAATCTTTCTATCAAACAGTCTTCATAATTTCTCGTCATGACTCTTCTTTATAGCTTTTCTTCATGACTTCTCTTCATGACTTTTCTTCATGACTCTCTATCATATAGTCTTTATGTTTTTCGTCATGACTTTCTATCAAAAAGATAATGCAAAAAGGTAATGCAAAAGCAAAAAATCGGAAAAATTTCTATATTTAGCTCTCTTGACATCAAGCTTGAGTTCTTGACAAATCAAGTCGAGTTGACTCAATTTTCAGTTGAGTCGAATCGCGTTGAATTGAAAATATGAGCAACTTGACTTGAATCGAGTTGAAAATGTGAGCAATTCGACTCGATATCAATTCAAGTTCAAAATGTCAACTTAAAACTCAACTCAATGATCAGTCTACATAGTCTTTTCATGATTGAATCAAAGTTTCTTTGATTCATTCTTCAGATAAATCATGCAGTACAAAATCTTTTTCTTATTACTTTCAAAATGTCAAGAGATATTTTGAAATGAGATTTCAACATCACGAATTCACTCTCTATGTTTTCTTATGATTTTGTTATGATACTTCTTTAAAGACATTGAGAGTCTTCACTTCTGCAAGATGATTTCATAATGATTTCATTTTATCATCATCAACATTATAAAAATGATGCATAAATCATTCAAGTTCTTCGTGAGAGTTCAAGTGAAAGCTTGATGACTTTTCTTCATTGTTTCAATGATTTGCAAAGTCTCAATCTTTGATTGAATAGCTGTTAGCTTCTGTTTCTTTCACAGTTCATCACGTTGAAGCATTGCTCATGTCAGCTGTTCATCAATATCAAGAGAGAGTTCATTCTCTGCTTCTTCACTTTCTGATTCAGTTATGTGATGTTCATTTTCTGATATGATGTTTTACAAGATCAAGATATCATTGTTTCAATTCTGTTGCAACTACGTTGCTGTTATCATGCTTGAATATTAAACCATCATTTTTAAGAGAAGTTTGAAATAATTAAAACTATGATGATTGAGTTTATTAAATGAATAAACGAGATTTATAAGAATGATATGATAATGTGATATTCTAAGCAGACACAGAATGAGTATATATTATGATAAAGCTAATTATTAAGAAGCTTTTGATAACTTGAGAAGATCAATCGACTATAGAAAGTTTGTCAAGCATTGTCAAGTTGAGCATGACATAACTTATAACATATTAAGTCGAAGATATGACGTAGTCTAAATGATGTCTTGACAAAGTCATAGAGTTTCAGAGCTAACTCAGATTTAATCTTCAACTCAGTCTCTGATTCTAGTCTGTGATCTAATCTCTATGAGTCAATTTATCATGACAGACAATGAGTAATTGTTTTTTACTGTTATTTCATTGAAATCACGATAGTTCACGCATAAATAAAAACTTTCGTTCAACTTCTTTACAAACAACACAGATGCTTTTGCAAAATTACTTAATGAATGAATTCATTTCTTCTTTAATGCGTTGTTTAAATAGTTTCATATTGCAGCGAGCTCATCTTGTGTTATCTTATAAATAAACTCAACGCAAGACATTTTGCTCTTCATCAGATCAATGAGATGTTTTATCTCATCATGCATGTTCAAACTATCAGAAAGAATCTCAGAAAATACTTTCTTGAGATCTTAAATAGCAAAGAATATCTCTGATTCTTTTGCTTGAAGCGCATTGCATCTTGCAGTTTAATGATCTGCGTTCTGTAATAAGTTATTTGTAAATAGCAGCTGATAGAACAGAATTATATAAGTTTCTTCTTTTCTTTTAGCTGCAAGCATTGTCAGCTTGACAAATTTCAATGTTTTGCACAGACTAACTCATATTTGCTTTGCACGCTGAATGCTGTTTTCTCAATATGATCAACGATGCTTACGTCAGTGAATATTCAAATCAATCTTATTTAATCATGAATAATTAAGAATTATATCATATTCTTGCACAGACGTCAACGTAATCTCAGCACAAAGATCTCATCTATTCAACAAGATGATAAAGATGCGTGATGATCTTCAGAAGGCTGAAAGCACTCTCACAACTTACATCAGAATTGAACGCATAGATCTTAACGTTTATCTGCACTCGAGAAACGTTTCGAGCATGAATAGCTCGCGATGCGACTGCGGACAAAGTCATCAGACAGTGAAGCATGTACTCCTGCACTGCTCGAACTGAACGCATCTGCGATCAAGAATGCTACGTAACATTAACTTCTTGAACTATTGAATAATCGTCGCGATCACGAAAGATTTCAGAGCAGCAGTGAGAATGATAATGAAAATGAAGCTTCTGAAGCAATTTAGAGTGACTAGAACACTCATTCTCTAATGTGCGATCAACGTGAACAAATTTGATACATAGTCTTAATCTTGTCGTTTCGACTGCGTGAAGCAGTCGTATAGATAACGAGTGATTTTCTATCTCAGAGAGTTTTGTTCACTCGATACACATAGCATAGAGTCTCTCATGAGTTGATCTAATCGATGTCATAAGAATGTATGAGTTTATTATTATTATTATCATATTCTTGCATGTTCACAGCATGAAACTCAATATTTCAGCTTTTGCAAACTTTCTTATGATTAATCAACTCAATATTAATCTGATGTGTATCATAGCAAAGAATTCAATGATTATTAATCATCTGAATCTGTTTCAGAATTGCATGATTCTTTAATAACTTATGCTCTTTTATTCATGATTACAATATAAAGTTTCACTCGATTTCAGAGTCAATAAAACAGTGAGCTTCATGCATTCTTTCAGAAGCATTTGTCAGTATTGATATCATCAATACACATGATAATCATCTTTTCGTAGTTATATTTAATGATTTGATAATGAACATCAGACTTTCTTTTTTTTCATCTTTTCATCATGATTGCAAGTCTCTTGTCTGAATGCATAGTTAAAATACATCAAATTATTAATCTTATGTTTCAGTTTTTTGCATGATCAGTATGTAAAATTGAATGAAGCAACATTTTGCTTAAATTCATTGAACTTGAGTGTTGCATTGCTTTTAGACTGCATGCTTAAAGCAAAGAACTTCAAATTCTCTGTTGCAGCAATAAACTTTGTCTTTTCATGCAATAATTGAAAACTCTTCTGAGATGTTACATTTATACTTTGCTGCAAATGTAACTTTAACAATGCATCAATGTTTTGCAGATGCAAGTCAATGTTTATAAAATGCTTTAGCAGATTGAGTGATTGACATAATTGATAAAGATGTATGAAATGCAAAAAGACTCATTCATGATGATTTTATTAATTTTTATTTGCAAGTACATCATGTAAATCTCATTAAATATATAATAGTTCAAATTTGCATATAAACTGATTGCGTCAAGTCAAGTACTCAAGTTCAAGCCAAGTACTCGACTCAAAAAGTGTTGAGTTGAATTGAAGTTTTTTTGAAAAAGTGTCGAGTCGAGTTGAGAAGTTGAACTCAAGCACTTGAGTTGAGTTGAGAAGCTTGACTCGATAATTCAACTCAAAAACTCAACTCGATTCAACAAGATATTAGATAAATGTAAATAGCTTAATTGAACAGTCTTTATGATTTTTCTCATGACTTTCTACCATGTTTTCCCGTCATGACTTTCTATCAAAGTCAAACAATCTTCATGTTTTTTCTTCATGTTTTTCTTCATGTTTGTCAGAGACTAGACTGAACTAGAGATTCTATCAATATAGAGAACTGATATTATTATTATTACTATTCAAGATGATCGTGATCAACTTGAATGACTTGATAGAATCTAAATACAAGACAATACATCAGATAATGTATAAGACGAAAGACAAGAAGCGAATAAAAGAGCGAGAACTCAACTTTTATATACATGAATCAAGTAATGCAAGAACTGAGCAGCAGTTCTATAACTTAAGATTACAAAGACATGAAACAAATTTTGATGTGACTAGACTAAGATGACGATGACTAGATTAATGACTTAGTTTAATGAATCAAGACTTTCTAAGATATTGATGATATTAAATTGATTTGATGACATGCTTTATGCTTTAAACTGAGATAATGATCTGACATCATGACAGTAGCTTTTCTCTCAAAGACTGAGCTTTTGCAAGATGATGAAGAGAACAAGATGAAATGAGAAAAAATTGAAGACAATGACGAAGATTGAACTAAATGAGACTGAGTGTGAACGCATTTTATAGTGATGAAGCATTAATGAAACTAGAATAAATCTGAATCACATTTGAGTCAAATCTGAGCAAGATGTCTGAAAAGTGAAACGAGATGAGACGCATTTTAAAATGATGATGCACAAATGAAACTAGAATAAATTTGAATCATATTTGAATCAGATCTGAATAAGATTTGCAAGAGAGTAGCAAGATGAGATGAGATGAGACAGAACGCATTTTAATGTGATGATGCACAGCAAAACTAAAACTCATCTGAACCACATTTGAATCAGACTTGAACGAAGTCTAGATTGAATTGAAACGATGAAGATTGAACTTAGAGTTCTTGACATTGACATTGAGATATCACACACGATAGTACATGTGATTCTTCAGCGACAGAGTTGACGAGATGAAATTCATCAAGCGCTTGCTCACAATTATCTAGAAGATTGAAAGATTTTTAAGTAAAGAAGTGATCTTTTCAATTAATGTAATACTTAAGCAGAGATAAGTTGTAGCATCTATCATGCTTGAAGTTTAGTATGCGATTTACATATCAGAATCTTTCGTCATTTTCAATGATAATAAGTTCTCAAGATTTCTGATGTTGATTTAAAAGAGAATCATTTGAGATGTGACTTAAAAGAATAGCATGAAAGATTGAGTAAACTTTCATGAATGCTGAAAGATTTAACTCAATGATCAGAGAATTTTGCTCAAAGACATGCTTAACTTTGAAGAATTCAACGTTATGATCATTCAACTTGACAGTGAGATGAGCGATGCTGAGATTGCATGCATTCAGTCAAACTCCATCTTCAATGAAGTATCTAGAACAAGAACGACAAGAGAGATTGACATTGAACTCATAGATGACTTGAGCAATGAGCATCTCATCATGCAGATGATCAGTTAGTTTCTTCATCTTATTGATGAAATCTTCGACATTGATTAATCTGTCTCAAGCTTGAGACGTAAAATTCTCAAGCAGAGATTTAAAGTGCTTAAAGTTTAGACATAAGTTCTGACTTGAATTGATCAAGAAGAATGATGCTAAAGTGATCAATGAAGATGCATTATTGATCGCGAATTCAACTTCAGAAAGTCACTTAGCTCAGTCATCTTGCATGTAGTTAACGTAGACTTGAAGATAATGCTTCATGACAGCATTGAATCTCTCGATTTGATCATCGATCTTGAAATGATATGCTGTGAATAAATTGATGTTTATCTTCAGCATCTTACATATGTGCTTTCAGACATCGAAGATGAATTGTGTGTCTCGATCAGATACAAAGAACTTGAGTAAATCATGATGTTTTCAAACATGAGCGTAGAAGCTGTTGATAACTTCTTCAACTTTCATAGAAATGATGAGAACTAAATGTCTCATTTTACTAAAATGATCAACAAAGACTAGCACATATCTATATGTGATATTCATGAAGATATTGAGCGATAAAGAATCTACATAGTTCATGAAAATATCACATCAGCGATGTTTGAGAACTGAAAGAAAACACAATCATTCTTGAGTTTATTGTCTAAAGAGCTTGAAATGTATACACACGTGACAGTTTCGTACGAAGCGCTGAACATACATATATATGTTGAGTCATCAATAAACTCAACTGATCAGTTTATAACTCTTGACTCTTTCTGAATGATCATTGATGACATTGTCGTGAGCGAGCTGAATAATATGAAGACGTAGTTTATTGAAGTTGAATATGTATCTTCTTTCTTGAAAGTACAGATGATTCTCGTGTTCTTCATACTCAACTAGAGAAATCTTGTTGTGATGACGTGCTTCACTGCAAAGCGCTTTAATTATCTGAGCTGCAAACATGTCATTGACTTCAACTTGTTTTCACAATGTCTGAGTGAAAGTATCAGCAGAATCTTCGTCAAGATTTGAAATGTCTTGATCTAGCTGAGATTCTAAATGAGATTCAATGTTTTTAACGTTGAATTCTTCAACTTCTAGATTCATGAAAGTTAAAGTCAGTGAGAGAATCAAGAAGATTGAAGACAAATGTAATTGAACTGAATCTAAGACGATGATTTGTGACTGAAGCATTATGACTTTGATGTCGAGAGCATTGAAGATGAGATTCTTAACAATCTTGAGATCTAAAACATGAATTTTCAAAATTGTCTGATGTTGATATTGATGTCAAGAATCAAATGTATTTTTCTTCTTAAAAATATCTTCTGAATGACGTGTTAAAGCATTCAATTTATCATCGATCTTGTCTGAGTGATATGTGATGTAATAGTTAAATCTAGACAGAAACTCACTTCAACGAGCTTGATGACGACTCAACTGTTTAGTTGACATGAAATACTTAAGGTTTTTGTGATCTATGATCATCTCGACAGAACAGATAAAGTCTTCGAGCTTTGAGCGTCATTTCTCAAATGCGCAAACAATGATTATGAGTTCTTTATCGTAGATCTCGTAGTTGCACTCAGCTGAATTATGCTTCTTTGAAAAGTAAGCAACTGAATGAAGAACTTCATTTTCATCGTACTGAAAGAGAATTTCTTTGAACACATAGTTTGAAGCATTGATTTCTATCACAATCTTGTAATCTAAATTGTAGTGACGAAGAATAATCTTGAAAGTGAACACTTTCTTAAGAATGTTGAATGTCTTCTGACATTTCTGAAATCAGACAAAGAATACATTCTTTCTAATGAGATGAGTGAGCGAGTTAGCTATTCTGCTATAGTCATAGATAAATCTTCTATAAAAGTTCGCGAAATCTAGAAAACTTTGAACGTCTTTAACGTTAATCAAGAAGAGTCAATTGACAATGATGTCTATTTTGAATGAATTCATCTTGACTTCTTTGATGATGATTATCAATTCTAGATATGAAACTTAAGTGACGTGAAACTTGCATTTAATAATATTCATCTGAAGATCTGCTTCTTGCAGCTTTCGCAGAATGAGTTTGACATGAATCTTGTGCTTGAGTTCATTGTTCAAATAGATCAAGATATCATTCAGATAAGTGATACAGAACTTATTTAAATGTTCACGAAGAGTATTGTTGATATACTTCTGAAATGAGACGAGCTCATTGCATAAATCAAAGAGCATGACTAGATACTTGAATAATTCAAATCGAGTGCAAAAGATGATGAGAGCTTCGTCAGATCTTCTTCTTTGATTCGAAGATGATTAAATGCGAAGATGATATCAAGCTTGATAAAGATTTTAACTTGACTTAGATGATTCAGCGTTTCTGAAATCAGAGACAAAAGATATCGATTCTTGACTGTGATAGCATTCAGATCTCGATAGTTCATGCAGAAGTGAAGTTCTTCTTCGAATTTCTTGACGAAGAGAACAGAAATAATTGTCTGAGAGCGACTGACTTGAATGAAATCTTTGCTCAGATTTTCATCTAAATAACGTTGAAGTTCTAGAATTTCATCATGACTCATGTTGTACAAAGCGAAGACTGAAAGTTGAGCATCTTTCTTAAGATGTATGACATAATCATGAGCTTGATGCGAAGACAAGATATCAACGTCTTTCTTGAAGAAGACATCTAGAAACTTGAAGTATCTGAACGATAAAATTGTGAATGAATCAACATTCTTGCTTTGTCAATAGATTTCAAGATCTTCTTGAATCATGAATGCAGTCAAATGAAATTTCTTTTTCATTTGATGAAGACTTCAATCATGATCTTTATCATAAATACTGTCTATGAAACGAGACGAAGACTGAACTGATAAAGTCACATGACGCAATTTTAACTTATCAGAATTTAGACTAGAGAACGAAACTGATTCAAGATTCAGAAAGTCATCGATTTTCTTTAGAATGATGCTAAACACTTAAATATCTTTGTCACGAGTAACTCAATCAAAGCATCAAGCTCTCAACTCGACTATGTCAAGTTGTATAAAAGATCGATTGCATTGATATGCTTGAAAGACAATAGAAGTTCTAGAGAGAAAAGAATTTTAACACTTGATTTTAGAAAAGTATTCTTTTTGAATGACTTAAAGAATACGACTAGAAGCTTCTTGTTTTAAATGAGAAATGAGATTGAACAGAGTTTGTTTCTTGTGAACAGACGAGAAACTGAGTTGCTTCTTCTGAGTGAATTGAGAGTTAGATTGCTTCTTACAAGCGAACTGAGTGCTAAATTGTTTTCTTTGAACAATTCGTGAACTGAATTGCTTCTTCTGAGCGAACTGAAAACTGAGTTGCTTCTTACGAGCGAACTGAGTTGAAGCTACTTCATTAGCTTTGAGCGAGACATTTTTTTCTTGTCAATTGAGATCATAGATCTTGATTGAAGATTAACAACAATGATTAAGACAGAAGAAGAAAGACAAGATGAGAATATTGTGTTCAAAATTGACATCAATGACGTGATGATGAAGTCATGATAGACTCATGATGATGAGATACTGATTTAATTCAGTGACATAGAAGAATAGTCTTTCAATATGTTCATCAAGAATCATCAATGTTTCAACGAAGAGCTTGAGTAGCTTGTAAGCTAGTGAGCAACGACATCTGAATCTTAATGCACTTGAGATGCATATGCTAGCTACTAGAACAGACACTTTTCATAATTCAGCAATTAGCTGATTTAGCAACATAAATCAATCATCAGTCAGTCGTTAGCTGATTAAATCAGTTACAAGCTGATTCAACAAAGTAGAACTTGTATCAAGCTATTGTGTGTTCATGATTCTGCGCGATGTTTATCTTAGTAAGCTTCAATTTTACTTCACTCATTTTTCTCATCACAGTTATTCAATTATCATACATCATGTTTGTCAATGATCGCGCAGAACTCATCTTTCTACAACATTTATAGTCTTATTTATCATCAGTTTCAATCACAGCAGTTGATCATGCTCACAGCAATTTCATGTACAATTATCAGTTTGCACAGTTTCAAAATAGATTGAAACAAATTGATTATGCATCTCTTCTTTTGCAATTGAAGATTTCAACTTTGATTGATCAGAATGCGAAGATCTTTGAGCAGAAGATTGACGAGACTGCAAAACAACTGATGATGAATATATATGATAATTCGATTCAAACATTCAATACTGAAAAGAAATGACAATTCATTGAAATCATCATCTACGCGAAACTTGTCATCAAATTTATTCTTCGCTTGAAAAATTGAATCGAAGCTTTCATTCACTCGAAACATTCTTCTTCAATGACAGAAAAGACATTGATAGAAGAAAAGAATGCTAGTGTACATAGAAAGAGAACACTATCTTGAGAATTTACAGCTCTCTTCAACAAGTCGTGAACTTCTACTGACAGACGTCATGTGTAATGTGTCAGATGCATTGAAGAATGCATAAAGTAAGTAGAAATTTTGTTCAACGAACAAGCAGACACTATGATTAATAAATAAATAAATTTTAGATTTTCTCATCATCTGAACTATGTAAGTTCTTGTATGTCGCTAGCTGTTACACAATCAATCTCATTGTTTACAAATCTTTACAGTGAAATCTCAGTCGCTTGTTCATTCTCAATACTCCGTCATCATAATCATGATTAAATGCTATTGATTGAAATGTTTTAATCATTCATATATGCTTCTTTTTTGATGATTATATGCTTTTCACTCATTTTCTTCAATTTATCTCAATCTACTTCAATTTATCTCAATTTATTCTAATTTATCTCAATTTACATAATGTCAAACTTTCTTCATTATTGAGTGAATTTCATCTTTTCTCGTTTGTCTAAGCTTGCAAGCTCATTCATCTTTCAAACTTTCTTTTTCAGAAAACTCTCTTCATATAAGATGTTGAATGTATTTCAGTCAATGTAATTATTCACGTAAAAGAACTTCTTGCTTTCAGTTGATATCAGATGTGCACTTCATAGTATAGTGCTCATATTGTAAAATCGTTAACATTCAAGATATCAAGACTTCTTGACAGTATTCTTCAATCACTGCTCGACTTCTATCATATCATGTAAAGCATTGAATACTTCATTGTTTTTGAGCTTTAACAATTCTATTAAAGCTCTTGAGTATTGCACAGATTTCTCATTATCATCTTGATGAAGCGAATCACGAACAATGATTATAATTTGCAACTGTCTCATCAGTCTATCATTCAGAGCTTCGACTATGTCAGAATTTTCTTGATCATTCTCAGCATACTCTTGAACATAGATGTAATCACGTTTTCAATTCAACATTTGTCTCTGTCATGCAAAAGCACATTGAATTCACTTTAATGTAAGCTTCTCAAAGTCTATTGAGTCTTTATCTTCGCGTCTTCAACATTCAATCGATGCATGAACAGAAACGAAGTAATCATTTATTCAGAAGAAGTCGATTTCTTTTCAATTCATTTAATACTTGTTTGACTCTATTTCTGATTTCTTGTGTCGAGATTCTCTTATAAAAATCGACAATTCATTCAAGAAACTCTCAATATATGTCATCTTCATTATTTCAGAAGTGATGCATCAGAATCAAGAATTACTAAATCAGTTTCATCGTTGATTTGAATTCATTTCTGACAAATCTCATTCAAGCTGCATTAAATCAAGACTTCTAGAAGACTTTGTAATCATGATTTTCATTCTCTTGTTAATCTTTGATCTGAATGTGATTAGATCATGAAGAATGATATCTTTCATTGTCAACATATTGACTCATCAAGTATTGTGATGCAGTATCTGCATTTGAAAGTTCTTTCGCTTGTTTATAAGATCATAATAATCTTTGATCAGAAATTTATGTGCAATCTTCATGTAAAATGTGTCAAAATCATCTGCATCTTCATATCTTTGAATAAAATTCATATAATGAAAGATCACATGAAACTTGAAATAGTTAAAGTTTTCATCATGTTGAAACTGCTTGAATACTTTTTTTAAGACGTTAATTCTGTATATTGCGTTGTTCATGTAACGCAGAGACTCATCATCATGCAATCAATATTAAGTCATCATTACGAAGTTCATAAGAGCTCGAGCACAGTACAGCGCATCTGATGCTTTTCTAATCAATAGTGAAGTAACAATCGTAATAAGCTAATGCACTATTGTCTTTTGTTCGACGTCGATTCATTGCTTCATGAATAGAAAGTCGTGAAAACGTCTTAACTCTGAATATGAAAAAACTACTTGAAATCTTTGATTCAATTGCACGTCATGTGTTGTGTCTGCAATTGTCTGTGAATCACGCTTTCTTTTAAGACTGATTGTCGATGTTATATTCTTGATGATCATCTCAAGTCATTAAATTAAATACATCACTGTGCTCTTCAATAACTGATGCAAGATGTTAATCATCATAATGACGTGAATATTGACAAGTTCATGTTTTCAGACAAAGTTTTGCACTGAGTGTATTCACTTAACATCACGCTTGATATCTGCTTTAGAGCGTGAATTCTTTTCTTGATGTTTGATTTGAATCAATGTACTTTCATGTGTTCAAGCTTTTCAGATTGTCTGCAAATTATCGCGTTGATTTAATGAAACATGACATATAGTGCATTGCTCTTCATTTTTGATTCTTGTAATAGTGATCTGCTTCTCATAGTCAATTATAAATTCGACGATGATAGAAAAACACTGTTGAGTATAATCATTCACATAGCGAACGTGAAATTCTCTTCTAGTTAATTTCTCAAGTGCTAAAGAATGAGAACGTTAGCAAGAAAAACTCTTCATTCAATTGAACAGTTTAAACTCACGTTTTAATATTATCTTCAGTGAGTAATGATATAACTCATGTTTCAGATCTTCATTTACATGTTTAGTTGAAGAAATAAACTTTAATAGTATAACATTAAATCTATTTTGCTTTCGTTGAGTTGTTTGATTCAGATTATCAACGATAATATATACAGATCATGCAAATTTATTCTTGTGATGTTGAGTTAACATAATTTTATCTGTAGTTAACAGTACTGAAACTATAATGTCATCTTCAGAAATCAGTGCTTGCATATCTCATCATCAGATATTGATGTGCATTTTCATGTACATTCAATTTTCACTGACGTTGTATACTTTGATTGATGCATATTTCAGATTACTTGCAAATGAATGATGTCTCAAGAGAAATTTCAAGACGTTTATCATGTTTCTGTACTGAATCTTGAATATATTTGTTTCAATCTCTGAGTTCATCGATGAGATCTTCAAAGATGTTTCGAATCAACTATCATCAGATATTTCGTGAGATATATTGTGTAGAATGCTTCTAAATTGATCTGCATTCTTGAAGATACAATCAGCATGATGAGTCTTCTGAAACGAGATCTTGAAGTATTGATTAATATCTTCGCTACTGACTTTCGCGTTCAGAAATCACTGTGCAAGAGAAAAATCTTTCTCATTCAAAAAGAAAAGTCACTCTGATTGAAGACTGTCATCTAAAAATGATCATGAATCTTGCTTAAGTTTACTGTAATTCAAAATGATTCTTATGAGTCTGATATATTGTTTTAGCAATTCATCAACGCTTTGTCTCTTTGTATCATTCGTCTCATCATAATTGTCTACTTTGATGAATGAGAAAGTACATGACAAATTGATAAATCTTTTGAGATCAAGTGATATTCATGCAATTGAATTTCGAAAATGCTTCTGATTATCTGAAGCTTCTACGTTTTCTTTTGTACTTTGCTCGAAGTCAGAAACGTCAATATCATTCATCGTGATCATTTCATGTCATAAATCAGTCTGAGAGTATTTGCATGTGTCTGTATACTCATTGACTGCTGAGTTCTCTTTTCTTAAATATTTCTTGAAGAACTGCATGTCATTTCGCAGCGTCAAACAGTGATTAAAGTGATATATCAGATCTTGTGTGATTCTCAATATCATTTCATACGCACGACAGTTTCGCTTCATGCTTGAAGCTGATTTCAATGAAGTAGATTGTAGTGAAAGAAACAATAAAAAATACTGATTGACACATTTGACAAATTGTATCGTGCTGTCGCTATTTCTAATCAGAATTTCTGTTGATACAAGTACATTGAACTACGAAATGTCAGAATAGCATGCAATACAAAGAATAGAATGATCAGAAATTAATGAGATCTGATATAGCAGTAAAAGCGATAACTCTTGTTTTACTTCTGATCAAGCAATTTGTTCTTTTTTACTTGAAGCTATCTGATAAAAACAAATTTTCCTGAATTACAACGAGTTTAAGATAAATTATTGTAAATTTGAAATGCTTTGCACATCTCAATATTTACATTGAAATTTGTGAGTTGAAAGCAAATTTCTCTAGATTATCATCGATTTGAGGTAAATTATCGTAAATTTGAAATGCTTTGCACATTTCAATATTTATCTTGAAATTTGTGAATTAAAAGCAAATTTCTCTAGATTATCATCGATTTGAGATAAATTATCGTAAATTTGAAATGCTTTCACAAAATGCTCAATCAGTTAGTATGTCATAGTCATAGTTTCTGCGCTTTGATAACTTTATAGAATATTAAAGATCATTTTATATAAAGAGAATCTAACATGCAGTACTCTTCAGATTGATGAGAAGATGAATACAGATAATTCGTTGTCAATGTGTGTTGTGAGCAAATTTGCTTTCGCTTAACATAATTTGCAACATGAGAACGAAAGTTGATCTTTGCTTCATTTTTAACTTATTAATTCACAACTCTTTGTTCTTCTGATACTCATTGTCACAATAAGCATTCTCACTCTATCTGTTGCAAAGCTCAGTGCATACATCATCTGTCATCAGCATGTAGTGAAATCTGTAAGTGATTCAAAATAGAAGAAATGTCACATGTATTCTTATCTCACTTCTCAACATCATGACAGTAATCATCTCACATTGTATCATATGACTTCTAGAAATTCTCAGAATTGACAACAATATTTGCGTATCTGCTAGTCTTTCAATATGTCATGAAGATTCAAGTTGATTTCAAATATGCTTGCAGACTTCAACTATGATGAGATTTCGTTGAATTGAATTAAGATGATGATCACTCAAGATCTTGTCATCAATGACGACAAGTATAATGCATTGAAGATACATATTAAACAAATGCTGAGAAACATGAAATTACTCGAAACATCACTTGATAATAAAATCGAGAAAGAGACAGTTAGAAAGATTACAATCATCATAAATGATGAACTTTTGCACTTTCTGATAAAAGATCATCAAGTAACATGAAAAGATGCATGTCTTATAAAGTGAGTGAGATGAATAAACAGTAAGAAGAAAGATAGAGCAATGAGCATAAAGACAGAGAAATCTGCTCATCTGATTGAGCAAGCATAACTCAGCTCAGTCTCATCATTCATCTTATCGATGATGATTGACTTTGATTGCATGATCTTGACTTTGAACAATACAATGAATAATAAGATGATTCATCATTCACAGCTTTTTGTAGCGAATGAAAAGCAAAGCAATTTCACTCTGAAGAATGTCAATTTTGATAACTATCAAAGACAGTTTATTAACAAGATAATGTTTAACTTCGAAAAGAAGAAAATTATCTATAAAGTCGAGAACTTCAAAAAAGTTGAGATCAGAAATGCAGTCAACTTTCATGTCACATTGACAGATATGACAAAGAAGAGAATATTGTACTACATCTTTTGAGTTCAAGTTATAAAAAAACGTAAGAGAAGTGAACATGAGAATTTCGTGCAGTGTTTGAGCAACGCAGCTGAAAATACAGATAACTTCACTTCATTCAAGATCTCATCAGAAGATGAGAGTGAACAACTCATCATAAAGAAGTGAAAGCTTTACAGAGAAGTTCATCTCAATGTTTCGATAGTGACTCTTGAAGTTCTTAACATCATCAAGACTGTCAGTCTCAATGAATCATTCTCTTTGACAACAAATTCTTTGACAATTAATGATGATTTGAACATGAGAAAAGTTATGAAATACAATTGAGAGCACATCATACTGTCTTTTGTCATCAACTTCATTGATATCACTCAGACGTAAGTGCGAGTGCAAAGCAATCATGTAGTAAAACATGTTAACTTCATGATATAGATTCAAAGATCTGCAGAAACAACAAGCATGCATTCAAATGAATGAGAATATATTTCTTAAAGTTTCGCAGTTTTGAAAACGCAATCTAAGCTGTACAAACATTAATGATAAGAAAATCAACAAAGATACAGATGCAGATCGAAATGTGCAAGTAGAAAGTATGATATGAACTTTACTACTCATACAAGCGTTGAGAATATATTGACAACTTCATATTGAGAAAACGATTCAACACAAAGAATTTCAATGCAATCAGATGAGAATGAGAAAGATAAGTTTTCTTCGCTTTTCAAAGCTACAGACAGAATAACATACTTACTTTTCTTCATTCGCAGATCATTCAAGTCATAAAATTGATAGTGATAAAGCGTTGACTTCATCTTGCTCATGTGAAAGTCAGTCTCTTTCATGAGAAGCTTGATGATAAACATTTGCTCGTTGAATCTCAGAAATTTTCTCAGAATCTTGAGACGAAATGTTCATCAGATGAGTCATGATCAATGATTTGTCTCTGCATGAAGAGCAGTTTCACAGCGACGCTAAAGTTAAATCTTGAATTGATTCTGATTCTGTTGTCTTTGATCTTGATATCAAATTAACAGAGTGAATTCGCAAAGACATTGACATCTGTGTCACGTCTTGATATCAAACTGTATGTGAATCATTGCTTTGAAAAGAATAAGCTTCTCTTAGAAGATTGCTTGCTGTTTCAAGATTGAAAGAAGATAGAAACAGATGAGAATAAGATTGACGCAACAGTGACAACTCTCATAGAAGAACAGAAACAACTTGTAGTGCTGACTGAATCGAAGTCGTACGAGACATATGTGAAGTGTGTCATTGTCAATCAAAGAGATGTTTGAAATGAAATCAACAGAAGTAAAAGAAGAGTAATTCTGTATGATTTGCAAACATGCTGAAATCGAATACTAAGAGATGAATTTCACATGAAGAAGAGCAGAGATTCTAAAATCATAAGCATTTTACGAATATTCAAACATCACATGCACTTCGTACTGTGAGTCTATTCAAGCACATCTTTTGAGATCTCATCAGATGATTTAGATCACTATGTAAAGATTTTGAAGTGCTCTGATGAATAAAAGAATGAACACATTCTAAAGTCAAGTGATTCAGAGAAAGTGCTGTCATAAAACAAATCGATGTTCAATGCATTAAAATGTAAGCATGATGTACAGATGAACGATGAACTGCAGAAAACTGCAAGA
>JAABUH010000742.1_pt1 | contig 42967 bp, 44 predicted proteins | sample 5559121 | NCBI WGS metagenome assembly JAABUH01 (sample SAMN10711871, study PRJNA513364) | rock metagenome | isolation source: Antarctica rocks | place: Antarctica: Victoria Land, Battleship Promontory nord | collected 2015-12-28
AGAACTCTCTTTGTGTAGAATTCTCGAACTCTTGCTGACGTCTAACGCCTCGTCGTTCTCTTGCTTCTACGAATCTATTCTTTGATTGAATAACAGCGAGATTTTGAACTTGTAAAAGTGAATCTGATAAGCTTGACAAGAAGAATGTAGAAATATCGTAGTTCATGATTGCATTAAATGTTTCAGATGTAGCTTCAGAAGTAGATTTAAACTGATCATGTTAAATTGAGTACTTAAGTTCAAGTCAAGTACTCGACTCAAAAAGTGTTAAATCAAGTTGAAATTTTTTGAAAAAAGTGTTAAGTTGAGTTGAGAAGTTGAATCTGCAAACTCAAGTTGAATTAGAAAGCTTGACTCAACAATTTAACTCAATAACTTAATTCAATTCAACAAGATATTAAATAAATGTAAATAACTTGATCAAACAATCTTTATCATGAAAACTTTATAATTTTCATCATGACTTTTTATCAAACACTTTTTATGATAATGCAAAAAGATAATGCACTATGAATTTAAAAGATTATGAGTTATGATTAAAACTTAGAAAGTAAGATAAGTGTTACTCATTAGTTAAACATTGCATCGCGATGCTCACAAACAACTCAAAGCTCATCTAGTCTGCTCAACTAGATGATTAAACAGCGAACGAAAGCTCACGTCAAAGTGATCAACTTTCACAATACATTGATCACTCATTTAGCTTGCTCAGCTAAATGATCAAACAGCAAATTCAAAAGCTTATGTCAAAGTGATCAGCTTTCACAATATACAGATTGAGCATTGCATTGCAATGCTCACAAACAACTTAAAGCTCATTTAGTCTGCTCAACTAGATCATCAAACAGCGAATGAAAGCTCACATTGAAGTGATCAACTTTCACAATACATCAATCACTCATTTAACTCGCTTAGCTAAATGATCAAACAGCAAATTTGAAAGCTCACATTGAAGTGATCAGCTTTCACAATACACAGATTGAGCATTGCATCGCGATGCTCACAAACAATTCAAAGCTCATCTAGTCTGTCTAACTAAATGATCAAACAGCAAACGAAAGCTCACGTTGAAGTGATCAACTTTCACAATACATTGATCGCTCATTTAGCTCACTCAGCTAAATGATCAAACAGCAAATTTGAAAGCTTACGTTGAAGTGATCAGCTTTCACAATACACAGATTGAGCATTGCATCGCAATGCTCACAAACAACTTAAAGCTCATCTAGTCTGTTCAACTAGATGATCAAACAGCAAATGAAAGCTCACGTCGAAGTGATCAACTTTCACAACACATCGATTACTTATCTAGCTCGCTCAGCTAAATGATCAAACAGCAAATTCAAAAGCTCACATTGAAGTGATCAGCTTTCATAACTTCAATTTGTCTATATGATTACTTGATTATATAAACAGATTACATACTCATATGCACACATTAACGATCTGACTGCTCAATGAAAAGATGTACAGCAGTAATTATGACTAGATTACATGTAATTTAGCATACATACAACACTTCAATGCTACTATTTAAGTAAATAGCATCGTGTTTTATAGTCTTAAACTGCATAAGCACGTAAAACTTGAAGAAATAAAAAAAATCATTAGTTAAACAACTTTATTATTTTCTTTTCACTTTCATTATTCTCTTTCTTCTCATTATTAATAATTTCATATTCATCATGTTGTAGTTTTTTTCATTCTTTTTTGCTTTATAACACATTTCTGCATCATCATTTTCTACTATGATGAAATCATTTAAATTAAAATTTATTGCATGTTTTTTCTTCTTCATTAAGTGCATGCAATCTATAACTATGACACTGTCTAGACGCTGTGTGTATGCTACATTACATGTAATCTGATCAAAGTTGTTGCTTTATATCTTTTCATTGATCAATCACATCAATAGTTTGCATATACAAGCGCTTTCGCTTAAACTCTCGCAATCATACTTTTGTTTTTCTTCATCTCTTCGCACTCTTCGCATTCTACTCTTTCGTTTCTAATAGTCATTTTCTCATCATAATTCAAAGTATTTTTCAAATATTTTAGTGTTGCAATCCTTTCAATCTTGATGATGAACAGTGTTAATATAATATCTGTGTTTTTGAGCTGAGCTTTTTTCTTAAACTTTCTCTGCTCTGCTTTATAATGTCTGCAGTTCAGCAGTAAATGCTTCAACGTTTGTCTTGCATTGCATATTTCATAGCATTTGTTCAAATTATTCTCTGATAATCAATGTAAATAACTCTTGAAATAATCATGTTTCATTTCCAGCTGAATAAATATTGAAAACGTTAATCTATTGATTTTTCTCAACTTTTTTGGTGATTTATGACTTAAATTCACATTCAATATGTTCTTTTGATACTGATTTTTCTTTTTGATACTGCTTTTTCAGATCTTTAATCATTGTAATTTCATCTTTTTGCAAATTTGCTTTTTGATGAAGCTTATGATGATTGCTTTCATGTTGTCAATAACTGATACTTCTTGAGCAGTAATTTTGATCAATTGATCTGCTTTTTCATTCTCAATAATGCTTTTACAACTTAATATTCACTGTATGCAAATTTGACACTGTTTCTGACGTAAATTGATCAAATTTTGTCGTATATCATTAAATAATCTCACATTGATGTTGTTCTTTGCATTTAGTCTTTGCAAAGTCATTTGACTGTTCATGTACACTCAAATTTCGCTGTTTTTGAGTGCTTTTTCGCTGCACATTGCGATTGCATCGCTAATAGCTTGCAATTTCGCTTTCGTTATGATGATTTTGTCTGAAATGCTTGTCGCTTTGCTGCATCTAACGAGTTCATACGTAAATATCACTGTTGTTTCGATTTCTGTTTCAACTTCTGCTATCTTTTTTCGAATTTGCGATGCGTCTGTGTACATCACTATGTTTTTCGCCTTTTTGATAATTCTTTCTAATTCTCTATAGTGTGTATTGATCGTATCGCAAGTTTCGTCTTTTGCAAATTCGATTTAAAGTTTTGCTAAATGCTCGATTTCTTGCTCTTATGATTTCTTGAAGTGAGAAATTTCAATTTCTTTTATTGAATTCAGTGTTTTTTGCACTTTGTTCAATATTTGATGTATCTACGTGAGTTTGTCTTTGCACTTCTTAGCTTTTCAAGATACATTCGTCTTCATCTCGTTTCAGTTCAGATATTTTGATGCATTCAGATCTAGATTCAATTCGATAGAGTATTGAGATGAGTACGTAATAAATGTTCTTTTTCTGATAGAGTGTTTTTTCAATAACTCAACTATTCAAATTGCATAGTTCTTGCACTTTTGATCTAATCATATCTTCATTGACGAGATTTCAACTTCTATTTGCATAGCATTTATTGATGATGTTCGAAATGCATTCAGAATTTTTCGTAATGCAGCGTTTTGCAGTTTGCGAAATTTGACTAAGTAGCTTTTTTGATTATTTCATCATATTTCAACGTCATAATCGCTAATAGATGTGACACATGTCAGATATAACTGCTTTTCTGATTTAACATTTAGTTCTCACTCGCTATTCATTAATTTAAACAACGAGTGTAGCGTTCTTATGACTGTCACGATTTTTATTTGCACATGAACTTTGAAGCTAAGCTTTCGATTCAGTCAGACTTCTAGTCATTATACGCATGTCTTTGATTTTATAATCATGTTATTGAGTAGAAAATCATTTGGTTGAATGTCGTCTTATGACTTTCAAAGTGTATCAATTCAGATTTTAAGTCATTGAATTGCACTGCATTTTTCTTTGCTCATGTAAAAGCGATTTTTGCTGCATTTTTCAACGTTTTTACATTCTTATCAATATTCTTTTTCTTCATGTATAGTGTTACGTCGCCAATGTAGCTGAGTGACTGTAGATTTTCAATCTTTGCGTAAATCTTTGAAAATAAGTATTGAATATAAATTAGAAATAAAATGAGCGAAATAGATGAATCTTGCGATATTTCTGTGATTATTTTCTTTGATTTCTGACGTTCGTCATTAAATGCTAAGTCAATAACTCGATTTTGTAAGAAGCATTTTATTCAATTGATTAAATTGATCAATATTTTCAATATTTTGACCAGCTGTTTCAACGCAACATGATCAAAAGCTTCTTTGACATCTAGAAGTAAACAGATAAGCGTGTTTTCATGACTTTTTATCATTTGCACATCATGTACTAAATTTAGTACTGCATTTATAGCTGATCTTTGTTTTCTGTCTCTCATTTGATCAAAATTCAGCAGCTTGTCATTAATTTCAGCTGTGTAAGACAGTTACACTGCTATTATTTTTTCTGCTACTTTGTTTAAACAGTTTAGCAGCGTAATAATTCTGTATATCTTCAAAATTAAATAATTCAACTTGTTTGATTTTTTCAGAATAATTCTCGTGCCTTCGCGTCATATTCTTGAATGATAGTCATTTTCAATCAAATCTGAGTACACTAAATTGAAGATTTTCAATATGTCTATCGAAAATATGTTGCATACGTTGCATGCAACATACATAAGACATGATTTTTATGCTGATTTTATTCTTAGACTTGAGAGATCACTCAAAGAGTTTTTCTTACAGCAAATTCATAGTTCAAGATGAATAAAATCTTTTGCTGCTCAAATTTTGACAGTTTACTTCTTAAGCATAAATCGCAGACGTTTCGTCAGCGATACGCATGCATATCACAGTCGATTTTTTCTTTAATCACATTAACATACACTACTGTTTTGAGCGCTTGTATGCGCAAACTATCGATGTGATTAATCAACGAGAAGATATAAAGCAGCGACTTTGACCAGATTACATGTAACGTAGCACACACACAGCGTTTAGACAGTGTCATAGTCATAGACTGCATGCATTTAATGAAGAAAAAATAAAAAATAAAAATAAAAAAACATTACTGTTTTCTTGAACTATACAGATGATGTCTTCAACTAGAGATTGATTCTATCATCAAGACATTTAAGAATCAGAGCTCAGTGAAGAAATAAGATTCTTGAAATTAACAATAATCATCATTATATATCATGCTTTGCAGATGCTCACTTCGCTTGTAAGACGTGTAACTCATTTATTTCATGTTATTTGTAAAGATCTTTCTCATGCAGATTGATTATGTTTTGCAAAGATGTTCATATGTTACACTTTTAATCAGACAGCGTAGTTCAATTGTTCTTTACTAACTTGCTTATGTTTCTTTTCTTTTAACAAAGTCTTTTCATCAACATTTTATTTGTGTATAGAATGCTCATGTTTAAACATCTGTTAAATGATATTAATGAAATTCATGAGTTTGCTTATGTTGAATTTAACAAGACTCATGAATTGCTTATGTTGTAGTAACAGACACGCAGTCTTAATGAGATCTATACATAGTTAGCATGAAGATCTAAAGAATGTTCATGATTCAAGTTCTTTCTGCTAATCATTCTCAACAGATTAAACATGAAAGTATTCTGTCTCAGTTCTTGTCATCATGAACGCAGCAACAAGATATTGAATCGAATGATTTTCATAAGCGATTTTTCTCGTAGTTCTGCGTTCTATTTAACTTTCTCATCTGCATATAAATTACTTGTAACATGCATATTGAGATTATTGATGTCTGCGAGATCATGAAAACTCTGCATGCAATTAACGCACAGCGCTTCGCAATCAAGCAGCGCATTGATGTCATTCAAACTTTTGATAATCTTTAAACTTTACTGTAGCTAAACAAAAAGTGCATGATGTTTTCAAATAAAAGACGTTGCATCAACTGCAATAAAGATCATGAACTTTGAAGATGCATCTGTCTCAAATAATGACAGCAGATGAAATAAACATCAGAAATTTACAGAAACAAATTGATCAGATATTTGAAAATGTTGAAATATAATCATGCATCTCTCTTGCTGTTTCTGAACTCTTTAAGCTCAATGAATTCATTGAACTCAACAAATTTCATAAATTCAATGAACTTTTCAAGCTCAGCAATCATCATGTTGAAAACACGTAATTAAGACGTCAAATCAACATGATAAATGATAAAAGTTAAGAAGAGAAAAGTTAATTTCTTCTCATGCATGATTAGTGAGTTGAATGAGATGACATTTGAGCAAACTCAGAAATGTTCAATCAGAAAGTGCAAAGAACTTTCAATGATTGAAAGCATACAAAGAGTCTTTTCAGCGCAGAATCAACAACAGTTGCAAATAACTTTATGATAAAACAATTCTTTCTATAAATTTTACAGTACAACATCAGAAAGTTATTAAAGATTCAAGAATCATTCTTGATCAATAAAGAAGTTCGTAAATTCAACATAGTAATCATACAGAAACAAGAACACAACATTAATGATTTGCAATCATTTAGTTCAGCTCACAACTTCTTTCATCTAGTGAAAAACTCATCATCTCAATCAAGAACATGCATATATATTAATAAACACTTAAGACTCAATCAGTGAACAGTAAAGATGATTGAGTTAAACATCTGCTTAATCAGAATATTAACTTGCAACACAGATGATGAAATGTCAACGTTAAGACTTTTAAACGTCTACAACTCAAGCTCACTATTCATCACATTTACAGAGAAACTCTTAACTATTTCTCGCTTGAATGAACTACTCAAGAATGATTGCAAACAACTAGTTGTAGAAAACTTCAATTTACATCATTCATATTGAGAGAAATGAAGATACTTCACTCAACATACAACAACTGGTACTTTACTAAACATCATTACAAATGTAAGATTGAAACTACTGCTGAAATCAGGCATAATCACTTGCAAGATTCACAATTAGTTTATGATGATAGATTTAATTTTTAGCAGCGAGAAAATATAGTTTATGACACGTAAGTGCAAAGTACGAATCAATTTACATCAGAGATCAAATCATCTTTTGATTGTTACAAAGTTAAATTTACAAACAATCTTAGTGCAGCTTTTGACTCATCAACTCTGAAAAAAAATGAACACAGAAGCATTGAGTGCTTATCTGTGAATACATCTTTCGTCAGATCACTTTCTGAACAGCAAAGCTGAGATAAATGACAGAGTGACAGAAATCATCAAAGTATTACAAGAAATTATTGAGAAGTCTACTCTTTGAGCAAAATCATTAAATTGAGCAAGAAACTTCTGAAATCAGAGTTGCTTCAAAGTAGTAATGAAATCAAGATGATTACGAATCATATGAAAAACACAAAACATATTAAAGACGTAAAATGAATATTTGAAACATAATAATCATAAAAACAAGATCATCAAACAAACAAAACATGCACACTTTAGATCACAGATGCATGAGCTAAGTGACGCATCAAAATCGATACGATGCTTTGCAAAATGAATCAGAATTGAAAGTCAGTTATTTAAAAAGCTTTCTCAGTTTTCATCACTAAAATGAGATGATACTGATCACATGATAACAACGTTTGAAGAAAAAATCGAGATGCTGCAAGAAAAATTCTTTTCTTCATTCTCACAAGCAGACGTCAGTGACATTTCAAATTCATTCATATCTTTAACAGTATCATCAGATTCACGCATTTCAGAGAATGAGATGAAGTGAGCAATTAAATGAGTAAAGATGAACAAAGCATCAGACATTTCTGAAATCTCAAACAGAGCACTTCAAGCAGATCTCACAGAACTGATCTCAGTGCTGACGAGTCTATTCAATGCATGCGTGATACACAAATATCATTCAAAGCAGTTCAAAAAGACTCAAACAATAGTGTTATGCAAATCAAGAAAAAGCGACTATATTGACTTGAAAACATATCGACTCATCGCTCTGCTTGATATCATAAGCAAAGCTTTAGAATCAATTATGATCAAAAGATTGAGTGATATAATTGAGACTCATCACATGCTTTCAAATGCTCAAATGAGAACGAGACACAAGCGATTCATGATCTCGATATTAGATTTACTAGTAGATCAAGTTCACATCATGTGAGACTGCAAAATCAAGTACGTGATCTTCATGCTAAGTTTAAACATCATCGAAGCATTTAATCAAGTCTTGCACATCAGATTGCTACACACATTGAAAATGAGAAGAACATCGAGCTACATAGTTGAATGAGCATGCAGCTTTCTAAAGAACAGAGAGACGTCGCTGATATTTAATGAGCAAATGAGCACTATGTGCAAGATTAATGCAAACATATCTCAAGAATCTTTCATTTCATTGATTTTCTTTCTATTTTTCAACGCAAGTTTAATTGAAAAATGCAAAGCATTGAAAATCAAAATCGAAGTGCTTAACTTCATAAATGACATCAACATTCTAGTCTATGACAGATTCATTGAAGAAATTTGCAAAACATTGAGCAAGACATACAACGTCTGCGTGAAGTGAACTTGAACTCATGACACAACGTTCACATCAGAAAAATATGAGCTTACACATTTCACTAGAAAATTGAGAAAATTCAACATGACAACTAGCATATAAATAAAAAGCTCAATGATTAAGTTGAAGTCAGACGTGCAAGTTTCAAAGATTCAACTGAACATGAAACTGCAATGAGACGTGCATCTTTGATAGATAAAAGTGAGTCACGTCACAAGAATGCTTACGCTTAGTCATCTAGAAGTTTTTACATGAGAAACAATCTTCACAAAAGTGAGACAAGTGTACTCAGCTGTAGTGAGATCAGAAATTGCATTCGAAGCATCAGTTTGACATCAGCGCGACAAGAAGAAAGAACTGTCAGACAAAGAATGCAGACTAGAAACTCTGCAGAATCAGACTCTACGTCACGTTGCAAAAATATTCAAAAGAGTAAGCATCAAAATGCTAAAAATCGAAATGTACACAAGCTTGCTGCATGTTCATCTGAACATGCTACAGAATAAAGTCACATTATACAGTCAAGTCAACGACAGAACGTAAGAGATTAAATGAGCATGTGAACTCATACATGCTCAACTGATAAGAATTAATCATCTCATCTTTCGCTTCTCTGTCATCAAGAAAGTAGTGCTTCTGAATACATTTATTCAAGAAGACGCAAAAATGCAGTCTAAATGCAGATGATTTGATCTTTCTATGATGATTTTAATAAGCGATAGCATCGCAATAGCACTATATCACAAAGATCAATGAAAGCAATGATAGAAAAAATACAAGAAACGCATTGCAGACATCAATGCAATCTCAGCACAAAGATTTCATTTATTTAACAAGATGATAAAGATGTGTGATGATCTTCAGAAGATTGAAAGCATTCTTGCAATTTACATCAAAATTGAACGCATAGATCTTAACATTTATCTGCACTCAAGAAACGTTTTGAGCAAGAATAGCTTGCGATGCAACTGCGAACAAAGTCATCAGACAGCGAAGCATGTACTTATGCACTGCTCAAACTGAACGCATCTGCGATCAAGAATGCTACACAACGTCAACTTCTTAAACTATCAAATAATCATCGCGATCACGAAAGATCTTAAAGCAGCAGTGAGAATAATGATGAAAACAAAGCTTCTGAAGCAATTTAAAGTGACTAGAACACTCATTCTCTAACATGCAATCAACGCAAACAAATTTGATACATAGTCTTAATCTTGTCGTTTCAACTGCGTGAAGCAGTCGTATAAATAATAAGTGATTTTCTACCTTAGAGAATTTTGTTCACTTGACACACATAGCATAGAGTTTCTCATGAGTCAATCTAATCGATATCATAAAAGTGTATGAATTTATTATTATTATTATTGATTATATATATTAGACTGATTATGTTGAATCGAGTACTCAAGTTTAAGTTGAATACTCAACTTGAAAAGTATCAAGTTGAATTGAAATTTTTTTGAAAAAATGTTGAGTTGAATTGAGAAGTTGAATCTGAGAACTTGAATCGAGTTGAAAAGCTTGACTCAACAATTCAATTCAAAAACTCAACTTGACTTAACAAGATATTAGATAGATGTAAATAGCTTGATTGAACAGTTTACATGATTTTTCTTCATGACTTTCTATCATGTTTTTCTGTCATAACTCTCTATCAAAGTCAAACGATCTTCATGTTTTCTTATCATGACTCTTTATCAAAAAGATAATGCAAAAAGATAATACAAAAGTCAGAAAAAAAATTATATTTAACTTTTTTGACGTTAAGTTCAAGTTTTTGATGAGTCAAATTGAATTGCATCAAGTTGAAAATATGTGCAACTCAACTTAAGTTGAGTTGAAAATGTGAGTAACTCAACTTCAAATTAAGTTGAATTCAAAATGTTAATTCAAAACTTAACTTGATGATTAGTTTAATGTATATTTAAACTATTAAAAAGAATTTCAGAAAATACTTTCTTGAAATTTTGAATAGTAAAAAATATTTTTGATTCTTCAACTTAAAGTGCATTGCATCTTGCAATTTGATGATTTGCATTCTGCAATAAGTCATTTGTAAATAGCAGTTGATAAAACAAAGTTATATAAATTTCTTCTTTTTTCTTAGCTGTAAGCATTATCAGTTCAACAAATTTCAATATTTTACACAAATTAATTTGTATTTACTTTGTATGCTGAGTACTGTTTTCTTAATACAATCAATGATGTTTACGTCAATAAATATTCAAGTTAATCTCATTCAATTATGAATAATTAAGAATCATATTATATTCTTATATATTTATAACATAAAACTCAATGTTTCAACTTTTGCAAACTTTTTTATGATTAATCAACTTAATATTGATAATAATAATAATAATAATAATAATAAATTCATACACTTTTATGACATCAATTAAATTGACTCATGAGAAACTTTATGTTATTTGTATCAAGTGAGCAAAACTCTCTGAGGTAGAAAATCACTTGCAGTCTATATGACTGCTTCATGCAGTCAAAACAGTAAATTTTGAAACTATGTATTAAATTTGTTCACGTTGATTGTATGTTAAAGAACGAATATTCTAGTCACTTTAAATGCAATCAGTTCAAGCAATGCATGAGTACATGCTTCATCATTTGATGACTTCATTTGCAGTCACATCGTGAACTATTCATGTCTGAAATGTTTCTAGAGTGCAGATAAGTATTCAGATTTATGCATTTGATTCTGATGTGCATTGCAAGAATGCTTTTTGCTTTCTGAAAATCATCATGCATCTTTATTATCTTATTGCTCAGATGCAATCTTTGTGTTGAGATTGCATTGACATCTGTAACATGTTCTCTGTACTTTTCTCATTGTTGATTTCATTGATCTTTGTGATACTGCATTATTGCAATGCTATCACTTATCAAAGCTGTCATAGAAAGAAATAATCATTTGCATCTCATCTGTATTCTTGTGTCTTCTTGAATTAAAATGTTCAGAAGCATTACTTTCTTGATGATGAGTAAGCAAGAAATGATGTGATTAACTTTCGTCAAATGAGCGTGTATTAGTTTGCATGCTTGTCTGATCTCTTGTGTTCAATCATTAATTCAACTATGTAGCGTGATCTTGTTTTGTAGCATGTTTAGATGAATATGTAGCGAGCTTATGTATGTTTCTGTCTTTAAAGTTTTGATGCTTACTCTTTTGAACACTTCTGTTACATAATGCAGAGTCTGATTCTGAAGTGTTTCTAGTTTGCATTCTTTGCTCAACAGTTTATTTTTCTTGTCACGCTGATGTCAGATTGATGCTTCAAATGCAATTTCTGATCTTATTACTGCTAAGTATACTTGTCTTGCTTTTGTAAAGATAGCTCTTCATGTGAAGACTTCAAGATGACTAAGTATCAACATTCTTGTGACGTGATTCATCTTTATTTGTCGAAGATGCGCACTTCATTGCAGTTTCATGTTCAGTTGCATCTTTAGAACTCGTACATTTGATTTTGATTTGATAATTGAGTTTTCTATTTGTATGCTAGTCATCATGTCAAATCTCTTCGATTTTCTAGTGAAATGCATAAGCTCATACTTTTCTGATACAAACATTACGTCATGAATTTTTTTCTTCTTCATTAAGTGCATGCAGTCTATGACTATGACACTGTCTAGACGCTGTGTGTGTGCTACGTTACATGTAACCTGATCAGAGTCGCTGCTTTATATCTTTTCGTTGATCAATCACATCGATAGTTTGTGCATACAAGCACTCTCGCTCACACTCTCGCAATTGTACTCTCGTTTTTCTTCGTTTCTTTGCACTCTTCGCGTTCTACTCTTTCGTTTCTAATAGTCATTTTCTCGTCGTAATTTGAGTATTTTTCAAATACTCTAGTGATGCAATTCTTTCAATCTTGATGATAAACAGTGTCAATATAGTGTCTGTGTTTTTGAGCTGAGCTTTTTCCTTAAGCTTTATCTGCTCTGCTCTATAATGTCTGCAGTTCAGCAGTAAGTGCTTCAACGTTTGTCTTGCATTGCATATTTCATAGCATTTGTTTGAATTATTCTCTGATAATCGATGCAAATAGCTCTTGAAATAGTCATGTCTCATTTTCAGCTGAATAAAGATTGAAAACGTTAGTCTATCGATTTTTCTTAGCTCTTTTAGTGATTTATGACTAGACTGATCGTCAAGTCGAGTTTCGGGTTGACATTTTGAATTCGACCCGATTCAAAGTCGGGTTGCCCACATTTTCAACCCGACTCGAGTCGAGTTGCGCATATTTTCAATTTGACGCGACTCGACCCGACTGGAAATTGAGTCAACCCGACTCGACTCGTCAAGAACTCGAGCTTGGCGTCAAGAGGGCTAAATATAGAAATTTTTCCGGTTTTTGACTTTTGCATTACCTTTTTGCATTATCTTTTGATAGAGAGTCATAAAGGGGAACATGGAGGGAAACATGAAGGGAAACATGAATGTCGTTTGGTAGAGAACCATGACGGGGAAACATGAAGGCCGTTTGGTAGAGGGTCATGACGGGGAACATAAAGAGAAACATAGAGGGGAACATAAAGGGAAACATGAAGGGAAACATGACGAGGAACATGACGGGGAAACATGAAGGCCGTTTGGTAGAGGGTCATGACGGGGAACATAAAGAGAAACATAGAGGGGAACATAAAGGGAAACATGAAGGGAAACATGAAGGGAAACATGAAGAGAAACATGAAGGGAAACATGAAGGGAAACATGACGAGGAACATGACGGGGAAACATGAAGGCCGTTTGACTTTGGTAGGAAGTCATAACGGGAAAACATGGTAGGAAGCCATGAAGGGGAACCATGTAGGCTGTTCGACCAAGCTATTTACACCTATCTAATATCTTGTCGAATCGAGTCGAGTTTTCGAGTCGAGTTGTCGGATCAAGCTTCTCAACCCGACCCGAGTTCTCGGGTTCAACTTCTCAATCCGACTCGACACTTTTCCAAAAAAATTCCAACTCAACCCGAACTCGAGTACCCAACTCGACGCGGTCAGTCTATTTATGACTTAAATTCACATTCGATATGTGCTTTCAATACTGATTTCCCTTTTTGATACTGATGTTTCAGACATTTAACCATTGTAATTTCGTCTCTTTGCAAATTTGCTTTTTGACGAAGCTTATGATGATTATTTTCGTGTTGCCGATAACTGATACTTCTTGAGCAGCAATTTTGGTCAATTGATCCGCTTTTTCGTTCCCAATGATGCCTTTGCGACTCGATACTCACTGTATGCGAATTTGACACTGATTTTGACGCAAATTAACCAAGTTTTGCCGTATGTCATCGAATAACCTCGAATTAACGTTACTCTTTGCATTTAGTCTTTGCAAAGCCATTTGACTGTTCATGTACATTCAAATTTCGCTGTTTTTGAGTGCTTTTTCGCTGCATATTACAATTGCATCGCTAATAGCTTGCAGTTTCGCTTTCGTTGTGATTATTTTGTCAGAAACGCTTGTCGCTTTGCTGAATCTGACGAGTTCATACGTGAATATCACTGCCGTTCCGGTTTCTGTTTCGACCTCTGCTATCTTTTTCCGAATTTGCGATGCGTCAATATACATCACTATGTTTTTCGCCTTTTTGGTGATTCTTTCTAATTCTCTATAGTGTGTATTGATCGTATCGCAAGTTTCGCCTTTTGCAAATTCGGTTTGAAGTTCTGCTAAATGCTCGATTTCTTGCCCTCACGATTTCTTGAAGTGAGGAATTTCGATTTCTTTTATTGAATTCAGTGTTTTTTGCACTTTGTTCAATATTCGATATATCTGCGTGAGTCTGTCTTTGCACTTCTTAGCTTTTCGAGATACATCAGCCTTCGTCTCGTTCCAGTTCAGATATTTCGATGCGTTCAGATCTAGGTTCAATTCGATAGAGTATTGAGGTGGGTACGAAATAGGTGTTCTTTTCCTGATAGAATGTTTTTTCGATAACTCAACTATTTGAATTGCATAGTTCTTGCACTTTTGGTCTAATCGTACCTTCATCGGCGGGATTTCGGCTTCTATTTGCATAGCATCTATCGATGATGTTCGAAACGCACCCAGAATTTTCCGTAATGCAGCGTTTTGCAGTTTGCGAAATTTGACTAAGTAGCTTTTTTGATTATTTCACCATATTTCAGCGCCATAATCGCTAATAGATGTGATGCATCCCAGATATAACTGCTTTCCTAATTTGACATTCAGTTCTCACTCGCTATTCATTAATCTAAACAACGAGTGTAGCGTTCTTGTGACTGTCGCGATTTTCGTTTGCACATGAACTTTGAAGTTGAGCTTTCGATTCAGTCAGACTTCTAGCCATCGTACGCATGTCTTTGATTTTATGATCGTGTTATTGAGTAGAATAATCATTTGATTGAGTGTCGTCTTGTGACTTTCAAAGTGTATCAATTCAGATTTCGAGTCATCGAATTGCACTGCGTTGTTCTCAGCTCATGTGAAAGCGATTTTTGCTGCGTTTTCCAGCATTTTCACATTCTTGTCAATATTTCTTCCCTCAATGTATAGCGTCACATCGTCAATATAGCTGAATGACTGTAAATTTCCGAACTTTGCGCGAATCTTTGAAAACAAGTATCGAATATAAATTAGAAATAAAATGAGCGAGATAGATGAGTCTTGTGATATTTCTGTGCTTATTTTCTTTGGTTTCTGACGTTCGCCGTCAAATGCTAAGTCAATAATTCGGTTTTGTAAGAAACATTTTACCCAATTGATTAAATTGATCGATATTTTCAATTTAATCAATATTTTGACCAGCTGTTTCAACGCAACATGGTCAAAGACTTCTTTGACATCTAGAAGTAGACAGATAAGCGTGTTTTCTCGACTTTTCGTCATTTGCGCATCATGTACTAGGTTTAGTACTGCGTCTATAGCTGATCTTTGTTTTCTGCCTCCCATTTGATCAAAATTCAGCAGCTTATCGTTAATTTCAGCTGTGTACGACAGTCGCACTGCTATTATTTTTTCTGCTACTTTGTCTAAATAGTTTAGCAGCGTAATAATTCTGTATGCCTTCGGAATTGAATAATTCGACTTGTCTGGTTTTTTTAGAATAATTTCCGTGCCTTCGCGTCATATCTTCGAATGATAGTCATTTTCGATCAAATCTGAGTACATTAAATTGAAGATTTTCAATATAGTTTTGTACGCTCGCTGTATGATTGCGAATGACATTTCGTCTGGTTCGAGTGCTTTCCTGAGTGCTGAGGAGTTAATAGCGTACTTGATTTTCTCTTCGGTAACTCTTGATCACTGTATACTTTCGTTCGGTAGTAATTCTTCATTGGTTTGAATTTTCGAAGGTGATGAGTACATTGCTTTCAGAAATGCCTCGCACTTTTCATTGAATTCGATCTTCAATTCTTTTTGCGAGTTTTGTATCGGGGGTAGCTTTTCGATTAGACGTGATTTAGTGAACTTGTATGCCTGAAACACTTCTTTCCCTTCGACGTTGTTCAAAAAATTGGTTCAGGATTGGTTTTTGATCAGCTTTATTGCATCATGATACGAATTTCGCGTTTGCACTATCTCTGTTCATGCGTCGTCACTTCTGCATCTTTTTCAGATTCGCTTTTTTGACGACAGCGTCTTTCGCCTTTCGATGAGCTCATTGTTTCACCAGGGTTTTGATTTTGCGCATATTCGCTGTTTAAATATGAATAATTCCACTGTATTCTTGATGCATTCAGTCAAATAAATGACTTTTGCTTCTAAACTCGTGATTCTTTGCATCTTGACAATCATTTTGTCTTTCGTCTTTTGCAAATGCTTCTCAAAGTCTTTTCAGTCGGCTTTTTGCAAATTGTATGACGCGTTCAACGAATTTTCGACCAACTTCACTTTTTTCGTAACTATTGTAAATAGAATTACTTCATGGTCGAATTCTGTGTCTGCGTTCTCATCTATATGTCAATTCTTGATGTGATTACGCATATTCTTTGATGCGAATGCTAAATCAAGTATCGAGCTTGACTGACTTGAATAGCTGTGATATGTGTCTATATCAGGAGTGTTAACCAGATCGCACTTATGTAAATTTACCCACTTTATTAACGCTTTCGTTCTAATAGGGTTTGAAATTTTTGCGTTTCACCAGCTATGATGTGCATTAAAGTCTTCGACGATAATAACTTTTTGCTCAGAATTTAGCATAACTTTTGCTAATTCTCGCTCAATCGTGTATAATTGCTTGTTATCTGCGTTTTGTGACTTTTCGTTGTAAATATTGAACAATAAAATTTCTCTCTGAATTTTATTGTTCGCTATTGATACCGCTTGCATATCTTCGCTATTGACTATGTCTGATCTTGATGTGCATGTAAATTTCTTTGCGTTTTTCGCAACAAATATCAGTACTCTGGCACGAGTATTCTGAACATTTGATTTGATGCAGGTAAACGACGAATGCGAAATTGTTATATTTCCGTCTCTCATTCACGATTCTTGTAGTATAACAATATCTGCCTTGTTTTTCGCAAATTCCATGCATGCATGCATAATTTGCGTTGACCTTGCACAATTGTGCTGTAGAATTCGAATATTCGACGTGTTTGCAAAGCTTTCGTCATTTGCGTTGTTTTGTGACATTTCGAATGCACTACTCATTACAATTCCGTGACTAGATGATCTTTTTGTGAGCTAATAGGCTGAGCTGCCTGATATGTTTCGCACATTGCGCTGTTTGCGAAGTGCGCATTTTGACAGTTGCAGCATCTAGAAATCGTGTGATTGCATGATTGCTTGTCTTCGCACGTAGGTAATTGACATTTATGCTTCCATGTTAGGTGATTTCGTTCACAAAACAAGCATCTTGATGATTTATTGCACTTGTTCTGCAAATGTTCGAATGTTTGACATCTCTGACACTGATCGCTTGATCGATAATCTCGATATTCGGCCGTTCGATATGTTGATCTCGCTGCTAGAACCCGTTTTTTCAGATGTTTTTGTGCTTCGACTTCGATTTTGAACGTCAGTATCGTCGAAGCATGATTCTTTCTTGCTCTATTTTCACCTTTTGATAATCATATTGAATTGATTATCAGCTTCAATTCAGAATTGTACTTCTCTAGCTCGATTCTCAGATATTTCATTTCGATCTTCATGTTGAAGATATTGATTTTCAGACTGTGTATCACTATCTTGTATCATTTTTCATTCTTCTTGATACTTTTGACTTCGAATATATGCTCTCATATATTTTTTTGCTTCAGTAGAGCTTTCGCGATGTATTTCTCTGAAATCGTTAGAGCAATATTGTTATCTCTTTGTGTTTTAGTCACTGTAGCGACTATTATGTCAGACTTTGCCTTCTTCAGTGCGTTGTTCACTGCATTGCGCATTTTCATCGCTTGTAAGATTCAGTTCTCATTTTTCGAAGTGATTATCAATCTTCTTTCGCGATATGATATCTCTTGTGACTTTGACGAGGGTTTTTTGATAACCAGGTTTCATTCGTCTGCATTTGCATTCGCATTTGCATTTGTGTTTGCATTTGCATTTGCGCTTGTGACTTGAGCTGCTTTTTGCACATATGTGAGCTTCTGCGTTGATTTTTGCGAATTTTGCATGACTTGCGACGTTTGCGAAACCTGCGCCTTCTGCGAGGTTTGCGAATTCTCTGTCATTTGCTTTGCATTGATTTTCTTTTTGATGTTTTCAGCATTTTGTTAAATCAATTGTAGAATGATCTTCAGTTTGTTGTTTGTTTGACTTTGAAGTCAATCAATTTGCTTCTGAATCGGGTTTTCTATGCTTTCGTCGCATGCTTTTCGAATGTAGATTAAGCTATGATTTATAGCCTCTTTCTGTTCTGATATTGCTTGTCTTAGCTGATTGACTCCGAATTCAATTCTTTCGCGCAGTCTCTTTATCTGCATCTTTTTAGAGGTGGCATCGTAGCACTTGCTAGTACTAACTTCGATGCTAGCTTCTTTTTGCGAACTTTTCATCGCTTTTCGCTTTTTTATTCCTTTGAATTTCACAATCACTCATGTTTGCTCTTTTTGCTGCGAATTCGCATTTCACAGATTGATTGTATTCTTGTCATTATGTGCATTTGCATGTGAATTTAGCATCAATGCATCGAGTGAACTAAACATGTATTGCGTTTTTCTATTTGCTGATGTGAGCGATTTTTGTTGACTGCGAAATAAATCGACAATGTCGTTCTGCAGTTGTTTGCTTGTTGACGAACTCATGCTAAGTTCGTCTCATAGATCTGTTTCAATCTCTAACGTTGACTTTTTGATTTCTATCGTCGACGTTTTGAGTTCTGACACTGAGTTATTGCTTCTGCTGAGTTTCGCGTTACTATTCGCGAAACGGGGCGAGAAAGAGCGCATAAAGCGACTCTTTATATTTCTTTTCATACAGATTTTCCCTCGTTTTGAGCTTCTAACTTCTAAAAACTCACTTGACATCGCTTAAATATCTCTTTAACCTCTTATTCAGAGCGTTTCACGTAGGCAGTAACTCTAGTGTAAAGATTCTTCGATTTCTATTCCGAAACCTGCAATAGATCGCCTTCTATTACCGACTTATGTCAGACGAAAATGATATAAATCTAGCTTGTAAGAACCTAGATTACTCTTTTGATAGAAAATGCTTGACGCAATTGCTTTATATTCCAGGTATCGAAGTAGTCGCGTTACCTCGCTCAGAATAGTAACGACTGATCTTGACTTATTGCCTTACGCATCAAGAAAAGGTGAAACAGATAGTGATTTGATAAGAAACGCTGTACTTCTCTGAAACAACGTTGTTCTCTGTACGACCTTCGAGCGCAAAAGAGTTCGATTTCGATTTTTGCGTCAGTACACAGTTTTCTGTGCTGTTCTGAATTCGATTGATGATTTGTTCTTTTTGTGTGAGTTTGCTCTTCGATTTGTCAATCAAATTACTGTCTGAATTGATGATTCTTTCTTCTACGTTGATGAACTCTCGTTCCGCCGCCGATTTTGGCCTGCGTGAGCGCGGAAAATTTCAATTTTCGAATTTTGACTTGCGACGCAGTCATCTCTCAGTGAATCTGTTGTAAATTAGAATGTTAATATCATTTATAAAGTCAAGCACTTTGATTTTAATTCTCAATGCTTCGCATTTTTTAATTAAATTTACGTTGAAGAATAGAAAGAGAATCGATGAAATGAAAGATTTCTGCAATATGTTTGCGTTTATCTTATGTATATCACTCATTTATTCATTGAATATTAATGATGTCTTTCGATTCTTTAGAAAGCTGCATGTTCATTCAATTATGTAGCTTAACATTCTTTTCATTTTCAGCGTATGCAGAAGTTTAACATGTGAGACTTAATTAAATGCTTCAACAACATTTAAGCTTAGCATGAAGATCACATATTTAATTTCACAGTCTCACATTGTGTGAACTTGATCTATCAGTAGATTTAACATCAAGATCATGAATCACTTATGTTTCACTTTCATTTGAGCATTTGATAACATGCAATGAGTCTTGATTATGTCACTCAGTCTTTTGATTATGATCAACTTCAACGTTTTGCTTATGATGTTAAGCAAAGCAATGAGTTGATACATTTTTGAATTGATATAGTCACTTTTCTTTGATTTATATAATACTATTGTTTGAGTCTTTTTGAACTGCTTTGAATAATACTTATGTATTATGCATGCGTTGAATAAACTCGTCAATACTGAAATTAATTCTGCAAGACTCGCTTGAAGCACTTTGTTTGAAATATCTGAAATATCTGATGCTTTATCTGCTTTTACTCATTTGATTGTCTGCTTCACTTCATCTTCTGTGATGCATGAATTGAATGAGACTGTCAGACATATAAATGATTCTGCGATGTCATTGACATTCGCTTGAGAAGATGAGAAAAAGAACTTTTCTCACAGTATCTCGATTTTTTTCTTGAACATCATTGTCATATGATCAATGTCACTTCACTTCAGTGATGAAAATTGAGAAAGCTTTTTAGATAGCTGACTTTCGATTCTAGCTCATTTTGCAAAGCATCATATTGATTTGAGTGCTTTGCTCAACTCATGCATTTGTGATCTGAAGTGTGCACATTTCATTTGTTGAATGATCTTGTTTTTATGATTGTTGTGCTTCAGATATTCATTTCATGCTTTTAATGTATTTTGCATTTTTCATATGATTTGCAATCATCTTGATTTCATTACTACTTTGAAGCAGCTTTGATTTCAAAAGTCTTTTGCTCAATTTGATGACTTTGTTAAAAAGATAAATTTCTCGATGATCTTTTGTAACACTCTGATAATCTTACACACTTTGTCATTCATCATAGTCTTGTCGTCTAAAGAGTGTTTCAAAGATAGATGCATTTGCAAATAAGCACTTAATGCTTCTGTATTTATTTTCTTTCAAAGTCATTAAGTTGAAAGTTGCACTGAGATTGTTTGTAAACATAACTCTGTGATGATTGAAAGATGATTTGATCTCTGATGCAGATCAATTCATATTTTGCACTTACATATCATGAACTGTATTTTCTCGCTGTTAAAAACTAGATCAATCATCGTAAATTGATTGTGAGCTTTGCAAGTAATAATATCTGATTTCAGCAATAATTTTAGTCTTACATTTGTAATGATGTTTAGTAGAGTATTAATCATCATATGATGAGTGAAACATCTTCATCTCTCTCAATGAGAATGATGTAGATTAAAATCTTTTATAATCAGTTATTTGCAATCATTCTTGAGTAGTTTATTCAAATGAGAAATGATTGAAAATCTCTCTGTGAATATAGTAAACAATGAGCATGAATTGTAAACATTTAAAAGTCTTAGCGTCTGCGTTTCGTTGTCTGCATTACAAGTTAATATTCTGATTGAGCAAATATCTGACTCAGCTGTTTCTACTATTCATTGATTGAATCTTAAATATTTGTTAACATATATGCATGTTCTTGATTGAAATGACGAGTTTTTCACTAGATGAAAGAAGTTGTGTGCTGAGTTAAATGATTGTAAATCATTGTTGTTACGATCTTGCTTCTGTATAGCTACTATGTTAAATTCGCGAACTTCTCTGTTAATTAGAAATGATTCTTGAATTCTTAATAACTTTCTGATGTTGTACTGTAAAATTCATAGAAAAGATTGTTTTATCATAAAGTTGTTCATAGCTGTTGTTGACTCTGTGATGAGAAGACTTTTTGTATGCTTTCAATCATCGAGAATCTTTCTTGCTTTCTGATTGAACGTTTCTGAATCTGCTCAGATGTTGTCTCGTCTAAGTCATTATTCACGCAAGAGAAAAGATTGACTCATCTCTTCTTGATCTTTACTATTTATCAAGTTAATTCATCAGCAATTTAACTGCATGTTTTCAACATGACTTTTGCTGAGTTCAAGAAATTCATTGAATTGAAAGAGTTCATTGAATCTGAAGAGTTCATTGAATCTAAAGAGTTCAAAGATAGCAAAAAGAGTGTATGATTGAATTTAAACATTTCAAAATATCTGAATAATCTGTTTTTATAGATTTCAAACACTTGTTTCATCTGCTGTTGTCACTTGAGACAGATGCATCTTCAGAGTTCATGATTTTCATTGCAGTTGATGCAATATCTTTTATTTGAAGACATCATGCACTTCTTTATATAATGCTTGTCTGCACACTTTTTGCAGCACTGATTCTTTCTGCAGAACTTAATCATATGATCAAATTCATGACATCTGAAGCATTATGTGATGCAACAGTTTTTTTCAAATAACTTGCATGCACATTCTTGATATGAGTTCAACATGCTCATGTTCATTAATCGATTCATTATCGCTTCAATTGCAATTTTTATGATGAGTGATGAATGAATCTTCTTGCTCTTTGCTATCTTCTTGAGTCAGACTATTCTTAGAACTTTCAGATCTTCATGAAGTCTTGTTTTATCTTTTATCAATCTTTCAATGATCTTTTTCTGATAATTCATGTCTATTGTAATGCATACTTCATGTGTCAGCATTGCGAAGATTCAACGTGTTACATGTGTTGAACTCATGATTTTTTTTGCTCATATTTGAGTCTTTTTCAGATTTGCTTGAGCATCTGAGCTAACTGCATGAAGAGAAATATCATCATTATTCAGTTTGCAAAGTGATCTAATTAGATCTTTTTGATCTGTCAACATGTTTGTGATTCTTTGTAAAATCTGTTCAATCAACTTCTTCTATATCTCTTTTATTTCTCTTCTGTTCATTATTTTAATCATAATTTCTCGTTTCTTGCGAAGCGATGACAAATCATCTCTGAAACATTACTTTCTTGTCGTCATTTCTTCTCTTGTCACGTTCACTCGTGACGTGATTTTCGTTGAAAGATGTGTGCTTTTCTATGTATGCAACTGCTTGTTAAGCAGTTGAACTAATGTTTTCAGTTTCTATATATTCTTTATGATGAATGCGTTCTGATTCATATGATGTTTTTCTTCTGAGTTAATTCAAAGATGTCAAATCAGCTTTAATGCTATCTCTTTTCATGAATGATCTTTGCTCTTCTCTTTCTTTAACGTTGATATCTTTATTAATAAATCAATAATGTTAACAATGTTCTCTTCATCATTGCATGAGCATTTCAATCTTACATCTTTGTTTTCTTGCAATGAATCAACATCACTCACAATCATCTTTGAATCAGCATTGCTATGATTTGTGCAATTCATTATCATTCAATCATCTTCTAGATTCACTTTGTCTTGTTTGTAATGCTCTTTTTCAAAATTTGTGATGCATGCGTTGTGATTGTTTGTTTTTAACTTAATATTGATTTGATGTGTATTATAGTAAAGAATTTAATGATCATTAATTATCTGAATCTGTTTCAGAATTGCATGATTCTTTAATAACTTATGCTCTTTTACTCATGATTATAATATAAAGTTTTGCTTAATCTTAAAGTTAATAAGACAGTGAGCTTTGCACATCTTTTCAAAAACATTTATCAATATTAATATCATCAATGCACATGATAATCATCTTTTCATAGTTATATTTAATGATTCAATGATAAACATCAAACTTTCTCTTTTCTCATTTCTTCATCATGATTGCAAGTCTTTTATCTGAATGCATAGTTGAAATACATCAAATTATTAATCTTATGTTTCATTTTCTTGCATGATCAGCATGTAAAATTGAATGAAATAATATTTTGCTTAAATTCATTGAACTTAAGTGTTGCATTGCTTTTAAACTGCATGCTTAAAGCAGAGAAATTTGAAGTTTCTATTGCAATGATAGATTTCATCTTTTTATGCAAGAATCAAAATCTCTTTTAAAATGATACATTTTTATCTTGTAATTTACCTGCTGATGTTTGCGCATTTGAGTTTGATGTCTTCTTAAATTGGGAAAAGCGTGTCAATACAGTTCATCGTCGCTTTCTCAGTTCATAAATAATCGCTCGTTTCTTCTCGACTTTCAACATTTCTTCTCATCTTCTTTGTCTCTTTCGTCTGAGCTTTTTGTCGACTTCTCGTTTTCATCTCATGATTCTTCGCTTGAATCTCAACTCACATCTGAGAGAAGTCTCATCTTTGCAATGATCGATTCTATTGACTCAGTTTTCACGTCGCTCATCTGACTCAAGACTTGTTTCTTGCGTTTCTGCTCACGATCTTTCTCGTTTGAAGACGCGCACTTTTTTCCTTGACTTCTTGAATCGCTGTTCTTCGCGTCTCTCATCTGCATCTTCTAGAGTGATTCTCGATCTTTCTGTCTCTCTCTCTCAGCGTTCTTCTGTTTTCTGCTCATAGCTGATCTTCTGTTTCTCGCTTCATTAGCATGACAACTATTGTTCATGAGATGTTAAGTAATCATCATCGTCACGACAAGAGCGCAAGCAAGACGAAGTCTGCTCAGAGCTATCGTCTGTGCATCGAGATCAATTGAACAAATGTCTCACATCACTCTGAGCGTGTTTTCTACTGTGTCGTCGATGAATGAATGACGTGATGCTGTTGTCAGCAATCTGATGACATCTTCTGTCAAAGTCTGACTTGTGACAATTGAGCAGTCTTGTTTAGTTCAGCTTGATTGAGTTTCAGACATCAGTTGATGCTGACGTGACAACGACTTGATTGAGAGAATATGCATATGCTCTGCGCAGCACTGTCTGAATCGAAACTTGACTGTTGAAGAGATGACATTTTTCTGTGTCATTCTGTGTCATTTTGTCAAACACTCTTCATTCTTGTCATCTGCATTGAAAATTTCTCAGCTCATGAAGAGATTGTCTCAGTCGTGTCAATGCTGAGTCATAAACTATTGATGAATCATTGACGATTAGCTTTAGAGAAGAGAATTCGCATAATCTGTGCTTTATCAAGTGTCTTGCAAGACGTTCTATGAGACGTTCTGTGAAGTTTGATTCATGAAGATTGACGACGATTCAGCTGACTGCTACAGTAAAGATCTTCGAATGCACGTTGTTTCGAGAAATACAGCGCGTGAATTGAACGACAAGAGAACAGAGAAGAGAAAAAAGAAATCAGTGAGAATTGAGCAATTCTTAAGAATTGCGTGTAGTCAAGAAAAGACTTACGAAGCTTTAGAGAGACAGCGCAGAGATGATGTGACTCTCAATAAAATTAAATGTATCTCTGTGTCAAGAGCGACTGATGAGTCATGACATATAGTTCATTTTGCGCTCTTCTGTAGAACAGGCAGTCGTTTTCACTGTCTTCTTGTTTATAAGATTCTCTCGCAAATATCTTCTGCAATGACTGTCGTTGACATGTCTTGCATCAACTTTTATCAATCATCATCAGCAAGCAGCTCATGCTTCAGTCTAAAGTCATCAATTTTGAGTAATACTGACGAAAAATGCACGATGATCTTAGAGCGCGACTGATGAGACAAGTCATTCACGACACATCGAAAAATCGAATCTTTGTTTCAAACTCAGATGACTGAAGATATCAGAGTCGAGAATGAAGATATTGTTGAAACTCAGCGTCATGAGAAATTCATCTAATTACTGCAGAAAACTCGATAAGAGCTGAGAACAATCAAGACGACAACGACAGTGACATCAATAACAAGAAAGACTTCTACTTTTCATTCATCGAGTCTATCGAAAGTTCTTACAATTATATCGATGAGAACAGAATCAACATTGATGATCATGATCTTTCTTCATTGAAGAAGCATAAGAAAGCGAAAAAGATGACTCTACAAGCTGTATTCAAAATTTCTTCTGAACTTGAACTTTACTACAATCGAGCGCTTTAAGATCATGAGAATACTGCAAGCTCAAATCGATTGAGTGAGATTGATGACAGTCAGAGTAGATACAGAACGTGAATCTTTAACTTAAAAGTGAAACAATGTCTGACATTTCACAGATAATTCATTTGTGATGCAGAATGAGAACATCAAGACTGATAATAAGAACACTTCTGCTGAGATAGAAAGCATTATGTCTGAGATTGATACTGCAGACACTCAACTCAACACATCTTGTTCAACAAAAAAGTCAAAGACACATCATTTCTCGAATTCTAATACAATCATCAAGTCTCTTAATCATCTATGCTCTTCTAGCATCACTTCATTCGCGAATCATGAAAGATAATCTATTCACGCAAATTCTTGCAATGAAAGAAGATCAGTCATCAACAATTTTATCAGCATTATCGTCATCAGATCACTTGAAATCAAGCAACATCAGAGCTCTGATGATTCAGCAGAGATAGAGAAGCAGAAGTGAGAAATTACGAAGATTCTTGAGAAGAGAGCGATTGAGTCAGAAACGAAATATAGAGTACGCTGAAAAGATACATGATTGCTCAGCAGTAAATTGAGAAGCGCACAGAGATTGTTGAAGAAGTTTGAGACAAAAGATCGAGCATAGCATGAACGTAAACGAGATAGATTGACTTGAATGAACAAAGACTGATGATTGTGCATTTGTTTATAAGCACATCATGAGTGCGTGTACAATCATGTCTCTGCGTCAAGCAAGCACGCAGTCTATTCGTGATCAAAGACTCAGCTGCAGCGCGAAAAAAGATAAAGAAATTGATTTGCAAAATTGATTGATCATCAACGAAGAACAGAAAAGCAAGCGAAGACAAGAGCGTATTTCGAGATTTGTTAACTATTTTAGAGCTTGAGTCTGCTGCATATTGAATTAAAATAATGCAATAAAGAATGAGAAGAAAGTTGATTGTAATCACTTCTTGTACTAAACGTCTAAGAGAAACTTTCAAAATCGCTGTTGATCATATCTTCAGAAGAGAACTTTCGAGCTCATTATTTCAGAAGATCTGACGTTGTTTGTCTTCTATAATTCAATATCGACTCATTCAAGCTGCATGAAACATCATCTTGCACTGTCTCAGAAGAGTTTTTCTAAGAGACGTTATCTTGAATAGCTCAAATATCAGGTGACGAGACATCATGAGCACTGTCTCAAGCTGCTTCAGAAGATTTCTTCTGAAAGACGTTGCTCAGAAGAGCTTGAATTATAGATGACGAGACACTAGAGACACTCATCTCACTGCTCGAGTCACAAGCACAATCACGATGTATCATATCAAATTGAAGCGACGTGTCAGAATTAGAACAGAATGCTATAGCGAGAAAGATGTCTAAGAGTGAAGCAGAATTGAAGCAGATGAAGAGAATGTTGACAGTAAATATCATTATTGCATTGCATAGTTCTGATTTCAACTTCTTGTCTTTGACGTTGATGAACCTGCTCGAGTTTTCTTCATGCAATGATCAGATCAAGACGATACAGAGTCTTGCAATTGATCAGATGAATCTTATTCTCATTGCATCGACGAGATGAGATAAGAGCGTCGTATTTCAGACTGTTTCAATCTTGCGACGTGATGTTTGTCTTCTGATAATGTCGTTGAATCTGCTGAAAGAGAAACAGATTAGTCACTAATGAAATGTCTGAAAAGACAAGCATTTTATCGACGAATCTGATCAGATCTAATAGATCAAGTTCATTGCTCAAATACTGTGCTGCAAGTCTTGTGTATGATCAACTCGATTAAGTCTAACTCTTCGAGTCTTTAGACTTCACATTCATCATCTTAGAGATACGAGATATTCTACGCTCTTCACTCAATACTGAAGAATTTATTCTCATCGCTGCGTGAACACAAAGTCTCGTCGCTCACGTCAAGGACGAAGTTTCATATTCAAGCTTCGTCAACTTCATGAACATTCTAAATTGTCTCAACGAGTGATACTGTTGCAGAATCTTCTTCAGCGTTGTTTGATGATGAATCGTCACTTCTGATCTCGTCTTTGTTGTTTTACTCTTAATTATCATCTCTTCGCTCTTACTAGAGATGAACGATATTTTCATCTCGAATTTGCTTTCTCTTCTGAGTTTGATTCTTCTTGTCTTCATCTCATCATTCGCTTTTCGCTTCTGTGCTACAGAGCGTATCTTCTCTGACTCATCATTTATTCATTTCAGTTGTTCATATTCAAGATTTCATTTCATCGCTAGAATTCAAAAACATTGCTGAGAATGCGTTGCAATTGCGTCTTCAAGACGATCATATTAAGTTGTCTTAGAGTTCTTTTGATTCAGACACTGTCAATTTTTTCAGTTCTTGATGAAGTAATGTCTCGCTAGACTTGCAAGTTTATTGACTATGATCGACGTTAGTTTCAACAAACGTGTTAACAACTTGCTAGACTTACTGTTTAACTTAAGAAGTCAAAATTCTTTGACTATCTCAGAAAAGTCAACACTCACTTGATATCTCTTTTGATCATTTTCATCTTGAACAGATGTCGTCAATCTTGACATTCAACACTTTAGCAAATTGATTAAAGTTTATTGCTCTTGTCTTGTTAAATCGCTGATTGACATCATTCTTGACTGCTTTGACATCATTCTTAACTGCTTTGACATCATTCTTGACTGCTTTGATATCGTTCTCGATTTTGACAAATCGCTTATTGACATAGTCAAATCACTTTTCAATGCGTGTGTCAAGCTTGTCAATGCGTGTTTCAATATCATCAAAGCGACTATTCATGTAATGATGATTGTTGTATAAGTACACTGCTGATTCACTCAACATGTCGATTGCACTGTCGAAATATGAATTCGAGTCGATCTCAAACTCTGAAGATCGCTCAGATAAAGTCAATTCATGTTGAGAGTGAGTCGATTGTTGAAGACTCTTTAACTTCTTAAAAGAAAGTGAATATGTTGAGATTGATGCTGTTATGATAACACTTGTTAATTCTGCATGATGATTGATGAGCGAGAAAATGACAAGAGTGATGAGTTGCATGATAGAGAGAAAATCAGCGAGCAGCTGACTGATTATATAAGCGAGCAAAAATAAAATTCATCACTAGTGAGACAGAATGACAACATATATCTCAGCATATGCGCAAAATTTATTGACATTCTCTAAAGAATCATCTGATACTCTCTTTCGTTTTCTGAACGTCTTTAGTCTCAGAATTCAGTGACAGCTACGATCTATGTTAGAGACGATTATGTAACTACGCGCTTGTTTTGTAGAGCTATACGATCTAGACTGTCATTGTTTCGTAGTCATGCTTGCATGAAATCAATATTCTAAACATATGTAATAATCTTCTGATATATGCAGAGACTCGAAATCATAGCGAAAATCATTCAATCGAAAGATCATTCAATCTGAAGTGAAAGTGATTGTTTTTTCTAATTGCTATCTAATAAATCACATCTCAATGAGTTTCTGAGTCTGTCTTCATGAAAATCTTAGCAAGAGACTCTCATTTCATTTCGAGTCATCATAATGCTTTATCTGCTTCTTTATCTTCAATGTTCTCTACTTCACTGTCATCTTTCTCTTTTGCTGCTTCATTTCTATATTCTGTAGTATCTTCTTCATCTTTCTTTGCTGCTTTCAAATTCAGATCATCTCGTATCTCTCTCTCATTTCAAGCATCACTTTGAACGACTCTTACTGAACTCTGTGCTAGCTGTGAAAATGAGAAGACATCTTAAATCACACTCTCGTTTCTTACAGATCTCTTCATCTGTAATCGAAGATGATGAGTCAAATGATTCTTCTCACTTTCTCACAATGAATACTGAAAATGATTCTCAAATCTTGCAATTGTCTGAGCGTAGAGCAGACGTCTTCGTGCAAGTGATAAGATCTGATGCGCAGACAGCTCGCAATTCTGACTTTGTTTCATACTAAAAGAAGTAAACTTTCATTCTTCAACTGATCATGTCGTTGACATCGATCTTGAACACTTACTGATTAGAAGAAATGATCAAGAGAGAAGAGCTGAATGTTGCGCTTGAAACGTTCAATTTACTGCTTGTAGATGTTTGAGTTACGACGTTGAAATTAATTCTCATTGCAGCTTTCTTGCTTAACATCGATCTGAGTGAAAGATCATCGAAGAATGACTTGAAGACTAGATCTGTCATGTTAAAGAGCAGCACAATGTGCACGTACTCAGCTCAGAATCTTTGAGCAGATCATTCAATCATGAAAAGTGAAGATCTTCAAAGCTATGAGATTATCACTCTTGAAGTACGAAAATCATCACTCTGTCGTCTCTCAATTCTCATGAGCATCTGCAGCATTTGCATCAATAAATGTGATTTCGACTATATCAGCTACGAAAAGAGAAACTCAGATGCAATGAGTCATTCTAGTTTCAATTTGCAAATTCTCGAGATTTCTTCTTTTATTATACAAGATCACTCAACTTGCGAGCGCTGATCTTTACGCTGACTCAGAAAACTCAGAGCAAAGAGATTTTTCCCATCAAAAGATTACTCTCGATAATTTTCATCACGACACTAAATTCTCTCATTTATGTCACTCATCGTCGATGTCTTTATCAAAATTAACGCTTTCTCTTCTTCGTAGACTCTGCTATGAGCAAGTCGATCTCTGACTCTTCTTGCTCAATATTGATTCGAAAATTCATCAAATCATTTCAGTAAGAATGCTTTTTTGTCAATTGAATCGACGAGAAGTTGAATCATATTCTCATACTCATTCTCAAAGATATCAAGTACTCGTAGAAACGAAAAACTTATTCTTTTGAAGATCATTCATCTGTTACTAAGAAGTTGATCATTCAAGAGAAAATCTAGATCAATCAGATAGTCATCTTTGACAAGTTGCGCAGTATCGTTTGAAGTGTAAGAAAGAAGTCGTTGATGACACATTAAGACAGCTAGAATCAATGCAAGCTGCTCAATTCTTTGAGAATTTCGAAGATTTTCAATCAATTGTTGATATAGCTTCAAATTGTCGACTGAGCTTGCTCATTCACTAAGTACTCAAAGAGACTGATCGTGAACTATTGAGCTTCAAGTGAGAAGCAATAGTACATTGTTCTCTGACTTTCAAAGAGATGAATGTTGATGATAAATTTGCTCGCTGTCTTTCATCAGTATTACTCTTCTGTATTCGCAGAAAGACGATTTACAGATGTATGCGAACTAGATTCATCTGCTCTGAGTCTAATCTGCATAAAATCTGCAACGAAAGATTCTAGCAACATTAGCATTAATTAGATTCGATCTTTCAGATATCATATTAAATATCTTTTCGAAAAGTCAATGAGAAGAAAGTTCATTAATTACATACTTCATTTCACTGTATTCAGCGTGCTGATATCTGAGTCTTCAGCGAAAATTTCGAATTTTCAAAGCGCATCGTGCATTTGCTTCAAATCAAAACTTTCAAACGAGTTTGTATCAACGATGTCGATAAGAAGATCAAATAGATTGACATTATTGCTGATTAAATGTTTTGAGTCGAGCGCATGTTGTCGACGTTTCACTCTATCGTCAGAAAATTTCAGCAGACATCGAAGTAGTGAAATGTTGTGAAGCTTCAAGTCTTTTAACATCTTCATCAATGTCTCGATCTCTGATGCAGTCTTGAATAGAACTTTACGACTCTTTCAGAAAGATTGAAGCAAATCGTCTTCGTCTTTTGTCAGAAGCTCGAGAGCAAGACGAGAGTCATAACTTCTCAGCAAGTTCAAATCAAGAAACACAAGACATCGCGTAAACTGTTTGCGAACTTGAGAATCAGATCTCTAAAGAATGTTAATGAAATTTCTAGCTCAATGAGCGAAGAGTTTATCAAGATGTCGTGGTTTAGAATGACTCTCTCAAGTGATATTGCTAGATCATTTGATCGAGCAATATCATGATAACATTTCTCGAGTTCTCGATCGCGCTCAGAACGAATCGCATTTACAGCGTTGAGAAGAAAATGAGCATGAGTTCTTCTTGTCGCGTCTCAGATATCATGAATCGATATGTCTTTCTTTGTTGACGTCGTTGAATTATAGTCGAGATTTAGCTTGAGCTCATGAAAGAATAGTCATGAAAGATATAGACTATGAACAGCAACATCGTAATATTCGTCGTTATTACTTTTCTCAGTAACGTTGATTTTCAACTTTGATCTTACTAGATATCAGTTGAAATTGCTTGACTCAATTTGATTCGCTGATGCGCAGTCAAGCTTTCATGACTCATTTCTTAGATTTGTACTAAGCTTCTCGACATCAGATCGAATCGATTCTGAAATCTATGAAGTTGTGTAAATTGTAAGTTCTTGAGAAAGATCAGAGCATTCTATCTTCACATCAACTTCTGACAAAGCTCATGAATACTTGATCTCATTGATGACTTGAATATACTTGAACTCTGATCACGCGACTCTAAGCTCAGACGTTGAAGACGATGCTGAATTGACTACACGCATCTCGAGCGTTAAACGATGAAAAAAGGCAAATTCATTAGAAAAAGAAGGCAACAAGCTCTTCTGAAATACTTTATAGACAAACATGCATGCACGTTCATGCAAGTCACGCAGTCTTCAACATTTTGTGATATGACTTGCAGAAATCACTAAGACAGCATTGAGAATGTAAACTTACACAAAGCATCAAGAAGACGTGAGAGAGTTCGAAGATGCAAGCTTTAGTTCTTTTATGTTGCGTTTCTATCTGCAAATTGCTTTGCAGTTAGCAGAAGCTTGATGATATGTAGAGATCTATGACTTTACAACTCTGCTGTTTTCACTTCAAGTCTCTAAGCAGAGTCTCTACAGTCAACTTGAAGCGACTCGATTTTAAAGACAACGAAATTCTCAATTGCTTTCTTGATCGCGAGCATTTAAAGCTCACTTTAACATCTTGTATCAAGAGTTTCATCTTGTAGCATTGTCTTGAGTATGCATAGAAAATCGAAGCAAATTCGTTTTCGAGAGTCTTAAATGTAGTAGATGATGTTGTAGAACTTACTCAGCTGACTAAGCATATGTTAAGCGTCTAACTTAACTTGATTCAATCTATCATCGTTTCAAATATGAACTTGATTATTGATTCAGCAGATCGAATCTGAACTTTACTTGATCATTGATCTAGCAGATCGAATTTGAAATTTACTTGATCAATGATTCAGAAAGAAATCAAGAGATTTTGAAAAGTGTTTGACTCTTTCTTACACTGACTCTTTAGCTTGTTGATCAACAAACTTGTTCATTAAGTTGAAGTGTGTCTCGAAGTTAACTAAGAAAATTTCAACTGATTGAAAGCTGCAGTCAGAGAAATCTTTCAAATGAATCGAGCATCAGTGTCAATCATGCTCAATAATCATCAGACTAATATTATGATTTTGAGCTGCTTCTGTGCTGTCATGTTGTCTTGCTGTCTTATTGTCTTATCTCATTATCTGTCTTTTAGTTCTGTACTCTACTCATAGTGCATACTTGATTTCAGCGAGATCAGTACAGTCTGTAAAGCGACGAAGTTGACTGAACAAATAAAACTGACAAAGAAATTTTTGCAGATGACGAATTTCTCTGATGATCTCAATGATCACATGATCGAAGGTATCAAATCTGATAGTATGTGATTGAACGACACTCATTTAGACTTCGTCAACACTACTTCTCTGTTTGACGATGCTTTGAGCTTACAATATCACATCGCAATGAATGAGAATTCTGATTATATGATTGTGTCAGAAGTCATTTCTCAAGATCAAGCTCAGAAAATAGCGAAAGACATACATGAAGAGCTTCAATCTATCGAATTGTTCGATAATCAATTCGTATATCAAGTCACTTCACTAGCGCATGAAATGATATTCAACTTTACCAAGATATGATCTCTATCTGTATAATGCACATTTGAGTCTGACTTGAAAAGAATCACATATTTAAGCTTCAGAAATTTATCGCATCGACATCTGTATCACAAAAGTCATGAGCTGTCGATCTCAACATCTTTCGTTTCAAGAAGTCACATTTCGTATCTAAGATTATCTTGAAGAACATGATCTTTGTTACTATTGCTCTCACGCAACTCAACGTCAGCAATGACTGATACATGTTACTGAAAGCATCTCATCTACAGTTGTCATCTGTGTCGAAATCAGACTGAAGAAAAGTGAACAAAGAGCTTGCATCTGATGACGTGATTATCTGACGTGAAGATCTGGCAGTGCTTGAGTCAAGTGAAGAAGGTGAAAAATTCATAAATCTAACATATGATGTTCAAAGAGAGTGAGCGATGATATAACAAAGAAAGAAAAGCGATTTGATATTCTTGAGCAAAGTCTATATCTACAACAAGTCTTTGCAGAAACGACAGCATTTCATAATTTCTTCAATCACTTGACTTTGTTGAGACTCAACATTCACAAAGAAGAAGTAGCTGCATATATCACGAAGAAAAAGCGCTGAGATCATTTATTTCTGATCAATCATTCTGCGAATGTCTGTAGCTGTCTTGTGTTGCTCAAGAAATTGTATTCAAAGTGAGAAAGTGATGACTGCATTATTCAAGTTTTGTTTCTCTAAAAGATACATATCTGCTTCAAAGTCTCAATCTTTTCTTGATCAAGAAATCGTAGTCGCAGTTATGAATTGATACATCGCATTATCTCAGTCTTTCGTTGATCAAGAAACTGTATTCGCAGTCGTGAATTCATGTCGCTTCTCTGAAGAACGTGAATATGTTTCACTAACTCAGTCTCTTGTTGATCAAGAAATCGTGTTCGCAGTTGTGAATTGATATGTTGTATTATTTCAGTGATCTATTATCAAAGAATTTATGCTTGTAGTCGTGAATTCATCTTGTTTCTTTAAGAGATGTAGATATGTTGTATCACTTCAATTTCTCGTTGCTCAAGAAATTGTATTCGCAAGCAGAGATTGATCTTGTTTCTCTCAAGAATGTGCAGTTGAACACAAAGTCTTGCCTTTCGTCTTTTCTTGAATATCATTACTGTTTAATGCAAAAGATTGCTGAGCTTTCTCAGATTTGCAATCTTGAACGTTCAGATGATTGTTCTCTCAAATAACTTTCTTCAGCTTAGACTCGATGAATTCTTCTTGCGATATGAAGGCATTTTTGAACGTTCGCGATTTACAAAGAGATTTCTTCTTATGATGTTTGAGATCGACTGAAGTCGTGAATAAATGTCAACATTTCGAACATCGTTTTTGATTCAGAACTAGTCAGAAAGCTCGATGAGATTCATCTTTGATACATTGAGCATGTCTTCGAAAATGATTAGATCTTGCGAAAGTTTTAGAACACGCTGAACATGAAAGTTGCTTTTGAACGACTGAGATACGCGTAATCTGCTCGTCAGATTCGTCGTCTGTGAAATTCAAAGTCTGTGCATTCGCAAGTGAAATTGTCATCAACGTCTCATGACGCTTGCTTTCTCTTGCGTTGCTATTCATCGTGACAAATTCTTCGAAGTCGTGAAGACTAGATTTGTCGTTTCTTTCAGTTCTAGGCAGAAATGATTTCGATCGAGCAACGAAGCTGTTTTTTCGCTTTTCACGATTTCTAGAAACTACATCAGTGATACTTTCAGATACACATGAATTCGCTGTTAACGTTGTTTCTCATCATATGTCATACATATTCATTTCGTTGACAATTGCGTGTAGACGCTGCAAGCAGAAAAAGTACAGATTCTCGCTCAAACTCGCATCATCGCGTTTTGATTTCTTGAAGAATCAAAGTAATCTGTCGATCATCTAAGCTCGCTTGCAAATTTTAGTCAATGAATCATGATTGATACATTTTGTCATTCTTTGCTGAAAGCACGCTGTATTAGACGCGAATTTGTCGTTCTCAGTCTCAGTCTCGCTCGAAATTTACTGATTCAATGATCAAGTAGATTTCTAATCTGAATTATCTTCTACTTGCTCACATTTTTTTGATGTTGACTCATCTTATACATATCTTCTAAAAGTTGATCTAAAAATGATGGTCTCAGATTCTATCTTAGATATATTGACTTGTGTCTTTGCACTTAACGATCGTATTGACTTGCTTTTTCTGTTCATCTTTTTAAAGCGTTCAAATTTCTCAATGTGTGTGATGCAATCTCTCTTCATCACATCTAACTTTTCAAAACAAGACTTTCTTATTTCATTTTCGAATTATTTGAGTCACACATCTTCTGTTGACAGTTCTTTACATACACATCGTCGCATCATTTTATTTCGATCAAAGAATCAGTTGTCTTTCAACAATGTGTTTATCGTCTATCATCATATCATGTATCTCACTGTCTCATGCAGCAGAGAAAATCAAGCTATCATTCGCAGAGATTGAGAATGTCATGCATTCTCGAAACTCTTCGTCTCTTGATACTCTAACATCACTTAATTTTTCACAGAACATTAGAATTTCTCAATCAGAGTCTGCTCTTTCTCTTCAAGATGATAGCTTGAACGAGATCGCAAGAACAGTTGTATCATCAATCTTCACTAGATCTTTCACATCAACAAAGCTTGACACACTCGTGCTTGTTGAAGCTTGTCTATCTGAAAAACTATCTTTTTGCTCGCGAGAACTCAGACGTGACGAGTCATTCATTGCAAGCGACTTCATATTTGTTTATGAGCACGACGCTTCTGATGATCAAGAGCGTGATGATGAGATTATCTGAACTTTTGTGAATTTCGATGACGTGTTCGAGATCTTGTGCTTCACTGACTCAAGTGAACTAATGAAGAAGAGAATGAGTCTTAAAGTCGATGACACTCTTCATCATCTCATCTTCTACTACATACAATGAGATATTGTGAACGAGCTGTTGAAGTCACTCACGCGTCTTCTTAATTTTCAAGACACGATTCTATGCAACGAATTAATCGCTCAGAAAAACATGCAGTTCTTGTCGTTGATGAAGCAGTTTCGATTGAATTTAGAGATTTGACATCACATCTGATTTCAATCGAGAAACTGACACATTTCAGACATTAGATACAAGACAAATCAGATTCATATAAATCGCCGTCTTTCTCATTTTAAGCTGAATGAATGAAAAGCATCATCAAATCTTTCTTCAACAACGAGTACAGCTTCTGTTTTCAGTCATTCTTATCAACAGAGAGTATTGATCTGCGCTTTCGACTCTGTCTATCTTCGACGACAAAACATCAGACAAACTCATATATCAGATGAGAGCGGTGCTCTCGAGACTTCTCTGAGTCTTCGCTGAGATGAGCATGTCTCAATCTATGAAGTCGTGTTGAAGATTTTTATCACTACAGAACATATGTCTCTATCTTGAAGCATTTGAAGTCTCAGATGATTCTTTAGAAGCGTTGCAGTTATTTGATGAAATCAGACTTGCTCAGACTCTTCTAAAGTCTCAACTATTTGACAATAAAATTGTCATACAGTCGCAGATGATAGAATCATGAGATAATGATTTGCAAACGAAACTGTCAATCAATTGTGTTCGAAATGATATGATAAGTAGAGTGAGATTATTAGATGAATAAGAACTGATTGAGAACAGAAATTGTCATCAGCTTTTATCACGATATTTAACGATATGAACGTCGCAGATCGAAAAGCAGTTCGCATAAACGTGTTAGTGATTCATACTCTCTATAATTCAAGCATTTAGTTAACAGCATCAGTGAACTCAGTTGCGAAAGATTTTCAAGCTTTCGAAAATCAGAACACTGCGAGCATTTGCTTCTTCTTCAATGTTACTTTCGCTTCGTCAACGACTCAGTCACTACAATGCTACAAAACTGAACAAAGTCAGAAGAAGAAAAACATTCAAGATCTTAGCTGTTGCAATTCTTTCAAACTGCGCTGACGTCTAAAGAATTGACTTTGAGCATAGCTGTTATGCTAACGCTCTGATGTCTCAATTCATCTGCAAACGCTAGCACGTCGCAGTCGCGATCAACAAATTTGATACGTCTCGCTTATTTTCTTCGCAAGCTCAACAACATCGAAGAAAGTTATTCTTTTCTTCTTCAACTACTTTGATCATTTTGACACGCAGTGACAAGCATAGACAAAGAAAGATCTGTTTCAATAATACAGTTTTTGCGAAGCGTTGCAAAGATTGACGAAAGTTCTTCATCGAGCATGAATGAGGGTTTAGATGACTATTTTGAGACTAGAGTGCTTACAAAGAGTCATGAAGATGCAGAACAAGTCAGTGATGCAGTTTTTGATGAACTCAGCGATGAGTTTTTCTGCTTGAAAGAGTCTTTCGAAGCGTAACGAGTCGATTAACTTGTCACATCGTTGTCGACAAGTCTTGAATCTGCAATGCGAAACACGAAAGTGATTATAGCATGTTGAAATGCAAGTTCTGCATCGGTAATCTAAGATGAGATGAGATGAAGTGTGAAGCGTGATACATGTGAAATCGCTGACGTCGTTTGAGCTTATCATTATTCGATTACCTGATATGTAAATGTGTAAATATTTTCGAACTCTGCACTCAGTGTAGAAACTCAATATTCAGATACGAGGTTTTTCGAATAAGAAATTTGTAGCAGCTTGAACAAAGTGTCAAACAAGCTGATGATGTTTAAATTTCGAAAATGTCTCATGACGCAGTGAGACTGAAGAAGAATAATTCGAGCTTCGATCATCATGCGCAGTGTCATGCATAATCGATCAGAATATCATAGTCTGAGCAAAATGTACTTGACACGACTGTGAACACAAGTGCGACTGAAGTAATCGAACAAGCTTGATCATAGAGTAGGTAAAGTTATAATGATCGCTCAACGAGACATTTATTCTACGCAATTCATTATTCTCAGATGATCTTCATAATTGTTCTGAAACTTAGTGTGCATTCGCATTACGACGACGTAGTCTTATGCTTGAAACATTTTTCATCTTCTAACGTATCACACTCATCTTGATGAAAAGCTCTTGATTCTTCTTCAACGTTGATATATCTCTGAGAAAAGTCTTTAAGCAGCTTCAATGCAAAGAACTAATTACTTAATAAGTAAATCTATCGATCATCGAGTCAAAAGAACGCTTTGATATTTCATTTGATTCTGACATTCATCTTCATATCTTGCTTATGTCTCAACGAGATGACTACAATTGATCTAACGAATGTTTTAAAAAAGATACTGTCATGTCGTTTATTAAATTCATGGCTGAAAGTTCTAGTGCAACAGTATTCAAGTAAGTTTGTCAACAGCTCTTCTATCTTGACGATATTCATCTTCTAACTATTGTCAGTACAGTACTTTCGCAGCTGTACTTCAACGAGACTCTAAGATTATTTGATAATTCTTTTTTCGATATTGAGAAGATTCACTTCTCTCAGAGAATCTTCATCGCTTATTCTATCACAGATCAATCAGACTACTATTGATTGAATAACTTCATGACATCTTCTTATAAAGCGATCGAAACAGATATTCGAGATTGAGATGTAGTTGAGCTTTCAAATCTTTCGACTGAGATACGCTCTCAGCAGCGAACATCAAATCGTGATGAATTCGATCGTTCTCATCAACTTCTTGATAGATCATTCGTGAAAGTCGTTACTGCGCAGAAGCAGAATCTACCTCATCTTTCAATGAATCTATATGTGAATGAACAAGATGAGATACTGTCTCAAGTCAACGATCATCTTTCTAAGTGCATCTTCGATTATGTCGCTAAGTATCAATTTCCTATTTCGTTAGAGTCGAATAAAAGGTCAGTCAAGATTTCAGCGAATCGCAAATGAACGAAATGAATATACTTACTGAAGAGATTAGCAATCAAAAGACGAATATCAACTCGTGTGCTATTTCATGATCAGATCAAACAATTGATCATCGTCTTGAAGAATTTCTTGAAAATGTGACATGCTGTCAAGCATCAGTTGAGATCTCTTAAAGATGATCAAAATGTTCTACAGCTGATTTCTGTCGAACTTCAGATGATTCAGATACTCAAAGATGTCATCTGCATGAAGCTTCTTGATAATCTCTACGTTCAGATCGAAATCAAGATTCAGCTTCGAAAAGAACAAAATGATCGAAAAGACGTTTCTTTTGATCTCGACTAGACGCAGATATTCAGACATATCAAGAGAGAAGAAGATGTCAAGATTGAAAGAGATGATGCTGTGAACGATAGAAAGAATGTGCTTGTTGAAGTGAATAGAAAGAATAAGAAGTATTGAAGAAACAACGCGTTAAGTATCGCTAGATTCTGAAGTTTGATGTCGATCTTGACAAGTCGTGTTAGAGCGCGAATTGTTTATGCAAACATGTGCTACTATGTGCTATTCAGATCTAGAGAAAACAAATCACACAGTAACTGAATGATTAGATGAGCGAGGTTTAAGCTTTAACAGAAACAGCTATGCGCGTACTTTTAAATGTCTAGCAGTGTTTCAGACAGGCGTGATTGAGTACATGAACAGCTCATGAGCGAGAAAATACTTCGTCACAAGGTTTCTTAGAGAATTAGAATTTAATAACGTTGATTTTGCCGTTATCACAACAATTTCGATATGAGAGATTTAATTATTTGTTATCTTATGATTCACTCTCTTCTGCACTCTCGTTCAGATCATTTTGAAAGATCTTGTGAATTTTCTTGCTATATTGACTAAGCTCTTTAATGCTACGAAAGATTCGTACTTTTTTGCCTTCGCTGTTCTCGTCATTGCGATCTGAGAAGATAATGAGAACATGACTGACATCTGTTGAACATAATTAACTACAGGCGAGCCAAGAAAGAGTTAAAGTAGCTCGCTTAAGTTTCTGTCACTACAGATCAGATAAACGAAGCACTACAATGACGTATGACATTTTTCTGCAAAGCTCTTCGCTTTTCTATCGACGAGGCCATCAGTCTTCTCTTCTCTTTCGTTCTCATAAATATTTCTTTTTTAAGTTCTTCGACGATTCGTATCTTTCTTCTGTACCTTGAACTCTATCGAAGCGCAGCTTCGCATGTTTACGAGATATCAATAGATAAAATCGAATGACTATTCGATTCATGAAATATTTGTCTCAAGCAATATGAATGTCTCAAACCCGATTCACGAGCCACATCAGAGAGTACGTAGCTGACGAGACGCACCTCGATAGATAAAGATATCAATCGTTCGCGTCTGAGAGTGACATGTTGCTAGTTGTCTTGATGCATTCGAAGTAATCTGAATAGAATTCGCTCTTCTCTCAGTCGAGAATTTCGATGAGAAAGTAATTGCCATGCTGATCAGGCTGAATCACAATATTTTCAGGTCGAAGATCTTCATGCGAGAAAACGACCTTAGCTGTGTGACTTGATGAGAGATCACGCAGAAGGAAAATATATGCGAAACTTTCAAAGTGTGAATTGAAGAACTTGAAGTCTTCAAACGCTGCACATGTTCTAACGAATTCTTGACAAATTCGAATATGACGTCTGATGTCTTTACATTCTTCGTCATCTACATCGCTAAGAGAAACAGAGTCAGGCACATTCAAAGCTCTTAGCCTCAGAAGTGCATCGTTGAGTTGATCGCTAATCGAGACTTTTTGATCTCTAGATAGCTGAAGCCATATTTGATTGACGGTCAGGTTGAGAACGAAAAACATGAATATGTAAGACGTTCTGTTCGAAGACATCAAGCTCAGAGACTTTGATGTTGAGATATCTGAAGCGTGTTGCACAAGATACTGCATACTGATATATTCAGTGTAATTCTCAAAGCTGAGTACGATCTTTGCGACTATATTTGCACTGCATTTGACGATCGCGTGATCACAGCATGCCTTGAACTGCCAGATAATTTCGCTGATCTTGATGATGTTGCTAAGATTGATTGATAAAGACTGAGACTGTTCATTGCTGATGTTATGCGCGTGTGTCTCAAGAAGAGTTTGAACTGACTCTGACAAAGAGAACACTATCGTTGCGATGTCAATAGATGATGTCAATTCATTCGTGTGATGGTTGATGATGAGATCTTGCTCGGTAGAAGCGCTCATGATATTGACAGATGTGACAACGTCGACTTCTAATACTTGTCAGTTTCGAAGAAAAATGAGACGAGCACATTCATCGACTTTCTGCTTCTTCTTTCTCCTTAGGCGTGCAGAATACTTCGTTGAAAATATGAAAAGTAGATCGACATCGAAATTTGCGTTAAATGCGTTCTGAAGCTTGCGAAAAACCTTCGCATTAAAACTAGTGACTGCTGACCTATACAGCTGTGAGTCACCCTGCTCATTTTCTCGCGATTGTTTCATTATAGATGAAGCGCAATAAGATGTCGAGAAAGCAATGAGTGCATGTAAATTATTCTGAAATACGAGCAAGAAGGGAAAAAGAGAATAGGCATAAAACGATGAGAGATATGAGTCACGTGATCGTTATTGTGAAACCAGCTAATCGTGAAGCTCGGCTTTAATTGACATGAAGTCTTCTATCTAAGATGTAGTAGGAAAGAAGTAGTAAAGTTGTCGGCAAAAGAATTGCATATACAGTTGAACTTTAAAGAGATAGCGTTCTACTTCAATTCCTTCATGATACCAACTTCTTATAGACTTCAGCAATCTACAGCTCGCGCTTAAGACTCGCTCGCTTTGCTGAGTTAAACTCGACTTTCGACTTTCTTCTAAATAAACGACAGAAATGATGATAGCTGTTCGTGAGGGAAGAGAATAATGATTGATTCATTCAACTCAAGTCAAAGGCAGTCTTGCCAGTATTCATATCTGCAAACATGCTTTGTCTCAATGCTGATCACTCAAAGAGATTCAAAATGTGTCTTGACTTGCTTCTTAGCGCTGATGTATGCTTTCTCATCTTCATCAATAACACACTTCTTCTCAAGCTTATCGAGGCTCTCGATCACGTAGTCTTGACAATTTCAATGGAAAATGAAATTGTTAGATTTCATGAAAGCGATCGCGTTTTTAAAATCTGAGATATCGATCGCATTGACGTCGAAGACAAAGATGCTTCTTCTGTGTCGATTTGTGAATGTTGATTTATCAGAGACGACGTTAAGCTTGAAGTGAGAATATTCATTGATAACTTCTTAGATGATGTGTTCCGAATTGTTCTCAAGATATAGTGCTAAGTGTTCGTAATTATCGATCACAGAACGATACATAGCAACATATAATTTTGGCATGATTGCGACAGGCTTTCGTGAAATGCAAAGAACACTAGACCTAGTCAACAAGATCATCAGAGCATATAACAGAGTTTGATTCACGAAAAGTATATAATGATTGTCAGGAAAGTGATACGAGTTATACTGATAGAAATAT
>JAABUH010000743.1_pt1 | contig 42845 bp, 44 predicted proteins | sample 5559121 | NCBI WGS metagenome assembly JAABUH01 (sample SAMN10711871, study PRJNA513364) | rock metagenome | isolation source: Antarctica rocks | place: Antarctica: Victoria Land, Battleship Promontory nord | collected 2015-12-28
TTTGTGCCTGCTTAGAATATCACATTGTCATATCACTCTTATAGATCTCGTCTGTTCATCTGATAGACTCGATCATCACATCTATTCAATGCTTCATATGTGATCTATTCAGTGCTTCATATGTGATCTATTCAATGCTTCATATGTGATCTACTTAGTGCTTCAAATGTGATGTATTCAGTGCTTCATATGTGATATATTCAGTGCTTTATATGTAGTATATTCAATGCTTCGTATGTGATGTATTCAGTGCTTCATATGTGATATATTCAGTGCTTCATATGTGATCTACTCAGTGCTCTATATGTGATCTACTCAGTGCTTCACTCAGTGCTTCATATGTGATGTATTCAGTGCTTCATATGTGATATATTCAGTGCTTCATATGTAGTATATTCAGTGCTTCATATGTGCTCTATTCAGTGCTTCATATGTGATCTATTCAGTGCTTCATATGTAATTTATTCAATGCTTCATATGTGATCTACTTAGTGCTTCAAATGTGACGTATTCAGTGCTTCATATGTGATATATTCAGTGCTTCATATGTGATCTACTTAGTGCTTCATATGTGATATATTCAGTGCTTCATATGTGCTCTATTCAGTGCTTCATATGTGATTTATTCAGTGCTTTATATGTGATATACTCAGTGCTTTATATGTGATCTATTCAGTGCTTTATATGTGACGTATTCAGTGCTTTATATGTGACGTATTCAGTGCTTCATATGTGATCTATCGAAAGTCAATGAGAAAGTCAATAAGAAAGTCAATGCGAAAGTCAATGAGATGTAGAGAATTCGTTATCGTTATTTCAAGCTCTTCTTCATAACAATTCAATAGAGCGTTTGATAGAGCGTTTGATAGAGAGTTTGATAGAGAGTTTAATAGAACGTTTGATAGAGAGTTCGATAGAGCGTTTGATAGAGAGTTTGATAGAGAGTTCGATAGAACGTTTGGTAGAAAGTTTGATAGAGAGTTTGATAGAGAGTTCGATAGAAAGTTTGATAGAGCTTTTGGTAGAGAGTTTGATAGAGAGTTCAATAGAGCATTTGATAGAAAGTTTGATAGAAAGTTTGATAGAAAGTTTGATAGAAAGTTTGATAGAGAGTTTGATATCGAGTCATGAAGAGTGCTTTCTATTGAACTAATTAGCATGTGCTATGAAGTATGTACGAAGCATACAGAGTGTATGAATAAACAGGTAAATCGATAAACAGAGATGAACAAAGATTCAAAACACGCGTTGAATTAGAATCAAAGAAGTCATGAATGAGATGATTATGAGCACAGCGAGTACAGATGCGTTGAGACATGAAAAAGAATCGTAAAAAAAGATAAAGATTGATATATACGCGTACAATGAAGATAATGACAGATGCAGATATGTACGAATAAACAGATAAACAGATAAGAAAATTCCAATCGTCGATCAGATGATTTTCGATCATCTGATGTACATACAACGACTTCAATGAATCGTAAAAATCAGAATGATAGTTGAGGCGAAAGAAAAAGAAATGATGGCAGTTTAAACGGGAAAAAACGACTTGCACGAGTCAACGCAGCGAAAAAACATAGTGCGAAGTCGAAAAAGTTTTGATGTTGAGTCACGTGATGAAACTCTTGACAATCAACGATCAGAATACACTCTTGCTTCAGTACAATATAGACGAGAAGATCGTCATTTCCGATGAAAACTGCTTTGCACTACGTCTTTTTAATTAGGGATCGTTGATTGCGAAACCTGTGTCGTTTTTTAGAATTTGTCGAGAGCCTCATCAAATTTAGTGACGAATCTTCTAAAAGTGCAAAATAAGAAACAGATTTGTAAAATCAATTTCACTGCTCTTTCGATGCTTCATATGTAGTATATTCAATGCTTCGTATGTGACGTATCGAGTGCTTCATATGTGGTATATTCAGTGCTTCATATGTAGTATATTCAGTGCTTCATATGTGACGTATTCAGTGCTTCATATGTGATCTAGTCAGTGCTTCATATGTGATATATTCAGTGCTTCATATGTAGTATATTCAGTGCTTCATATGTGGCCTACCCAGTGCTTCATATGTGACGTATTCAGTGCTTCATATGTGATATACTCAGTGCTTCATATGTGGCCTATTCAGTGCTTCATATGTGGTCTATCGGAAGCCAATGAGAAAGTTAATGGGGAAGTCAATGAGGAAGCCAATGGGGAAGTTAATGGGGAAGCCAATGGGGAAGCCAATGGGGAAGTCAATGGGAAAGCCAATGGGGAAGCCAATGGGGAAGCCAATGAGGAAGCCAATGGGGAAGCCAATGAGGAAGTCAATGGGAAAGTCAATAGGGAAGTCAATGAGATGTAGGAGACCCGTTATCGTTATTTCAAGCTCTTCTTCATACAATAGTTGATGTAGTCCTTCCTTCTATGCGAAACAGATAAGACGAAGGACTCGATGAAGCTTTGCGATGGGGAAGCAAACGGGGATGTAAATAGGGAAAGCAATGAAGAAGCTAATGAGGTAGAAAGCCATGTAGGAAGTATTGTTTGAAGCACTGTTTGACGTGTGTTATGCGCCCGACCGACGCGTATTTTGAAGCATGTAGAGAGTTCGATAGACAGCTCGATAAGGAGTTTAGTAGAGAATTTGGTAGGGAATTCGGTAGGGCTTTTGGTAGGGAGTTTGGTAGGGAGTTTGGTAGAGCTTTTGGTAGGGAGTTTGGTAGGGAGTTCGGTAGGGATTTTGGTAGGGCTTTTGGTAGAGAGTTTGGTAGAGAGTTTGGTAGGGAGTTTGGTAGGGAGTTCGATAGGGAGTTCGATAGGGCGTTTGGTAGGGAGTTCGATAGAGAGTTCGATAGAGCGTTTGGTAGGGAGTTTGATATCGAGTCATGAAGAGTGTTTTCTATTGAACTAATTAGCATGTGCTATGAAGCATGTACGAAGCATACAGAGTGTATGAATAAACAGGTAAATCGGTAAACAGAGATGAACAAAGATTCAAAACACGCGTTGAATTAGAATCAAAGAAGTCATGAATGAGACGATTATGAGCACAGCGAGTACAGATGCGTTGAGACATGAAAAAGGATCGTAAAAAGAGATAAAGATTGATATATACGCGTACAATGAAGGTAATGACAGGTGCAGGTATGTACGGATAAACAGGTAAACAGGTAAGAAAATTTCAATCGTCGATCAGGTGATTTCCGGTCATCTGATGTACGTACAACGACTTCAATGAACCGTAAAAATCAGAATGGTAGTTGAGGCGAAAGAAAAAGAAATGATGGCAGTTTAAACGGGAAAAAACGACTTGCACGGGTCAACGCAGCGAAAAAACATAGTGCGGGGTCGAAAAAGTTTTGATGTTGGGTCACGTGGTGGAACCCTTGGCAACCAACGATCAGAATAAGCCGCTATTCCAGTACATTATAGATGTTAATTTCGGTCGCCGAAGAGCTAGCCAGTGAGAAATTCCGTGGGCCCGTAGTGTTGCATTGAGAGTTCTCGCGTCCAAATCGATCCCGGTGTTCGTTTTCAGCTGTCTCCAGGTGATTTTAGGCTCCGATCGTAACTGACGTAACAGTATCCTAGCTGCTCGAGGGGTAATTGATAAAGGCCTTCCTGATCTGGGTTTATTGACTCCGGAGGGTGCAGTGCAAAGCCTTCCTAAAGTACGCGATTTTACGTGTTTTCGCTTAAGTGACCGTGACTTTTTGCAGGGTACTGTACGTCATCCAACATGTCGGAAAGCTTCAGGATAGGTATCAAGTAGCAGTTTTTAATACGTGATTTTTTCAGCCCGCTGCCAGTACGTGCGTTGAAAATTCGCAATGTCGAACTTCGATCCCAATGCTATCTTACGAGGTGCCCAGCTCACCATTGTTGGGGGTTTGCGCTCCATAATCCTGCCGCTCCACTTCCCAAGCTGAAATCCACACCAGCGCTCAGAGCACTCCAGAACCCAGGCTTATTCAAATACGAGCATTACCGCCAGGCTGCTATTGCCGTCTGCGCTGGCATTGTCATAAGGCTCCTAATAGCTGTACCTGTGAGTTCCTTACCTGGAGACTGAGATTGGGCTGAGGCTGACGGAACCTGAACGTAGATCGTGGCTGCCAAAGCCTCGTTATGGACAATTTCAAATTTCATAAACTTTGACTCAGTCACCTGGGATGACAAGGTTGTTGGAGGACTGGACTTTGTTGCAAACTCAGTGTTGCAGGTTCCCTTCTTCCTGATGAGCCTGATGCGTTACATCACACCAACACTCGATCATATGTGAGTAAAGCTTCACAGACTGCACGAAGATTATGCTCACGCCGTTAGGTTTATGGACTCCCTTGAATGGGTAGATCAGACATACATCCAGAAACACAGGTCTGAGGATCCGAAAACACTCCGTGCTTTGTACTATCCGAACCTACGAATGTACACGACACATGGCGATACAAGCAAACACAGGACTCCAACGAACGCAGCGATAGCATTCCTGATCCGCTTTGGCCGACGTGCGGGCATCTCCTTGGCCATATACTTGCTCTCCTATCTTCCAGTCATTGGACGATTCGTCCTTCCTGCGGCAAGTTTCTACACGTTCAATAACGCTGTGGGGCCGTTGCCGGCTGCTGTGATATTTGGTAGTAGTATCTTCCTGCCTCGAAGGTACCTCGTCGTGTTCTTGCAGAGTTACTTCTCATCCCGAAGTTTGATGAGAGAATTGGTCAGTCATGGCGCTGGGATGAATTTACTATTACGTCCGACTGATCAGGACAGCTCGAACCTTACTTCTCACGAATTCGCCTTTCGAAAGACCAAAAGCACCTTTGGTTCCGTGACCGCGAAGGTGTGCTCTTTGGATTTGGCGTGGGATTCTACATATTTCTCAAGATCCCTCTCTTGGGTGTGCTCATCTATGGAGTCGCCGAAGCCTCAACTGCATTTCTCATCACCAAGATCACGGATCCACCGCCGCCTCCCGCCTACAGTGAAAGATTTGCAGAAAGTCAGGTTAGATGGACGAACAAGCACGAGTTTCTCAAACTTCCTTTGGAGAATCTAGATGCCCATAATACTCAGACAAACCAAGAGAAGCAAAATCCTCTTCATAACCCAGAGCTCCCGGAAAAGAAGTTTTCCTAGCCCATTTCTATCAATTTGCGGACGAATTGCAACAGGCATACATTAATTGTACATAACGTTCTCACGCAATAGCGTCCATGTCAATACAAATAAGCCGAAGATGGCCCGGTAACATGGCAATCCATTAAACCCGATGCCGCAGTGTCTTGGGACTTCTTTTCTATTCTCAGAATGGGCGAATCATTCTCCCCCTCGTACAGTACCCCGCCTTGTTTTGTCTGGTTGCGAGGAGCCAGACCACAACCGATAAGAGATAGACCACCATCATGAACCTTATCATCTTCCACAATAAAGCAAAACAACTGCAATGACCACACTACCGTATTATACCTTGCTTTTCATCATGTTCAAGGGAAGATGGAAAGCTAATGGCACCTTGGCCTGCGGGGCAATGGGCTAGAGTGCCATCCGTTGCCCCGCCATGTCTTTGAATATCTTCACTGCTTTTCCTTATACAACAACAACATAACAGTAAAGCTCCATCTTGTCTTAAGTACTTCCAAAGTTGTCATCTCTGTTCCCAATCGGCATTTCTCTCTGTACATCATGGGTCTCAAGGAAATCCGCACGGCCATGAAGGTCGAGCTGAAGAAGCCTGCTGCGGAGCAGTCTGGTCTTCACGTATGTTCAATACCATTCCAGCTTTGAAGGGTGTATCACTGACATGGCGCAGAACAGGTGGCATCCTGACGGTACATAAGCCTGCCTGGAGCTTTATCGTTTTGGACTTACGTAGTCATACAGTACCTTTCTGCGGCACGATCAAGAACGATGAGATTGTCAAGATCGAATGTGTGGACTGGACAGGTGGACAGATTGGGAACAACGATAGCGCGGATGACATGAGAACCGTCGACTTGACCAAGATCCACTACTTGACCGGTCCTTTCGAAATCGAGACTGCAGAGCCTGGAGACGTCCTTATCGTTGAGATTCAAGATGTGCAGCCGTTCCAGGAGCAGCCTTGGGGTTTCACAGGTGTGTTTGACAAGAGCAATGGTGGTGGATTCTTGGATGAGATTTACCCCAATGCGTAGGTCTTCACGCACCGAGCGCTATAGACTCCATACTTCCGCTCGACCACTATCACCTAGTATCTCTTTATTAGTGTTGATGGATCTGACTAACAATTCTATGTCCCACCAGCGCCAAAGCCATCTGGGACTTCGAGGGTATCTTTGCGTCCTCCCGCCACATTCCCCATGTCCGATTCCCGGGTCTCATCCACCCTGGTATTTTGGGCTGTGCCCCATCTGCCGAAGTTCTCGCCGAGTGGAACCGCCGCGAAGGAGAGCTCATCGACACCTACGCGGCGCAGAAATTCGAAAAAATCGTTGCCCAACCCCCTGAGCCGCAGAACGTGCACGCGGGCAGCGGAACCGGGGACGTCAAAGCCAAGGTGGGCAAAGAAGGCGCGCGAACCATCCCCGGCCGCCCCGAGCACGGCGGAAACTGCGACATTAAAAACCTCAGCCGCGGCAGCAAAGTCTACCTCCCCGTGCACGTCAAAGGCGCCAAATTCAGCGTCGGCGACCTGCACTTCTCCCAAGGCGACGGCGAAATCTCCTTTTGCGGCGCCATCGAAATGGCCGGCGTCATCACGATCAAATTCACCGTCATGAAGAACGGAATGGCGGACTTGGGAATGAAGAGCCCGCTGTTCCTGCCCGGACCCGTAGAGCCGCATTATGGACCCGGGCGGTATCTGACGTTCGAGGGCTTCAGCGTTGACGAGAAGGGCAAGCAGCACTATCTGGATGCGACCATAGCGTATCGCCAGACGACGTTGAGGTGCATTGAGTACCTCAGGAGGTTTGGGTACGATGACTACCAGACCTATCTCCTGCTTAGCTGCGCGCCGATCCAGGGGCATATTGCCGGGTTGGTTGATGTAAGTCACATCTTTCTCTATCCTGAAAAATAGGAATTTGAAGCTGATTAGGTTACTTAGATCCCCAATGCCTGCACGACGCTCGGATTGCCAATGGACATCTTCGACTTTGACATCTCGCCCTCTGGGCCCGCGAAGAAGATGGATATGGGGACTTGTGCTTTTACGAGCAAGTGAGTTGGTTGGGCCGATGAATTAGGGGGAAGGGTGGTGGCGATATCCTGTTATGGTAGGGAGAGCAATGGGGTACGAGATCTTTGTACGGCAAACTTTAAATTCAATACAAGTACGATAGCTACTACGCCATATCATATTTCTCTCGGTCCCAAATCTCCATGACACGGAGAAACTCAACCCTCCCTTTCGCCTCCGCCTCCGCAACCCCGGGAAACACCAGCACCCTTCCCTTCCCTTCCCACCCACCTCACGCCCTCCCACTAATATAATCCCTATTCTCCACCGTCACGCTCTTCGTCTAACCCCCCCCCACAAATATCAGCCATTTGCACCAAAACCCTAAACACCCAAAAAAAAAAACCCACAAAAACATACCATATGATTAACCTTGTACACGCCGACCAGCCTCGACGCAAGCTCGAACATGTTGTTCCGGAGGGAAATCACAATGAACTGCGCGTTCTTGGTGCGTTCTTTGATGTAGGATGCTACGATGGAAACCTGGGTGGGTGGTTGGGTCGAGTTAGTTTAATGATCTGGAGGATCTCAAAATGATAAAGAAACAACAACAGGCGAATGGTAGATGCGGTGGAAAGAGAGGAGATGATTAGCTGTTGTGATGCGCAACGAAAAACAAAAAAAAAAACAAAAACATACAGCAGAAGGGATTCGCTGGTCGTCACCGACCCAACTACTAGTCTTCCGATCAACAGCTTATGTATGGCAGAGCGGACGGGATGCCCAGTTGTCTGTTGTCTATGGCCGTATGTACAAGAAATACTCCAAAAGCAAAATAACAAACGCAACTTTAGCGAAATCACGGGTTTTGCAAGAGTTGGTAAGACGTAAACAGAAAACCAGCGGACTCACATTCCTAAAATCCAACGCCGCATCAATCTCATCCATCACATACAACGGCGTCGGCTTATAATGATGTAGCGCAAACACCAGCGCCAAACTACTCAATGTCTTTTCCCCACCCGACAAGTTGGAGATATTCTTCCACGATTTCTTCGGCGGCATGACGCTGAATAGGATGCCCTCGGAAAATGGATCCAACGAGTCCACAAGCTCCAGCTCCGCGTTGCCACCCATCGTAATCATTTGATACATCTCCTTTAGTCGTAGCGAAATGAGGCTGAAGCCAGTCATGAACCCCTCGAGGCGGAGTTTGCGGAGGTCATCGCAGCGGGTTTTGGCGGTGTTGCGGGCGGTGATGGCGGAGTGGAGGTCCCTGGAGCGGGTGGTGTGCTCGTCGACGCGGCGGCGGTATTCTGCGAGGACGGCGAGGTCGACGTTGAGGTTCTGGGTTTTCTCTTCGAGGATGGCGATTTCTCCTTTGAGAGTGTCCTTGTCCATGTCGGCGAGTTCGTCTTTGGTATAGGTGGGGAGGTCGTCTGCGGGTTGCTCTTCGCCGAGATCGCTGTTTGCCTGATTAAGTCGAGTTGCATCTATGTGCAATAGGAGACTTACCTAACGGTTTGGGTACCGAGTTTGCTCAGCTTGTCATTCCAATATCTTAGTCGTTTCTGGTTCTCTGCTAGGACCTTTTGGTTCTCTTCAAGCTTGTTACGCATTTCAATCTCGACACCACGGGTCTCATTGAGTTCTGCATTCTTAATGTCGACCTCCTGCTTCAAAGCCGAAAGCTCCTCTTGCTTGGCTTCTAATGCCTAAATTCCGCAGCGTCAATGGTGTTTCCTGCATGTAGGCATAGCACCCTCTGTAAACATACCTCTTGCGCTTCCTCTGCTTTACATTTGGAACCAGACGCGTCAGTAGCTTGGACCTTGACTTCGCTGGTCAATTGCTCCAACTCCTCTGCTGCCGCAACAAGTTCATGTTCTGTTTCAGAGAACGTCTTTTGGTGCTTGATCTGCTGTTTCTCAGCCTTGGATTTGGCGATTTCTGCGTTGGAGATCTCATCGGTCAAAGTCTCTATTTGCTCTTTCAGGCCATCAACCTTTGCTTTTTGTCCTCGGAGTCGTACTCCACCAACTTCCATTATTTTGTCTTGAAGCTCTTTGATTTCGTTTTCCAGACCTGCTGTCTCTGCATGCAAATTTTCGACCGAGTTCTCCAGCTGCGAAATCTGCTTTACTAGTGTCGCTATCCGAGCATTGTCAGATTTAGAGGGTTGTTGTGCAGAAGTTAGCTCTTCGACCCGTCGTTGAGCGTCCATAAGATTGCGTGCCATACTGTCAATCTCCAAGCAAGCCTTTTGCATTGCTGTCTCCAGTTGTGGTATTTGGCTATTCAGCTCCTTGAGAGTCACCTCCAGCTCTCGTTGTCGCTCTTGGAAGTTCCGAAGTTGTTGCTCCAAGTCGTCACGGTCGACCTCCAATTTTGATACTTGCTCTTTTGAAGATTCAGCAACTAGTTTCGAGGACATGCCGCCTCTTGCTACACGAGTCCCTCCACCGCTCATGGTGCCCGACACGTCGATTAATTGCCCGTCGAGTGTAACGACTCTCCATCTTCGAACGCCGTAGGCAATGCGGTTCGCTTGCTCTAGATCTTTCGCAACAAGCGTATTTTGCAAGACGCTGAAGAAAGCAGGCCGATATGAATCGTGTTTCGCCTTCACCAGGTCGAATAACCGTGGCACCTTCTCAGGAGTGTCTATGGAGGACAAATCTCTACGAGCAAGGCGGTCTAGGAGAATTATGTTCGCTCGGCCAAGGTTATTCTTGCGCAAGTAGTCAATACACTGCTGACCGACTTCGACAGAATCGACCACGAGGTTCTCCAAAGAAGGGCATGCGGTCGAAATAGCCACGTCATATTTCTGATCGATGGTTCCAAGATTGCCTAGTCGTCCGTGGAACCCTTCGATTCGACCTGACTCCTTCAATCGCGTTAGCCCATTAAGTACAATTCCTTGGGTCTGTGTGCTGGATAAGCTGGCTCTTGCTTCATCGGCTCTTTGGCGGGCTCCAGACAGTTGCGATCGCATCTCTGGTTCTTTCTGTGTCAATTTGGCCAGTTCAAACTGTACTTTGCTCGCTTCTTTTTCTATCTCAGTCTTCCGACCCTTCATGTCTTTGACTTCCAACTCCTTTGTCTGGCGGCTTTCCTCCATGGTCTTCATCTTTTCTCGAATTTCTTCCAGAGCAGTAGTTCCTGCAGAAGCTCGTTCTCTAAGGATGTCAAGCTCGCTCTGCGTTACCGCGAGAGTCGATTGCTTTTCGTTGATCTTCAAATTCCAAGGTTCTAAGGCTTTCTGCTTGACAACTATTAGGTCAGAGAATGCCTGCGTCTTTCCCTTCAAGCCATCCCGAATTGTGCTCAATTCTCTTTCTTCGACGTGTAGATCCTTTTCTAGAGCAGCGATTTCGCGAGTATTGCGCTCAACGTCATCCGAGTGCTTTTGGACTAGACCTCCAGCCTCGGAACCAGAGAGCCGGCTGGTGTACAGTGCCTTTTCTAGCTTGCTATGCTTGCTTCTAAGGAACTTCTTCTTCTCCTCAAATTTGACACTCTCCTTGTCAAACCTCGCCATTTCCTTGATTACGGCTTGAGTGGCCTTCTGCAATGCTTCGCACTCTTTCGTTGCACGCTTGTATTCCTTCTCTAAATTCTTAATACCGTCTTCATTTCCTTGATGCTTCTCAAGCTCTGCGTTCAGCTGCCCCTGCATCTGCCCTATAGCTTCCTCAGTCACCTTCAGGTTGTCTCCACATTCATCAATGTAGATCTGGTATAACGCTGATTGTTTGGAAGCCAGCTCGTTTTCGTCCTTGATGAATGCCAAAGCCTTATTTTTCTTGTCTTCAAGACCATTTTTCTCTTTCTCTACATGTTGGACTCGGGCGCTTTTCTCGGTGCAGACTTCATTCAAGGTGTCGACCTCTGCAGCGGAGCCCTCAATCGGAGTCTTGTATTTTGAGGTCCCAATTATATCTTCAAGATATTCAAGCAAACCATCGTCGTGTTCGCTGGCCGCCTTTGGCTTCATCTGGGCGATGGACTCAACCTCGCCCTGTAGGATTAGAAATCGCTTGTGGTCAAGGTCAACGCCACGTTCTTTCAATAGTGTGGTAACTGTGGTAAAGTTGGATTCTCGACTATTGATGTAATATTTGCTGGCGTTGTTTTTGAAGGCTCTTCGAGATATGATCAAGGTAGAGTCCGCAATAATTTCGTGCTTTCCATTGGGCTACTTCTGTTAGCCTGGGTAGCCAATTGTCATGATAGCACCACATACAAGATCCATGACCTCCTCGAAATGCACTTCAACCTCACAAAAGTCCAAGTTCGGAAATGCTGCGGAATTGTGTATTAGGGCAGAAATCTTGCCTTGCCTCATTTTACTTGCACGAAAGCCGAAAACAAATAATAGGGAATCAATGACGTTCGACTTCCCAGACCCATTGGGACCAACTACCGACGAGAATGACGCATGGAAAGGCCCAACTTCTTGTCTCCCCGCATAGCTCTTGAAATTTGTAAGTACTAGGTACATTATGACCGTTCTTGCTCTAGGACCCGTATTTTCCTGAATAGGAGGTTCTGCCAAGGCTCTTGACCTTATAACAATGTCCATGGGCTTCTCTAGTAACGTGTCCATGGGCTTGACCGGAACAAAATCTTTCTGAGCCTTCACCGGTGCCGTTTGCTCGTTGATAGTTGCATCCGTGATATCTGCCAGTGGAGTGCCGTGTAATTGGGACGCCTCGGGGGTTGTTGAGGGCTTTGGGGTTGGTAATAACGGAGGACAATCCATCAAGACAGAACCTCGGCTGTTCTTGGGTGGTGCGGTGTTTTTTCGTTTTTTTGGAGATACCGTTTTTGAAGGGGATGTTGGCTCTGGAGGCATGGTCTGTTCGGGATCAAAAATCTGTGATGTTTCAATCTCTTCTGTTTTCCGTGTCGCCCGTCTACGCGCAGCAGTACGTGGCGTCGAGGGGACATCTGTAGTCTTTCGCCGGGTCTGGCGTCTTGGACTGCGCTGCGGAGCTGGCGTGAAGCCCTCATCACTATCATCCTCGTTCGCTGGCGGGGCATTGAGCACCTCGTCATCCGATTCCTCAACAATAACCTTTTTCCGAGTAGCCACCCTTCGAGATGGTCGCGTAGGAGAAATGGTAGCCATTGTCCTCCCTGATAGCGATCGGGTGATGGTTGCTGTATTCAAGTCGCGATTGTTTACCTTCTGACTGTTTACTGTATCACCCAGCCTTACCCGTTTTAGCGCCGGACTTAGATGTTATATAGCCGACCGAGGGACGGCAGCAACACACTTGAGTGACGCGCTTGCAAATTTACAAGACGGCCACGACCGCCGTTGTCCAAAACTTCGTTACCCTATGAGCCGTAGCTCTTATGGACGACTACGAGGATTCCGACACGAAATTTCAAGCTGTCTTCAGCTACAAACCCGATATCGCGTTTGACCAGCATACGATTGACAAGATATTGCAACACCGTGGAGAATTAGAGAATGAGCTTTTTGTAGACCGACTGTTGAAAGCCCTGGGCATCGAAAAAGGTGAGCTGATCAATATTCCGAGGAATTGGCCCATATCTTCCCCCATAGCTGATACTCTCTCTGTAGCATCGAAGCAGTATCCACCACGTTCACACGATGGCCTCAAGAACCTCCACCACCTAATAATATCGAGCGCTTCTCCCGATCATCACAAGCAGTCCTTGTTATACTATATGTTGAAAGACATCTTCCATACCAAAGAACCTGCTGAAGCGTTCTCAAACGCTATCTATTTGCCAGAGAAATATAGAATATTCATCGACGGTGTTTGGTGTCTGGATAAGAAGGAATTTGAAGTAACTAGGAGACTCCAAAAATCTCTGGCTGATCATCACTGACATTAAATCGTCGAAGAGTGCATTAAATTATCTTACCGAACCTGCGCTTATACCAACATTCCCCGAAGAAATTCTATACACGCTGTGCCGGCATGCATCCGAAAATGATGTTACTCTCCCTCTGGCGTATTTTCATACTGTATCACCATGCATCACATCCAGCAAGGTTCTCGAGGAGTTATTTTCGATCATGTGCCGGTCAAGTGTGACGGAAGCCTTCTATTTCTCGCGTGCCCGAGGAAACTCGAGCCACCGTTTTTTGTTCGAGAAACTCTTGAATTTTGTTCTAGCCAACTCAGCTGGAGCAATCAGGGCTACCAGAAGCGTAGAACTGATAAACCTTCCTCTAGACGAAGAGGAAGAGGCCTGTTTCGAGGAGTACCTCAAAGACGGCAATGGGAGAACGCTGTTTGGAGCCAACGATACTCTCGTCATGAGAGCATTGGTTACAGGGAGATCAAATGCAACAATGGAGTACGGGAAGAACATGAGTGGCCGCAAAATTGACGGAGTAAATTGGGCGACCCTAAGGGATAGTGTACAGCGAAGCTCAAGGTTGAAGGACACTTCGATGGCTACTTTCACGTCATAGGCCTGATGGACGTTAGCTTGTTGGCTTCAACAACAGAATTTGTTCGCGCTGGCTGATATACGAGGAAGCGAACTAATTCTATAGGAGTGCTTGTAATGGCATGTTGATTTTGAATATACCCCATATAGCATTGTAATGGCTAGATATCGTGCCTAATGTTGGAATACGAGGTCATATGGGGGCATATTGATATTTTGGTTGTTGTTGTTAGGAGGCTATCTAGGTGGAAGGTGAAAACTCTACTGGCGGGCCCCAGCCCTACCAGCCCTATGAAGGCGGAGATTACCATCTCCCCTATTTCCAACACCTAAGAGCTGTAACGGAATAAAAATGTGACAAAACATGACAAAGAGAACCTTCGCATACCTTAGGTAAACTAGATCTTGTGATGTGACTTGACATTTGACAAAGCGGTCTCTCTTCGTTACCGAACGGTGATCAACTCTACAGGACGCCATTTCAATAATCACCGTTCTTCCGTCGCATCGTATCGAACTGCCACAAGTTGAATGACCATTGTAGTTGGTCGGTTTTGCCTAAAGCATCGATCTCTTGAATCTTGCGTTTTGCGCGAATTCCCCAGTGCCAGATGGCTGTTTGCCGGTTCTTCTTGCGAGGAAATTGCAGATATGGAGGTGGGTCCTGATCTTATGCTCTTGCCAATACTGAAGATTGAAGCTAAGATACAAAACAGATCGATGCAGAGATGAGCACCCAGGGAAGACCAACAATCCTGTCATGACAAGAAACCCTTTTGCGCCTCTCCAGAATAATGCCCTCAACAATCGGGGAAACAGTCCGTATCAGAGTGAGTAAATTCAGTTGAATGTGCGACGAATTCCGGGTTGTCATAAATCTTGTGCATTTTCGCTTCATTCAATGTCCAGTCTGGTCACGATATTCAATTATGATACATATAGATAACTCGTACTGTTCTACTGAGGTCTATCATCTGACAGTCCTGCAGGCTCATCCTTAAATCGAGGCAGTGGAGATATACCGTATAGTGACCGCATATGATTGATTTTATGATGCACCTAACCTTTCTCTAAAGGTACAAGCTTGACAAGAACACCATAATCACTGATCTGTCCAAGGAACGCCCTCAATGGATTCTCTCCGCCTTTGGTCCTGGAAAAGATACACCTCTACAGCTATTCGGCGGCTATCCTCGGGAGCAGAGCTTTGAAGAAATACGTTTGTATCATTATCAACTGGCAACTTCGGGCAATGGACAGCAAGCCGTCCAAGATGTCCAGAATCTCTTGAACAACGCCGAGCAGCAGATGCAGACAGCTTTGAACGATGTTGATGGGGCAATTAAGTATATAATAGATGGGGAGAAACAGCATCCCAATCGCATAGATACCTGCGCGGCGAAAGGGGGCGCTATTACGCAGATGCAAAGCACAAGTGGGTTCCAGCAACCTACCTCGACATTTGGCCAGCCCTCTACTTTCGGACACCCTTCGATAATCTCCACGTCCTCTCAGCCGGCGTCTTCTACCTTTGATAGACCGGCCGCTACTTTCGGCCAACCCTCTGCGCCTGATTCTGCTTTCGGTCAACCTTCATCTTTAGTGCAGCAACCGTCGACTTTCGGTCAGCCGTCGGGCTTTGGCCAACAATCACAATTGGGCCGCCCATCAACCAGCTTTGGTCAGCCTACCTCGACCTTCGGGCAACCCTCGTCATCAACTCCGGCCTTTGGTCAGCCTGCTGCGCCATCGGTTTTTGGTCAGAACCAGCAGCAGCCGTCTGCCTTTGATGGACCCCCAGCTCTAGGTATCAATCAGCAAAACTCAGCATTTTCTCAGCCGGCGAATCCTTTCGGTGCACCATCGGCACTTCCCCAACAAGGTGTGTTCGGTCAGCCGTCTTTGCCAGCAGCTCCAAATCCTTTCGCGCAAGCACCAGCTGCTCCGAGTAGTTGGGGACAGCCCACATCAACATCTGCACCACCGCCAGGCTCTTCTTTTGGACAGCCTGCTACAGTCCAGCCCAGCCCCTTTAGACAGGCACCAACCAGCCAAAGCGCTGATCCAACCACAAATACCACGTTCGGAAACCCAAACTCCACATCCACCTCCAGTGGCTCGCAGAACCACGCTCAGCGGAATGCGCAGGGCAAGCTCGTAGCTTGGAAAGGTAAGCCTGTAACCTATGTCAACGATGAGCCGTGCTTCAAGAGGAATGATGGGGCTCTTGAAAAGCTCTGGTTTCCAGATGGACCCCCCCCTTTCAAGAAGGACCCAGGGTTACCGGACGAGGCTTATGATGAGGCTACGACAGAGACTTATATGTATATGAAAGAGCATGGGGCTTTCAAGGGAGGAATCATGCCCGAGTTGCCCCCCAAAAGGGAATGGGTGCATTGGGATTTTTGAAATTTGAAAGGATTGAAGGTTACGCATATCTGGACCATAGGTATACCAAGGTGTAAGGTATTTAGTATGTGAGATCTGGCGCAAGGCGTTCAATGCTTTTTGCGAATTGACAAGTCTTCTAGGCAGGCTAATCGTTTTGTTATTTTGCTCTGTGATATCAAAGATCCATTCCCAGTTCGCAATGCAACCTCCATTGATCTCTGCGTAGTTTTACGACTTGATCGTGTAAGCCTTTAGGCCGCAATTGTAACCTCCACTTCAACCCCAGCCTCGATGTTGATGATGATCTGCTTAACGACCTCGGTCGGCGCATTGAGACTACCTCGTGAAATCGAAGATTAGCCACCACCATGTATAATCTGTCTAACCAGCCAGTCTGTAATTCTACGGTTCCTCCTGATAATCGGACAAGCACACCCTCTACCCCTGAAAAGGAATCCACTCACTCAATCAACCTCTTATGAATCCTCATCTCAAATGTATCCCATGTCTTGCTCCCCTCTCCACACGGCGTCTTCCGCGTTGTAACCTTCAAGGATTTGGTCGGCAAGCGTACGGGTCCCTTCACGCGTAGATCCTTGGATTTAGCGCGCTCGATCAGTTCTTGGCAGACTTTTTCGAGGGACTGGATCTTGCGCGAGGTGAGGGTAATTCGGATCTTGTGGATTTTCTGGGGGGACGTGTTAGTCAGTGGTGGAGGAAGGGGGAGACTCGAACGGAGAGGGGAGATGTACTGGGCCTTCGCCGAAATCCTTCTCTGGCTTCTGGTAGGACATTTTTGAGGGTTGGGGGTGATTGAGTCAGGTAGCGGATTATGAATGCCAGTCAAGACCTGAACAGCTGGGTTCGGTAAGGTGATGAAAGGCTTATTGTGAGAGTTGAGTCGGTGGGGGTTAATGGAGGGATGTCATGTTGTGCGTCTGCAAGTCTTGGCACTCGCTTATCGTAATCCCTGTAATTTATACGCTTTAATACGATCTGTTTGCTGCATTCGCCGTCATGACTCAGTGCAGTTGTTGAAATGTGAATTTAATGAAGTTGTTTTGCTCTATTAACTGGGGAAAGCTCCTGGTGCCTATTTCACTGCTCTTCTACAGGAAATTTCAATACTTGGCTTGGCCTCATTTACAGTTTCCTACATCTTCAGCATGGCGTTACCACCCTTCGCGCTCTTTCCACCAGTAAATCTAAGAAAGGAGGTGCTACCAGATGAATGGGAACATTGCCTGGATTCGTGGATCTTGCTCGCGCACGGAAACCTCCTATTGTCTCCTGAAGCATTCTCTGTGAAAGTTTCGAAAGATCAATCGCTCGTTGGTTTTCTTGTCTCATATGTTAAAGAAACCACTGCTTCATTTCATGAGCGCGCAAAGGCCAGTCCGAGAATGAGGACTTTAAGGCGAGATTGCTTTCTTCTCACCCATAGGATTTTATCCGAAGTGAAGCCTATTCCATCGGCGCTGATAGAATGGACGTATTGGGCAGATCTTAGTACTCTATATGCCAAGAGTACAAATCTGAAGAGCCTTTTTAAGCTTACATGGGATCAAGAAAACCTAGACGACAGCCTTTCTATGCAGAGGAGCAAGACATCTCTCATTCAGCTTCTCGAAGCACACAACCAGATTTCTCATAATCCTCCATCAGAATTGGACGAGACTCTCCGGCGGACAGGAGCATTGCTGAGAATGTGCTATCAGTATGGGCAATTCCTGATGCTCGGAACAGACTTGATAGATTCATTGTCTGCAACCTGTCAGAAAGGTTCTGCTGACGTGCAAAAAAAGATGGTAGCCATAACATATCTCAGCACGAACAGTTTGATAGAGCCCAGCCGACCAAAGGTTTCCACGCTACTGGACCAGTTGTACAACCTCACTTCCAACTCAAACTCTGACTCATTACTTGTAGGGCTTTGTTCAAAAACGTCTTTTCTCCAGAAGATGCGTGACCGGCTTTCGGGCCCAGAAGCTGAAAGGGCAAAGCCACTGATGCAGAAACTGAGTATATTCGAGTGTACTAAGAACCGGTCAAGAAGACCAAAAAACCTTATCTCAAGGAAGATCAATAAGGGTAAAGGCAAGGCCCGCGATGAATATGGTGACGGTGCACTGGGCGATATACACGTACACAAAGTGAGCCTAGTGACCCAAATCCAAGATCTCTTTCCGGATCTTGGTTCGGGATTCATAGTCAAGCTACTGGACGAGTATCATGATGACACCGAAAGAGTGACTGCACACCTACTGGAAGATTCTCTACCAGCTCACCTCCGGAACATAGATAGAACGGAGCAGATATCTCATCTTCCAACCACGAACTCCTTAAATACAGTCGCCAACCCCGCTGCTCGTAGCACGCCTCCTCTCCCTCCAGTCCGGCGGAACATTTTCGACAACGATGCCTTCGACCGGCTCGCCATATCACCATCCTCCATACGTCCCGGCCACAAGGACCCCTCCCAAACCGCTGACGCTGTTCTCTCAACCAACTCTTCCCGCCCCTCTAAAGCCGCGATTCTGTCCGCTCTTGCTGCCTTCGACTCTGACGATGATGAACGCGATGACACCTACGACATTGAAGACGTCGGTGGAACCGTTGATAATGCAATGCCAGGCAGTGACGAAGTCGATGCAGATCTTAGCGACAACAACGAAGAATCGCTGTTTTCTGCTTGGAGAATGTCGCCGGAGGTATTCAACAGAGACGCAAACACGCGGAGAGGGAAAGCTCGCGCAGCACTAAAAAGCGGGACAGCCATGACGGACGAAGCCATCGAAGGCTGGGCTGTAATGATTGGTCGGGATCCACGCAGATTGCGAAGGCTAGAAGCTAAATTTGCGTCGTTCAGTGGCGCTCAGAGAGAGTTGGCGCCAACAGCGTACCGTGGAAGCCCAGGTGGTTCTGCCACGGAAGATTCGGATGGCATAGGAATGGCAGATCGAGGAGGGAGAGGCGGAAGAGGAGGATCCAGAGGAAGAGGAAATGGTAGAGGACGAGGAGACGTTGCCGGCGCCACGGATGACAGGAGCACGCAGGTAGCGAGGCACGGCAAAGATGTACAGAAGGGGAGCAGAGCGAATCATAACCGACGGGATCAGAGGGCGAGGAAGATGGCCAGGGGTGGCTTTGCAGGATGATGCCCGGTTGGTAAAGTAGTAGCGCCAGCATCTTTTATGATGAGAGGATCACTTCAGCATTCTCCATGGAGAATTAGTCTAATATGAACCTCTGAGTTTCAATTTGGTTTTATCCTACGAGTATGCTAAGAATATATATGTAACATCATTGTGCCCAATTCCTCACTCACCCTCTTCTGTCCCCCGAGGCTAGGGTTAGGGCTTTAGTGCTAGCCTGTCGCCAGACCATCCGACCCTTCCATAAGGGATCCAATATTTTCCACATTGGTCCACACTCGCTTCCAAAATGGCCACAGGCCACCTGAGTAACGACGCGGTATGATCCAGTCCCTACTAATTTCTCACCCATTTCCCAAGCTAATATAACCCCAGTTCTTCACCCAACTCACCTCCCTTCTCTCCTCCCACCAAGCCTCCAACCACGGCTCTGTCTATCTCACCCAAAAACGCCTCTCCCATTCCTCCCCTACCTCCACACCATCCTCCGACCCACTTGCAGATCTCCACCCTACCTCCCCCCTGCCCGTTCTCATCCGCGCCACAAATGGCAAGTCAAAAGAGCATCGGCTGAAGGGTGAAAAGATCAAGTTGTCCACGGTGGTGGAGGCGGATAAGCTGGATGGGTTCTTTGCAAGGTATGCAGAGTGCTTGAAGGGGGGCATGGGGGGTCTGAGGAAGAGAGACCGGAGTGGGAGGAAGCAGAAGGATAAGGCGAAGAAGAGGAAGGGGAAGGAAGGGGTGGGGGAGAAGAAGCGGTAGAGCTTGGCAGTGGCTACGATTTGTGGCGCTCGGGGTTCTAGAAAACCCTGGAACACCTTCGGGTTGCAACACAAGGTAGGTCCGGGTTTCCTCGCGATTCAGGCGGCTCATTGATCAGGTCCTAGGCCAGTATACGAGAATATCTACGATTCTCCATCACAACAAGAAATTTGCATTTGGCTCCTTCCTCTGGCAGATACATCTTCCTTACCGATTCGCCTAGATGTCTACTGCAGGAAACACAACCCAACCCGCAAGCCCTCAGGTGTGTGATGGTGGCTTGCCATTTCTGCGAAGATGAACTTCCGCAATTATCCATTGGTCATCTTGTCCGAAGACGTTGGCGCAACAGCACACGGCCTTAGAGGGGCAGTCATCGTCCGTAGGATGGGCTACCGGCATCAACAGCATTTTCGGAGAAATTTCTTCGACCAACGCTTCGTCGCGCCAACCGCTGGGGACATGTACTGGACTGTTTCTTGTTGGTGGTGCTTATGCTTTGGGAATGCGGATCCAGGAAGTAGGATGGATACCTGGGGTACTTTAATAATAAAGAGACATGCGCCAGAGAGCCCCAAGGGTCGGCATGAATATTGCTAGTCAAGGAGACCAAGATCTATTACGAATATTATTTTGACGTTAGATAACACTGTTAGATTGGACGGCTTTTAGAGGTCTCCATATGGCGCTAACTTGGCTGCTCTCCACAAATGCCAAGAAGAGGTGATATGACAACGGAAACATGATGCTCAGAAGTTTTTTGGGAAGTAATAGAATGTTCTATCCTTGGTTCTGAAGAACGAGCTCTGGAAAATATTCCGACTATTTACAAAGATACTGATATGCTGGACAATGTACCCTAACTGCAGCATAGCTGCCAGTTCTACCCTAGGTAAACAGAAGCTTTCGAGCTTGTCACGATAGGCACCATCTTCTTGGAGTTTCTACTATGTAGATGAGTTCGTTACGCTTTCTTCAGTCCGATATCTGAGCCAAACATCTCGCATTAGTCATCCAAATTCGAGTTTGAAGGGAGGGATGATTTACTTGGATCTTTCAAGATTGCCCCATGCTCTGCAGGCATGAGCGCGCCCTTTGGCGGCTGGTTCTTAGACTTAAAGTCATCGCATATGTCTTCCATCTTGACCCATTCGACCCCTTCTTTGGTATTGAGATACTCGATTAATCTGGATTTAAAAACGAAGATCAGCACCTTCGATGTCCTTCCTACCTGTATCTTTATATCCGATATAAGAGAGGAATATGACTAACCTCTCAAGCATGAAGATTACATGCGGATGCCCGCTCACATCCGGATGAATAGTCACCGGAAAGCAGAAGTCATCATACTCCCGGTAGAAATAATCAAAATGATCTCTCCATAATTCCTCGACATCCCTTGGGTTCACCCATCCATGACTGTTGGGCGCTTTCTTGATGAACATCATGGGTGGCAGATCGTCAAGGTACCAGTTGGCTGGGATCTCAACAAGACCGGTATGAGGGCCGGCAACTAGGGGCTTCATCCAATGAGAGGGATGTTTGCTATAGTCGATGGGCGTCCAGGAGTCGCCGGTACGAAGCCAGTATGGGATGCAGTCGTGGTGGGAAAAGCTGTGGTCTTTGAGGTAGGAGTTAGTCATGCTGTTACTCAGGCAGAAGCATGGAGAAATCTAGGACTGGCTGACCATATTCCACGCCGTACTTGAGCATCAATTCCGCACCTTCTTGCGAGGCTTCCCACCAAGGTGCTACTGAACCACGAGGTGGCTTGCCGCAGAACTCCGTCAGTTGCTTGTATGTCTTGTCGAGGATCGCATGCTGTTGTTCTAAATTCATCTTCACAGGGTTTTCGTGCGAGTAGCCGTGGAGTCCTCTAGAATCGCTGGCGTTAGCAAATGGTCCTCATCTGGAGACGCCCGTAGAAAGGGTTCTTTACATCTCATGGCCCGCATCCCTTATCATAGCACATTCTTCCGGGAATGTTTCGAGCGAGTGCCCCGGAATGAACCATGTAGTCTTGATGTTGTATTTATCGAATAGCTTCAGTAGCCTGCGTACTCCAATGGTACCGGCGAAGAGGCCTGGCCTTCAATTGAGTAAGAAACTCCTATTATCCACCATGGGCTTTCACAGACCTCTCGAGATATCACTTGTAGAATCCTCCCCACCATACGAGCCGAGCCAGCCTGCAACGGCATCGATATCGACGGATATGCAACAGAGAGCGCCTGGAGGTTGTTAGCCACTGTTTGCGGCTTGCATGACCGGAAGGCTTACGTTTCTTGCCCATTTTCGCAGAAGGAAGTGGTATGCTGGGACGATTGAAGCAAAAGCTGGGTGAGGAGACTCCATCGCGGACGAGGGGGGGTTGTTATCAATCAGTGACGAATGGTGGGGTAAGATAGAGTAGATAATGAGCTCTGGGCCCAACCTGGAGGCTAAGAGGGAACCCTAATCGTTGTTAACCACTACGCGAGGCCGGCCCCCGTATCGCTAAATCTACGTACTCGTACTCCGCAAAGTGTTCCAATGGCACCTAGGATGAGCATTGGAGCGATCAGAACTATACTACTCGTAAAGCAGACAATATGGACTGAATTGAACACCACGCAATATGATATCGTACAAACAACTGCTTCGGAAGTACAACAAAGTCTCAAGGCATACAAACAGATTGACGATTCTGGAAACCTCTAGCCTCAGCTTTTCAAATCACAAGATCCTTTCTTTGTTCTCGGCCGCTTTTAAATATGGAATTCCTCAGACTAGTGCGGAATGCCTTCTTTGTTTTCCCTCTTGTGCAATAATCGAACTCGGTTTTACATCTTTCATATGCGCAAACATCTCTTAACATTACGTGATGGCAGATCTACCATGCACGGATCCGTCTACCTCGCAGTTTGGCGCGCAGTACTTCGGAAGATGGACAAGGGAGCTGATGACAGAAAGTAAGGACATGGTGGTAGTGTATGGTAACATGTAGGGCGGGTCTGAAGAACCTCGCAGAGCGATTTCCAAATACCTTTACTACCATCGCGAGCGAAGTCATCAAATCTGCTTCAGCAAGCAGTAGCACTGCCAAAGGCTTCGAAAGTGTCAATGGTAATCAAAATTGGGAGGGTGGCGTAAAGCTGAGCCAAAATGCTTAGGGTCCAGTATCACGACGCCTAAGAGTACAATGCTGTAAGTCGACTAGATCCGGAGCTTAGCACCGTTCATTGCTGACCAGCTCCATAGGCATACCGTTCGTCAGGAAGCAAGTAAAGCCAAAGGCAAGAGCAAAATGGAACAACAGACCGAAAGCAGCGAGACTGACCAGATCGTGGTCAACGAAGCCGGCAAAGACAAACAACAAAGTGAAGATCATAGGTTCGTCCAAAACGGCGAAGCAGGTAGACCAGAGGATAGGAATAGAAGCGGAAACCCTACCGAGGGTGCCGAGACTGGCGAGGTAAAGGACGACCCAAAGTCAGACGATCATGAGCTTCCGCCTCAGCACCAACACCACTGAAACAGCGACGCTAAGAATCTTGACAAGCGTTTTCCTCCCGTAATAGTACGTCGACTACGGACGTGGGCTGGACCTCTTGATAGTAACCACCTGAATGCTGCGGAAAGGGGTAATATGTCGAATAGTCCTGGTCCTAGGAAGAGAGTGAGAGATGTAGCAATCTTGACCTAATACGACGGCGAGGAGTGTAGTAATATTAGTCCAATCTAATAGGAGCAATAAGTAATGGACGGAATTAACGCAAGTTTACTGTGTTGTACCTTAGCTCCGTCTCCCGTTCTTGGCTTCAGCAATTTGCTTCATACTGACATCATGACAACCTCTGCTGACATGCTCATGACAGTTATGGGGATACGGAAATGGAATTTAACGGAGTTAAGATGCCAATTCTACTCACGCGTCTAGTCTGCAGGCCGGTGTGGTTCATTTGTCTGCACCGCGAATAGTTAACAAGTCGAGAAGTGGGGTATGATAATGCGAATTCATAATCATATTCCAAAGAAAGGTGTGTATACGTACTGTTTCCGAACCCAAGCCACCGCCATCTCAGAAGTACTGACTCTCTGACCCGCAGAAGAGCTGGCCCACGAATCGACTAGATCGTGTGGTGCCATATATACAACCGATCTAGAAAACAACCATTAGCTCAGCAACCAACCTAGGAGTCTATACGCAGGATCTCAGAAGTAATAGTTGCCATCGTTGCCCATTACCCGAGCTTTTTTATACGTCTCCCACTCTTTGCGCCGCACATAGTTGGCTCTTTCGACATTCTCCTGTCTCCGCTGCGAAGCCGAGCTCTCATCAGAGCGCTGCCGTCGTCTAGCATCGATTTCTTTTGTGCTGCGGTAGGCTTTAGCGCTGTTGTACCCTCTAGTATGATAATAGTCATAATCCGGCGTCGGGGTAGACATACCGCAACCCATAGTGACAGATTGTTTTAGGATGGCTCTGTGCTGGAAGGGTGGTTGATGGTTGCAATTGGTGGTTGGACAGAATTGGTACGTTATCTCGAAGATTTGTATATGTGGTGTGTATATAGTTGGTACATTTGATTTGGGAGGGAAAAAGAACTAGTCAGAGAGATGAGTTCTGGTTATTATAGGGCCGAGGATTCCTGTCATAGCTAACTTTTTCTTTCTCGATGATGGATGCTTTAGAATGACAATCGCTTTGTTAGGGTTGCGGCTACTGACAACAGTCGTTATTCACAATTGCATCAAGGCCACATAGTCGCAGTGGCTTTGTAGTGACCCCGAATACTGACAATCACCATTGTGCAGAATTAAGTCACCATGACCTTGTTGGGTGCGCTACTGACAATGGGCATTATGTAGGACTATCTCAGGGGCCAGACAGTCTTTGTGTCCCTTTCAATCAGCCACGAGATATGCTTTTCATGACAGTGCGAGTAAGTGTTGTGAAACCGGAACAAAGTTTTAGAACAACCGCATTAAGGAAGTGAAGCAAGCCAGAAAGGAGGGATTTTGTACAGAAGCAAGACTACACTGAAAAGGCACCACTTGATTGATTTAAGAATATGTGTTCACTAATTCTTGATATTACCTACCTATATTAAGATTCCCAAAGACCTGATCACTTGCCGCTTAAGACGCTCGATCTGCTTTTCAACACCATATCAGCTTTCACAAGAAGCTCTCGCGGTTGGAGAATATACCACGTCGTAACGGATATTACCTCAGCACATCATGATGGCGCCCACTCGCCCCGAAGCACCTAACAGTACACCAAACGCCTCTTGTGGCAAGACGGAAAATGCAACCACAAGGTGGAGACCTGTCTTAAGACTTTATATTCCTCGCGATATCTCATCAGAGCCAGCTTCTACCCCAGACTCTTCCTGGCTTACAGACCCACATACTTACCTGGGGGCTTCCCCAGGTGGCAACGGTTTGTGGTTTCCGCCACTTGCTCCTTACACTACTCGCATAGCCAGTCGACCTACAGCTCCTGCAAATTCGGCGCGACACGTTTCTCGCAAGACGGCAAAAAAATCTGTAGATACACCACCTCATCCTGGCCGTGGCGTATTGCCAGAGAAGATCTTACCTTCCCAAACAGGCACAATCGACAAGCCTACAATTATCTCAAATAATTCGTCTCCACTAAACCGGGTCGCGATTCGGCTCCGAGAAGACGTGATGAAAACAGCTCCACTTAGGCCTCAGCCGGAGCCTCGCTGCACCGCATCAGATTGTCCCATATTCAGCATTCACAGTCAAGGAACGTATCTATGGCAGAACGAGCCACCATCAAAAGGTCTCATCAATGACGTTTTCAAACCGAGCAACCCACCTCCATGCGTGCTGGCAGCATACGAGCTTTCTCAAAACCCAATTTCCAGTGACGACTTTGATGAGCAAGCCAAGATTTGGAAAGGATTTTACAAGCATCATACGAGACCTGTCTAGCCAAATGGTTTACTAGACATACATTGCGAACTTGATGCAAACATCCGACGTGCCCACTGCGGACAGATCACGGAGAAGGTGCTAAATTCCATGAACTCCGACAGCACCATATTGTTTATCCTGACTTTCGAATTCTTTGACCCACCGCCAGAAATTCAGGCAGCGCTGAAAAATCTGATCCGCGCTTGAGAGACAAAAGCATAGTGAAGAAACAGAAGAGGAGCGAAAGCGGGATCGCGAAGTACTCGAGTCCTTTTTCCGTCATCATGCACCTTTCGACGACGCAAAGCCGTCAAAGTACCAGGAGCGTTTCAAACTCAAGAGTTCATCGGGTGGGAGGATGAATAAGGCGGGGGTGAGCAAACTTATCTTGAGATAGAACCTTGGCTTCGACATGTGTCAATCACCGTCTTTTCCTCTGTATCACTTTCGTATTAGTAAAAGCTTTCGGATTTGATTAATCAGTGTTTTCCATTACTGTTCGCCCCAAGAATAAAAGGATTTACCGATCCTCCCTATCATGTATCCCGAGTGACCACATTCAGATTTTTCTGGTTACATCACGACGTAATGTGAGAGTAATGTAGTCTAAGTCCGTCAAACTTATTCAATACGGGTGGAGCATCAAGCCAAGCAGCCAAAGAGAGGAGAGAACCTTCCGGTAATCCAAAGCAATGATCGCTGTCATGGTCCAACCCTAGAGTACATCATGCGTGTCATTGGAACTTCAAACAATTGTCTTGTTGAGAATAATCAAATTAGAGACAAATGTATTGACATAGATAGGCTGAAATATATAAAGAGACGAATCTGCCAACTTCTGGAAACATCATAAATATCTGGAAACTCAAATATAAACCAAGCGAAGACGGCAAAGCTTTCAAAAGCAACTTCAACGACATTTACCCCGAAAAGTTCGCAATCAAACAAAAATGGGCGTAGAGGGTTTCCTGGGTCTCAACGACCGTGCAAAGCAACCCTCTAGGAACGCTATCGAGAGGCGTCCGTCTACCGACACTATCGCGAGCCGTGTCTCTGCAATCTACAACTCGAGGCTCTCCGCTAAAAACAGTGGTTCAGGCCCACTCCCAGTCTGGCTTGGAGGCGATGAAATGGACACTGCACAGCTCAGGCCTCAACCAGAGCCTCGATGTATTAACAAAAATTGCCCTATCAAGACACCCCATGGTCAGGGATACCTTCACAACCAGGGACCACTACCCGTTGGAAGGGCTGTGAACGAGATTGCATATCCACCAGAGGTGATAGCAGAGCTTGACAAGATGATGGACAACCCAGAAGCGGAATCGCCCATGTTCGATGCCTTCAACCAGGAACATGTTGACCCGATCTTGAAAAATGGCCATCTCTCCCACATCAAGCGCGAGCAATGTCTCTCCAAAACCTGCGGGGTGGATGTCCCACACGGGCAGGGCATGTACTTTCACGATCGTCGAAAGAATTGCCGCAGAAGCGACACCTTCGAATTCTGCAATCCACCACCCGAGATCTGGGACGCTAACGACAGGATTGAAGGGGGTTCAGGCATGGAGGAGGAGCTTAATCGGGATCGCGACCTCGTAGAGTCCTTCATCGCTCATCACGGCGACAAGGTTTCTAGGACGGACCCGAGCGAGTACATGCTCGGGTTCAATGACGACTTGGTTGACGAATAGGGGTCGAGACATTCTTTACTGGGAGATTCCCCTCGCTTCTTTCCTGATTTTATTTGGATAGCCTGCGTATCTGAATAGATAGGAGGCAAGTATACAGCTTGCTCTAATCAATGAACAACTCACAGCAACTCCCTCATATTTCTACATTTGCAGTGACTGTGCTCTATGAAAAAGGCCGTGGTGCGGATTTTAATCTCGACGTCGAAGACCAAACAATAAAGCATAAGAGAAGCAGTAACCTATAGTGGCGTACAAAATCTGTCATGCCAAAAACGTACCCTGTAAAAGCTAGCACAAGGAAGTATGTGTGCAGAGAACTCCAAGCGAACGACAGATAGAGATCCCAAACAGAATAAAGAATTGCTCAAAGACAAGCGATGTCAATCCTTTATCATTATTGAAGATGAACTCTTTGTCTACAACCTTGTTGTATTCCCATTACCTTTACACAGCATTGAAGCTTTATGCCTTTGTGTATGCCTACAGGCACAACCGTATTGTTGCTTTGTTCTCGTTGTGTCCTACCATCGATATAGAATCGCCGAATACTTGATCCAAAGTACTACCTTGCGCGTAGTATAGTACCATACAATTTACAGAGCAAGAAAACCGGATTTTCTTGACCATTTTGCATCTTTCTCTTGGTGGAAAATCAACGAAACCACCAACGGTAGAGTTCCATTGTCAAAGATTTACATACCTCGACTATGGCACCAGTAACAAGGCAAGAAGCGCGCCGACGAAGGGCTGCGGACCCAGCATGGCAAGCAGCTTTCTATGAACCTAAGAGTCCGAAAACCTTGAAGCCCTCGAAGGGTTCGAAGATCTTAGAAGGCTCGAAGACCTTGAGAGTATCTAAAGTCTCTAGTGCCCCAAGGGCATCGAAGGTACAAAGACCGCCGAAGACTATGATGTCGATTTGTAACAGGCTTCGATCACTCTCTGCACCCACGCCTCCTCCTACAGATGCTACGTCGTCCAAAGAAGAGGTATCGGAATCTTCACCCGCGCCACCACCAGGACAGGCTACGTCGTCTAAAGTAGAGCTGTCGAACCCTTCACCCGCGCCTCCGCCGAGACAGGCTGTGCCGTCCTACACTGAGACCAGATCACCGTGGCTGGACGAGTATGACCATCCTGACTGGTCGCATTTCACAGCCACAGATTGGAATGCGCCAAGGAGAGTCGTGAGAAGGTGTTTAAGTCCACAGTGGAGCCCAAAATCATCGTTACCGGATTCCCAACCTACACTATCCGGAAACCCCTCCCTACCACTTGTCAATACGGACCCAGCTAACCTGGAGCTAGACACTGTAGACTCCTCACGATCCTACAAGAAACCTAGCAAGATCTTCAAGCCCAAGGACAGCCCACGGCAATCACAAACATCCTCGAGTCACAGCTCCCCTCAGTTCAAATCCATAAAGAAGTTGAACATCAAAGTCGTCTCGCCCAATTCTGAACGTTCTCCGTGCACCTCGCCATCTTGTCCAGTTCATCCGACCCCTCACAAACGGGGCACATACCTCCACGGTGGAGCATCTCCTAAGAATCATTTTACGTTTGCTTGGAGTAACCCGCCCCCTGAAGTCTGGGCTGCTCATCAAAAGAACAGACATGATGAGGCAACCGAACAAGAATTAGCGCTGATCGCTAGCTTTAGGGCATACCATGATCAACGCGCGGTTGTGGGCGGTATAACCACATCGGGAATCTGTCAGAACGAGCCGGTTAAGGTTCGAGAATGCTCTTTTTCTTTTTGAAGATCCTCATGGACACCATATACCGAGCACCCAACGCTGTCCGTCCATGACTGAATTGGACATGATGTACCACCCAGTTGTAATCATCATCTCGGACTGCCCCTCCGCCAACGGCACGAGGTACTGTGTTTGCAAAGTCGTAGTTGTATCTTAATTCCTGTCTCACCACGGACTAAGAACATGATAGTGCAATTTCTAGTGATTTACAGCTTGTTAAATAGAGAATCCTGTCCAAACTTCGGTATTTCCCTGATTCCCTATTCTCAAGAGTCTGATTCAGCCAATGTCCTTGTGATTCAAGTGTCAAGGAGAGGAGACCTTCTCCGCCTGTACTGTGTTCCTCATCCTTATGCTCTTCCATAATCAGAGCGCCATGTGTGATAAATGATGAAAACAAGCTGTTTAGTCAATATTTAAGATTATTTAAAAGGTCCAAAGATTGTTAAAGAAGAGAAGATGATGGACTGAGTGGACTCTTCCGTTCACCGTTGATCTGATCTAAAAGTGCAAATATAAACGTCGTAGAACTTAACAGTCGTTGTTAAACCCAAAGATTTGGAGTGACTATCAGCCCTACGCAAAGGCTTAGAGCGACAAAGAAGCATCCTTCGAGGCTATGTACTCCAGATACTCGTATCAAAGCATTGCAAGGACTGAGAATAGAACCGCGCATGCTCTTCTTAGGTTGTACCAGGCTTCGAAAACTTGATCAAACACAGTTCTGACGTCTGCATTTTGTACGACACAACGGAGGAGGAAGAGCGAATAACCTTGTTTCATAACTGCAAATAGTACTTTGTATTGCCAAATAACGATTTCTCACCTTCAAATCAAGGCATTCAGATATGTCTCTTTGGAGCGCCTCACGCCGAGGGCCAGTCTTATAACTAACCCAACCAGAAATCACTGACATCTCTTTCCATGGCTGTCTTGAATCCAATCATTCTTGAACTGCGCCGCTGCTGCCTGCTCCACGATCGAAAGATGCTACGACAATCGCATATGGGTATCCCTACCCTGCCCGTTCTTCAATACATCAGGTACCACCTTGGGGACCATTTTTACTGTTCATAGAACATCACTAGCGGAAACACATGCAGCCATCGAGGCTGTGGGTCGAGAGCTTTCAACTCGAGATGGGAAAGAATCGATGATCATACATATATGTCAATGATATCGTATTTAAGGACCGCGTATCCGAAAGATGGTATCGCTTGAGAGCATCAGGAGGTAGTGGGTCGAACTATTTGCGTTGGAGACTACAGTAGGCGGTGGGCAAAAGATTACTCCTAGGGACAGGACTAGTCCTGTCCAACAGCGTGCTATTCAAATGTGGTGAGTGGGGTCGCGAGGCTGAACGCAACACCTCGAGCTATTACAGTCTTTGGAGTCTTTCTGCAAAGTCAACAGTTTTATTAGCTGTCTTTCGTCAAGGCGGCTCTAAATTCTCATCTCCAAGATTGTTTCAGACACCGGACATTGAAACCATCGATCACCATGGCTCAGGAGAGCGCTTCCTTGCCCAGTGAAGAGGCTACTATTCTAAGTCAACGAAAGGTGTGTCCAGCAGCCATTCTTATCAGTCTCTAACGACCTGTAGAGGAAAGCAGATGAAGGACTCATGTCCGGACGTTCAAAGGCGTACATCAAATTCCACAAGCAAGTTTGGGACAAGACACTACGAGTGACAAAGATCCCCAAAGGATATGATAAGCAACGACTGCGACAGGTGATCGCTAACAAACTCGACCTTCAAGTCGGAAACGAGGTCAAGATTCACTCGTTGGCATTTGATGCAGTAGATGAACAGGAACTGCAGTATAAAGTTGCGACGATTTCACTTAATTTTCGACCGGCGCTTTTACCCGAAACTTTGAAAGCCAAAACTTTGAAAGATTGGGATATTGATCTACCGAATGATGATAACGACGAGCACGGATGCCAGCAAATACATATTGATGAGCATTTCAACGTTTTCACTCCGTTATCGCCGGCAGAAGTGCAGGTGACACACACTATAGAGTACGGACATCATGAACTCCAAGAATAATTTTTACTGAGATTTCCAGTTGCATTGCAATACATGGCTGGGGAGGCCATGCTTTCGGCTCGTTTCGAGACCCCCAAAGCTCCTACATGTGGCTGAGGGATTCTTTGCCCAAACATTCTAGTCAACTGCGCCTCTGGATCTACGGTTACGAGTCGAACCTACTAGACAAAGATGACATTGGGGATATTTATGAAGCTGCAGAGGATTTCAGACAGCATCTGCGCATTCTACGCCAGAAAACAAAGGTTGGCATCTCGCTAATGTATATATTGAATCTGCTAACGAATCCTTTTTAACAAAGGCAAATCAAGCACCAATGCCAATCATATTCCTTGTACATAGCCTTGGGGGCTTGATATTCAAGGAGGTGCGTCTGTCTTGAGAAAGTATACTCTGCTTCTACTAACTACGTCTCAAAAGGCTATGATAAGCATGAAAGATAGCAATGACCCAAACGATAGGCTAAACTTTCGATCTACTTATGGAGCACTGTTCTTTGGCGTACCAAGTCAAGGCATGGATGTCGACGCGCTTGCAGCTATGATTGGAGACTTACCCCAGCGCTTTACATTAAATCTGCTGGATCAGCAGCTCGGTCATCGACTAAGATCTCGACACCATGATGAATTCTGTAAGGCGTTTGATTACACTGATTCCAAGATTACTTACTTCTATGAAAAAAAAAGGTCGCCAACAGTACGTCAGGTAAGTGGTTCAATTTACAACTAAGTTGAAAGTATAATGCCAACGCTTCCGAAGGACAGCGAATCAAATTGGTCTCGCTGCGGCCCTCATGTATTGCTCGTTAGCTTTGACTCAGCAACTCGTGGAAGACCTTGGGAAACAACTAATGAATATAAAATCTCTTTAAAAGGAGATCATTCTACAATGGTTAAATTCTCAGAGAATGACCGTAGCGATTATTCTAAAGTGTGCAATGTTCTAAAAAGCTATGTAAACTCTGCAGTTCCGACAATCAGATCTCGAATGAACAAGGAGACAAATCAACGTTTGTGATCCTTTCTACTAACACGCTTTGATAGAAAAGCATGAAGTAACTAATACAGCACTAGTCATAATCAGATCTAAGACGTCAAATGAAATGACACGAGAAGAAAAAGGTGTGACTACTTATCAGTTAACTTGTACTTTTTCTGACTCTATTCAAAGATTGTCAGCAATCTCTCTTCTTTGAGGATATGAACCGGCGTATGAACGACATATCTGATCCAGTGGACAAGACTTGCGAGTGGCTCTCCAAACATCCAAAGTATTTGGAATGGTTCAATCGACAGCATGGGTTGCTTTGGATAAAAGGAAAGCCAGGAGCTGGAAAGTCGACACTAGTAAGACATGTGCTTGCGACCGATGAACGAACAAGACATGCAATAGTGTTTGCTTCCTTTTTCTTCCATGCCCGCGGCTCTGTGCTTCAGAAGAGCCCCCTCGGTTTGTTTCGGTCTTTGCTGCACCAAATTCTACAGCAGGTTCCTGAACTGCTTTTGAGATTCAGCTCGATCTTCCAAAAAAAGTGTGAAACACAGGGAAAGATAGGAGAAAAGTGGCATTGGCATGAAAGAGATTTAGAAGACTTCTTCAAAATTCATGTCGCAGGTGCAGCGAAGACTTACAAAATGCGAATATATGTTGATGCGCTCGACGAATGTGGAAAAGCAGCAGCCAGCAACCTAGTTGGATTTTTTACGCGCCTTATGAACAAGGTTGCTTTCACTAATGCTTCTCTCAGTATATGTTTCTCTTGCCGACACTATCCTGACGTAGCCTTGGGAAACGGGCTTGAAGTCTGTATCGAGGACGAAAACCATGATGATATAGAATTGTATATTCAGAATACCATCGAGAACGCTGTTCAGGATAAGGAAACGGCAGAAGTGATTCGAGATGAGGTTGTTCGAAGATCTTCTGGAAATTTTCAATGGACCGTGCTTGTTCTTCCTGAAGTCGTCGACCTCTACAGAAACGGCTATCCTCTGAAGATTATTAAGAGACGCATACAAGCTATACCGTCAGAACTGGAAGAGCTGTATCAAGAGCTGCTTAAAGGAGTTCTTGATGAAGATTTGCCTCACTCACTGCGCTTAATGCAATGGATATGTTTCGCATTACGGCCACTTTCTTTAGAAGAGCTGCGCTTTGCAACTATCGTCGATGCGAACACGCCATACCAAAGCATTAGCGACTGCCAAAACGCAGAAGAATGCGGTTTTGCGAAGACCGATGAGCAGATGAAGAAAAGAATTCGACATCTCTCCAGAGGTCTTGCTGAAGCCAAGCAACATGAGAATATATGGATTGCGCAATTTATCCATCAATCCGTCAAGGATTATCTTATTCAAAGCGGACTACAGATTTTGGACAAGCATTCATCGGGAAACGCGGTTGGTCGTGCACACTTTCAACTATCAAGATCTTGCATCAGATATATAGCCATGAAGGAAATAAGTAATCAGACTCGTCCATATGGTCGGAATCTCGGACTTGACTTTCCCCTTTTGCAGTACGCTATCACGTCTTGGATTTCCCATGCAAAAGAGGTAGAAGAGAAGAACATGTCTCAAGAAGATCTTCTTGTTTTCTTCTATCCGCCGGCAAGTAAATTGTTGCAACTTTGGATTCATATATATCAAGGTATTCATGAAAATTCGTTAAAGTGCCCCTTCTCGAACACAACGCTCTTACATGTTGCCTCGAGATATTATCTTTCTAGTGTTGTGAGCGCTATTCTTAATTTAGATAACGTCGAGGCGGATTTGAAAGATGCTAACGATCGGACGCCACTATCTTGGGCGGCCGCATTGGGGCACGAGACGATAGTAAAGCTGTTGATCGAGCGAGACGATGTTGAGACGGATTCGAAAGATAGATACGATCAAACGCCGCTATCTCAGGCGGCCAAAAAGGGACATGAGACGATAGTAAAGCTACTGATCGAGCGAGACGATGTTGAGATAAATTCGAAAATTTATAACGGCCGAACGCCTCTATCTCTTGCGGCTGAACGTGGGCACGAGACGATAGTAAAGCTGTTGATCGAGCGAGATGATGTTGATATGAATTCGAGGGATTATAACGGCCGAACGCCTCTATTTCTTGCGGCTGAACAGGGACACGAGACGATAGTAAAGCTGCTGATCGAGCGAGATGATGTTGATATGAATTCGAAAATTCATAACGACCGAACGCCTCTATCTCTTGCGGCTGAACATGGACACGAGGCGATAGTAAAGCTGCTGATCGAGCGAGACGATGTTAAGATAAATTCGAAAGATAGATACGATCGAACGTCACTATCTTGGGCGGCCGCATTGAGGCACGAGAAGATAGTAAAGCTGCTGATCGAGCGAGATGATGTTGAGATAAATTTGAAGATTTTTAACGGCTGGACGCCATTATCTTGGGCGGCCGAACACGGGCATGAGACGATAGTAAAGCTGCTGATCGAGCGAGATGATGTTGAAATAAACTCGAGGGATCATAGCGGCCGGACGGCGCTATCTCGAGCGGCTGAACGTGGGCACGAGACGATAGTAAAGCTGCTGATCGAGCGAGATGATGTTGAGATAAATTCGAAAGATAGATACGATCGAACGTCACTATCTTTTGCGGCTGAACGTGGGCACAAGACGATAGTCAAGCTGTTGATCGAGCTAGACGATGTTGAGATAAATTCGGAGGATTGTAACGGCCGAACGTCGCTATCTTTTGCGGCTGAACGTGGGCACAAAACGATAGTCAAGCTGTTGATCGAGCGAGACGATGTTGAGACAGATTCGAAAGACAGATACGGTCGGACGCCACTATTTTGGGCGGACCTAAATGAGCAGAAGGCGGTGGTAGAGCTATTACAGTTTTCCAGCTAGGTTTAATAACTACCAAACCTCCCCAACCATCATCGAAACGTTTCCACTTCATTTACATATCTAAGAATGTTCCATCACTCCTCGATGACTTTGTCAGATGTGGCAATATCATCTATTACCCAGAGAGTTCTGGACCTACATTAGGGTACAGTAATTGACCTCCCCTCCCCCCATCTAACCAAACCCCCCCTAAACCGCAAACTCCCCATGTCCCCTACTCCTCGAACGCCCCACCATATCCCTCCTCAGCTTCGGCGGCAACGGCGCACCTACACCACCCGCCGCAACCGGCGTACCAACCGATACCGGCGCCGGGGTCACTGCCGCAGCACCAGGCGCAGCATTGGGGTCCGTGACTTCATTGAGAAGGGCTGGGGCGGCGGTGTTGGTGTGGGCGATGGCGGTACCTGAGAGGAGCTCATCGGTACCTTGGAGGAGGGATTGAATTGTCAAGGTTGGGGCGGCGGGAGGGTTAGTCATGCCAGGGATGTCGAAGGCGAGGCATTCGGTGAAGAGGGGTTGTTGGTAGATGGCCCAGAGTTTCTTGGTCAGGAGAGGGTTTTTGGAGCCGCCTGGGGGAGTGTCTTCAATGGCGAGGTCGAGCTCGATGTCGCATTGGCCGGTGATGGAGGTGCTAGTTGCAGGGGCTCCGGGGGTGGTGTCGCAGAAGCCGGACGCGTTGTAGCCGGCAGCTTTACCACAAGACCAACAGCGTAATGTCCAATCTGGGTGATTTCGACGCCAAAGGTTTAGTTTTGGTTGTGAGAATGCGGCCACAACGACATCGGCCGTAAGACTGGTGAGGTTGAAGATTAGTTAGAGGTTAATTAGCGCGTTGAAGCCATTTGCTACGCTGTTGCTTGAAGTGACCGTGTCGATCGACACGCCTGTGCTGTTTGGAAGAGACCCCAAGACCCCGTAGTTGGACGAAGCAATGCCCTTGAAGGTTGTGCTGAAGCCAATTTCGTAAGCTACAAGTGGCGCCGAGGCTGAAGATTCCGCCGACGGGGATGCCGGCTCCTGGAATGGCTACCTGTAAGAGCTCCTTGGTGTAAGAGAGCGAGTCGATCTTTTCGGGAGCAGTAAGAGTTGTGTCGAGTTCCAGGATGGCAGCGATGTTGTCCGGAGTGGCCGCTAGGGAAAGTAGTTTCAACGATCGGCCTTGGACCTGGTACTCGTCAGCTTGGGAACGAGTTATCGTCAAGATTGTGTCTGGTCACTCACTATAATGAAAACGATGACTTGGAAAGATTCAGTGATATAGCAGCTGATACATACAGTCTTACTTTTCGATGCCTTGATTTGCGTCAAGTCCTCCTCCATTTCTTTCATCTTTTCCGCACGTAGGTCCTCATCGTCTGAGTGCTCTGCGACGGCTGTAATCGTGGGCCCAGCATTCTTCTTCTTGTTCCTCTCTGCGGATACAGGATGCTCACTCCGCAAAGCGACATTTGATGTCGATGCAATGGACGTCGAGGGTTAAGCTACGCGACGCGAGTTGGTGTTCCATGCGGTGTTCAGCTCCCTCACGATCGTTTTATCGCACTCCGCATATTTCTTACAGTAGTTCCAAAGGCTCTTGATTGATACGTGAAATATTCAACATTGGTAAAGCGCCAAATGAAAGAGGGTTGAATTCGGTGAGAGATATGCGTCTTGCGCAACAGGACTGGTAACGAGTCTAGGGTTCGACGACATCTGGGTGTGTTTATAGCAGTGATTATAATAGTAGAAGACGCGGCCGATCTCAGCCTCTTACATGATTCACAGGTAAACTTAATGAAGGAAGAAGTTCCAGGGAAACTTCGATTTTTCCGTAAAGAGGAAAGAAGACAGAAGAAGCTGCCGTTGGGCACGGTATCACATTCTCCAACCAGGAATACTCTGACTTAACATCTCTCAAGCTCCTGCTCACGTCAGGCAAACCTTCCAGGCGCCCTTGGAATAATCCTTCCAAGTTGATGGTGCCCCTTCCACCCAAGGAACTTTACCCCTCCACACCTTTCAATTGCAGTCAGGGAGATAAATTTATATACCTATGCCAGGGAGCTGCTGAAAACACTATGTCGCTTCTTCCGGACCTTTGAGAGGCTACAGTCGGTCTTTTCGCTTTTACAGGGCCTTTCCAATAATCTATACATCCCAATGGCGTTCGTCTCCGCTGCACTGATACTCGTCATACTCGGACTCTTTTCGTATTATCTTCGTGTTCGGATGCTGCAGAACAGTTTTGCAGAGCGTCATGGATGTCAAGCTCCACCTAAACGGGCTGCTCAAGACCCAATCCTAGGGCTAGATCGTAAACTCCAGGACTCCAAGTTGTCCAAAGCTTTCCAAAGCCTCCCAGCGGGTGTGTCTCTGTTTCATACGTACGGGCAGACGTTTCGGGAAACTACGATACTTGGTACCGTGATAAAGACAAAGAGTGCGGAGAACATCCACACTATACACGGTCTGAAGGCGAAAGACTGGGGAATTCAGCCTTTCAGGTTACCTGCTATGAACCCGTTCTGCGGGAAAGGCTTCATTACGACCGATGGTCCGATTTGGGAACATTCGAGAGCGCTTCTCAAACCGTCGTTTCATAAAGGCAATATTTCTGATCTGACAGCTTTCGAGTCTTCCGTGAACCTATTTTTGAGTGGTATTCCGACAGACGGCTCGACGATTGACCTGCAGCCTCGTCTATCTTTGCTGGTAAAGTTCGCCTAAAGTCTGGTTACATAGTCGCTGCTTGATGCTTATTTGTTGTTAGTTTGTCGATACGTCCACTAGGTTTTTACTAGGTCAATCTCTTGAAGCACTTGCCGGTGACGAACCAGCAGACGCCTCAGTGGACGGCAAGACGTTCTTAAAAGCTTTCCAGCTTTCTCTTCGTAGCTGTGGCATGCGACTCTACCTGGGGCCTTTCAGATTCATGACCCCGAAGTCTGCGAGCGTCGTGCACTGGAACGTCGTACACAAATTCATTGACTATTATGTAGACCGAGCCCTTGAAGACAAAAAGGGCAAGGTTTCACCCACAATGAATCTGGACGGCAAGCGGACTTCAATTCATCATCATCGGAGTCTTCTGGATGAACTTGCAGAACAGACCAGTAATCGAATCGAGATTCGTAACCAAATAATACAAGGAATGATGGCTGCACAGGACACGACTGCAGTTCTAATCAGTAACACTTTCTTCTTGCTGTCACGTAGTCCGGCAATATGGAAGCGCCTGCGGGACGAAACAGCTTCTCTAGGCTCTCAGCCACTGACGCTCGAGGATACGAAGAACTTTAGGCTGGTGCGAAATGTTCTGTACGAATGTGAGTGTCTACATCGCAATGATCTGAGAACATAGATAGATTAACCTGCTTTATGCTTCACTGCCACAGCTCTTCGACTATACCCCGTCTTTCCACTACTAGCCCGCATCGCCCTCACGGATACAATCCTGCCAACGGGCGGTGGCATCAAAGGAGACCGGCCTGTTTTCGCGGCCGCGGGAACCAAGACTTTTTCAGACTTCTATGCTCTACATCGAGACGAAGCAGTATATGGCCCAGATGTTGAGAGATTTGACCCGGATAGATGGGAATCGATCAAGCCAGGTCCTTTCCAGTACATGGCATTTGGCGGAGGCATGCGGGCTTGCCTTGGTCAACAGAAAGCCCTTGCAGAAGCTTCATGTACACTCATTAGGGTTACGCAGGCCTTTAAAGGCATAGAGAGTCGTGACGATAGAGACTGGGCTGGAGATCAGAAGCTTGTGGCAAAAAACATCAATGGATGCAAGGTAACATTGATACCAGTATAAAATCAAAGAGATATCCCGGCGTGTTTTGGAAAATCTTATGTAAAGTAGCCTACCTTACCGGGTCACTGCCATCATAGTATATGCGTACCTGTCCTCCTGACTCTCATACGATCCACCATCTCTTCCCAGCAACCACACTTATAACCTACAACTCTATCCCAAAGGCTTTCAAAGTACAACAGATTTTCTTCAGTGGAAGCAAAGTGCAACAACCAACGCACGCTCCCGATACCGCCGTGGATATACTACATACACTTCAAACGCAGCAACTCTTCTTCTTCTTCTTCTTCTTCTTCTTCGTTCTCACCTTTCATTTAAAATCTCCCTCTACTCATCCGTCCGTCTACAACTGTTCAGTCTTTGATCATTCTTGAACACATCAATATTCTCACCTATTACCCATTTCCAAAAACTAAATTGGTGGAAAGTTGACGGCGCGAAACAAAACGATCGATTCCGCTGTCATGAGGTCACAGGACTGGCTTTTAGTAAGGTAGTAGGCGTTGTAAGCCAGTCTGAAAAAGAAATTCTATACGTTTCGGCGTTGCGAATCAAAATTTCTTCGACATGAAGGGGCATTAGTAGTAGATGTCAGCGATAGAACGAAAGCAAAGAGTTTCACATCGCAGTGTCTTGAGACAGTGAAACACGATCATGTTTGATTTTTGATATGTTGCGGTTCAAAAGAGCGTTTTCGGCGGGATATATGCTATAAGTAAAGCGTGTTGAATTGCTTTACCAAGGTGTTTTCCGTGACTGTTGAAGCCAGGAACACAGAGAATCAAATACGGCCAGTATTCCCAGAATCAATTTGACCCCCGATTTCCCACAATTCCTTAGTAATCGTCTCCTCGGGAGATCACCTCCTTGCAACTGGGCCGGAGCAGAACGGTCTATTTAGAAGATTGCGTCAGTATGTTCTGCGGTCTTCAACTCGTGGACCATACTCACATGCTCAAACTGTGCGACATAAGAGCCAGGAACATCGACCAGCGGTCCATAGGACTCAACAATGCCATTCGAGACGAGCGATCTCATGCCGAGGTGGTAATTCTTCACTCCAATGCGCTCAAGGTAACGCCTGGAGAAGACCAAAGTTCCGAAGTTCTCATCGATCATCTTCAGCAGCGACTTGGCGGAGGCATGATGAAGACCCGCAGCGCTGGCATGCTCATTGCGCCCGTAGCCGTAAACTCCTACGTCATCTCTGACATAACATTTGCCAGTGCTGCCGAAGGTTTCGATGGCGAACACATCGCCTTCTTCCATGCGTTGGGTGGTTCGGGTCTTGACGAAGGGGACTTGTTTGTCGCCATGGATCTTGTAGCGCAGGATGTTATGGCCAGTGATGTTCCGAATCGCTCTGACGGGGATAATCTTTCCGTTGAGCTCGACTTCGTAGCTCTCCATTACTTCTTGGATTGCCTCACTGATATGATCCATCCGGGAATCGATGCCAGCTTCCTGGGCGTTTATTTAGCTTTGCAGACGCCATGCAGGGCAGATTCGCTTACCTTGAGCCCAGTATTGGTGGCTGCCTTGACAGCCGCGAGCAGATTATCGTAGGCCGGATTGAAAGCCACGGTAAAGGCGCTATCGACAATCCTGCCGCTGACATGAACTCCGAAATCCACTTTAAGGAGATCGTCGTGCTGGAGGATGACCTCCTTGGCTCCAGGATTGGGAGTCCAGTGAGCAGCTACGTTGTTCAAGCAGAGCCCAGTCGGAAATCCCATGCCGGCTTTGAGAGCGTCTCCGGTCTCAAGACCTTGGTGGTTGGTCAGTGACCGAACGCCATCCTCAATCTCTTGGGCAAGCTGGCTCATGGAAACGCCGGGCTTTGCGATCGTCTGCACATGCTGGCGGACCTGGCGATGGACTTCGGCAGCTTTGCGATAGTCATTCAGGAACTCATCATCCATGTTGTTCACGACGGATAGGTGACGAAGTTCTTCAGCCGTGGTGCGCCGAAGATTGTCATTGTCGGTGGCATATTCGACAATCTCGCCCTCCGAATATCGCTGATCGTGAAAGAGGTTGGCGAGTGCAACCCTCGGAGGAGTCGTCTGCTGTCCACCCAGTGCCTTCCTTTTCTTCTTCCTGTTACTCTCTCTTTTTTTTTTCTTGCCTTCTGGGGTTAGCTTCAAGTGTGTATTAACTTCGAGTTGGCTTTACTACTATTGGGCTGACCACCGGACTTCAGGTCAGCTCCAATCTTGTCGTCGTCCTCGTCCTCCCCGTCTTCGTCTTCCCCTTCGAGTGCACCACGAAGGAGTCCACTTGCTGCGGCTGGCTTGGGAGGATTGACAGCAGCAATTGCAGTGCGTGCCGATGACTCTGCTCAAGGTGTCAGAATAGCTTACAACGTAAAGTAAATACTTTTCTTTCCATACCATCTGGACCTCTACGATGATCGTCTGGTGTCTTGGATCCCATGATCGGCTTCGACTCGTAGTCATAAGGTTCCTTAGGTCGTCGTTGATGCCATTAAAATCCGGCTTCCGAAGGAATCGCAAGGAAGCGAGGTCGCCAGCATGTCATGGCACACGCTTTACCCTTTTAGGCGATTGACGCAATGCCAGTATAAAAGAAGGTTACCACTAAACGTACACCCCTTTTTACTACATATACGTCCCCCCCAGATGGGTTTAGCGGTTACTCAACTAGGTTTAGCGGCTCAATAATCATGAGTCCATGACAACGCGCACACGTTCTTTCATCAACCAACTATTTTACCTACCTACCACCCACCCTACCTCATCGCCGCCATGGATCTTGCACCCCCTCCGGTGGGTGAGCTCTATGTGAGTCACGAGGAGCCAATTTGAACGCGTTGAAGCGCATCTGCAGCAACGGGCTGAGCAAGAGCTAGGGCAAACACAAGCGAGGGGTAGGGATAGGGATAGAGGTAGACCGTAGAGGTAGAGGTAGAGGGCTAGGTCGAGGAGATGAAGGGGGTGAAGGGGTGGAAGCTTCGGCTGAGCCTCTATCCGAACATCAGCAGGAAGCTTCAAACGGTGAAGGCTTCTACGGGGTGTTTCAAATTTGATATGAATTTGATATGTAGTTGCAAATGTAAATCAGCTTCGAAAAACATATCGATCTCAAAGATACTTCATTTTTCGTGAGCCGCTCATATAAAATCAAGTATCTGTATGGTGTTCGTCTGTTGTAACCGCTAAACCTATCTGGGGGGTCGTATATGTAGTAAAAAGGGGCGTAGCTGTAGTAAAAAGGGGCGTCGATGTAGTAAAAAGGGGTGTACGTTTAGTGGTAACCGTTAAAAACGAGACCCAGTTCGCCTCAAGAGGTGGGTTTAAGGCTTATTCTCGACATCTTGGGTGGGTTTACCGGAAGAGAGTTAAGCCGACCTCAGCAAATCAGTAGGCGGAAGCTTTAAAGTACCGCGTGCAGGGCGGGGACAGTCAAAATTGACTGCGAGAAAGTGACTGTCCCGAATGGAACTGGAATAGAAACACCAGTCGGACCCTATCTGGCGTTCTCCGAGACTGCTCGAAATTTTACTGCTTCATTGGGCTCTGCAATGGCAACATTGCACCAGGGCCCAACAAAAGCCGTAGGACCAGAAGCGATAAGGTCCTAGGATGCTTATGGTTCTATAAAATTTGTCTCCTCCTGCTGTTGCGACCCTTCATTTCAAGTGTCTATCAATAGCTCTGGCGTTCTTGACTGGATCGGCTCTACCCTAAGACCACGTTTAATTGGCCTTGTACCTTATTGGAAGTATTCAATGCTGTACAATCTCTTCTAAATCAGACAAAGGTCCTTGTCCATCGAAATCTCATTGACCTACTACCAGA
>JAABUH010000744.1_pt1 | contig 42767 bp, 31 predicted proteins | sample 5559121 | NCBI WGS metagenome assembly JAABUH01 (sample SAMN10711871, study PRJNA513364) | rock metagenome | isolation source: Antarctica rocks | place: Antarctica: Victoria Land, Battleship Promontory nord | collected 2015-12-28
ATCAACATCACATAAAGCAATGATTACTTGATCAAAGATGAAATATTCAATTGATTCTCAGTTCTTAAGAATGAAGCAGTTGACTGATCTTTCTTTCAAATATGATAAATGATGTATTCAACATCAACGATCATCTTTCTTCAATACTAGTCTCAATGATGAGAATATAAAGCGATGAGAAACATGTTGAATCTTAATTAGTCGATCATAATGAACTTGCTGCATCAAATCGATCTGAAGAGTATTTGAAGCTTCATTTGTTGAAAGAAGATTCTTGCTCAAAATCAGTTGATTGAAGTTTCAATATTCAATTTTAGCTTCATGTTCAATAATAAACAGCAATGTTTGAACATATTTATGATCAGAATGTTCAACTAACTGTGTTTGTCATGCGCTTGCATCTAAAGAGTCTCTGCGCGCTAGAGAAATCTTGTCGATCTTTATGAGCTGATATGAAAAGAATTTCAATATTGATATCAGCAAGGTTGAAATTCAACGTCACTTTCTTTCAATGATCAATTGACTGTTTGAATTCAATGTTTTGCAATTGATAGCAGCGTAAATCTCATCACATTTGCTGCAAATATGTTGATATGTGCAACTAGAATAAATGCAACTGTTATCATTGAACTTGTTGCATATTAAGAACTCTGTGCTTGACTGTTTTCTGATTTTCTAACTTTGATATTTCATCTGAAAAGCAATAGCAGATGTTTTCTTTATCAATGCTTGATCAACAAGTTTATCTTTAGCATTGTATCACTTGTTCAAGTCATTGATTTCTTTTATCATGCAAATCTTGTGAAAGTGAAAGTGAAAGATTTGCAGAAACTTGAAAATGTAATGCAGATGAAGCTTTTGCAGATAGTTAATGTATCAAGTTAAGCTTGCTTGCAAAGAATGTTTCAATTGATCATTGATTATCTCGATGAGACATTGATTATATACTCCTAGACAGCATAGAAAGAAAATCATCTTTTTAAGATTTTGCTGAGTGACATCATCATCATGAGCTTGAAGCTCATCAATTCATGATAATTGCAGATCTTGCTTGTTGATTGAATTTGATATATGATCATTGATCAGCTTGAAGATATTAACAGCTCAAAATTCATTTTTGAAGATGAAAGTCAGTTGAGTGATATCAATGAAGAGATAGCAAGATATTATTGTTTGAATGCAAGAGTCACTTGAGAAGATAGTATCTGACGTTTGACTGATAGAATTCTTTATTACTGAGTTGTTTCTCGACTGATTCAGCGCTGTACTCTGAGCTTTCAATCATTGAAGCTTCTGTTTCAGCTTGCGTTTCATATTCGCTTGATGAACGTCTTTAATTCTCTGTCACATGACGAGAGTAGTCGATGTTTCGACGATTTGTTTCAAATCAACTCTTCTCAAGAGAACACTTGAAGAAGAGAAATTCGAAGAGACAGATGAACTCAGCGAAAGTGACGACGATGGTGCAGGCGAGCGAGAGCGAGACACATGAGAGGAGAAGAAGCGACGACGACTTCGTCTTCTGCTGGCAGCGACAGCGACGTCGACGTTGACGCGACTCTGGCGGCGAGTAGAAGCGGCCATCGGCAGTGATGACAGTAGTGAATAGCAAATGGGATAGCAGTGACAGCAGTGGATAGCGGTGGCAGCAGTGGGTAGCAGTGTGGATGACAAAGTGAGTAGCAAAGTGGGTAGCAAAGTGGATAGCAAAGTGGGTAGCAAAGTGGGTAGCAAAGTGGGTAGCAGGTGCAAAAGCGCGTTTCTGGCTGAATCCTAAGGGATGGAGAAACAGGAAGAGATGATGGGGGAAACAGAAGGGGGAACGGCCTATTTATCCCCTTTTCCCTGCTTAATCTCCTTGTTCTCTAGCGGCCGGCATTGGCCGAGCCAAGCCGGCTAGCAGCCACCTTCGCTTGCCGATAGCCTCCAGTCAAGCTGGACCTTCTGGACAAAAATCCGAAGGTCTTGGACTTGGACTTTGACAACAAGCGCAACTACTTCACTCAGCATCTACACTCGCACGATACAGAGCCTAATCATACACAACCACTTTTGCGGCTAACTGTCCGACGTGATCATGTTTTTCTCGACTCTTATAAATATCTGTCGTTCAAGTCTGACGATGAGATCAAATACGGCAAGCTCAGCGTCCGTTTCGCTGGTGAGAAAGGAGTGGATGCTGAAGACGCGACTCGAGAATGGTTCCGCATCCTCTCTCGACAGGTGTTCAATCCTAACAACGCTCTCTTCATTCCTGTTGCATCTGATCCTATCACATTTCACCCCAACAAGCTGAGCAAAGTCAACGACGAGCATCTGATGTTCTTCAAGTTCATCGGCCGTATGATTGGCATAACGCTCTATGAAGGTCGCTCTTTGGACTGTCGTTTCAGCAAAGCCGTCTATAAACGAATACTTGGCAAGACTGTATCGATCAAAGATATGGAGACCCATGATCTTGAGTGTTACAGGTCATTGTTATGGATGCTGGAGAATGATATCTCGAACATCACCAACGAGACCTTCTCCATTGAGACTGATGAATTTGGTGTCCGGGAGACCGTGGATCTGATAGAGAATGGCCGCAATATTCCCGTGACTGATGAAACAAAACAGCAATATGTGCAGCTGATGATCGAGTACCGCCTTACTGGCTCTGTGCGGGAGCAATTGGAGCATTTCATTAAAGGTACCTTCGTCACCATCAATATCTAAACAGGATAATAAATCTAAATAGGTTTTCATGACATCGTCCCCCCAGAGCTCGTCTCCATCTTCGACGAACAAGAACTCGCGCTTCTCATCTCCGGTCAAACGTGCTGAAGATGAGAAGCACACGTGTCGTACGGCCTTTGAGGAACTATTAGAATCAAGCCATCGTCTCTCCAAAGCCATTTCCGTCCAGATATTGCCTTAAAATATCGATCCTGCAGCCAGCTTGCACGACAGCGCTGTCCTGCTTGAGACGGGATCCGGAGAAAGGTTCGCCCAACTATTGCGAAGACCCTTTCCGCCAATGGGGGAGTTTGGGAGGGGTTTGTAAGGGATCGATGCTCGGATGTCGCTACGGTTGGGTATCAGATTCACGGAAGATTCTTGCAAAAATCCTCTGGTCTCGGGGGGCGGGAGATTTGCGCTAGTACATACTTGGGATTTATCCAGGAGAGCTGCAGTCTCGGTTAGGCTAAGGAAATGGTATTGATATATTTACGAAAAGAATCAAGCATTCGAAACACCGTCACTAGCCGCAAGAAAGTTGTCTTCGAATGTTTTCCCCACGCCCTTTGAAGCAGTACACTGCCCCCCCGCCGTCCTCTCCCACAAAGTCCCTCTGAGTGTTAGACTGATACAACTTGCAAGAATTCCAAGTGAGCCCACGCCGTCTCCATTATCGAGACAAGCGAAACTTATTGTCGTATTGTTCCTTTAGCTTTTCCTGCGACGTTGACTTGGGCCATCGCTGCCGTTTCTCCCTCGCCTTGTTTCGCGCGTGGTCTTAGACATTCGGGGGTTTTCTAGAACATTTGTGAAAAGTATACAAGTCAAAGAGAGGATTCTACAATTGTGACCATACCTCAACACTTTCTTAGCTTCGCAGCGGTTACCATCGACACAAAGCACCTTCCCCTGCCACGTCCTTCAAAGCCCCAAACCCCGTCCTTGCAACCACCCCTTTTCATCCTCATCCTTGCAATCACCCTCCCCCTCACCTACCTCCCCTCATGGCTTCTCCTCCCGGCTCAGATTGGATCTGGAACCCTTACAACGTACTAAACATCGTCCTAGTTCCCGAAACGACCTCTTGTTATGTGGGCAATCTGCCCGGGCAAACCGGTCCATGCCTAACCCTCCTTCCCCCCCAAAGTCGCAGCAGCGCTTGTCAGATCCTCAACGACTTGGGACGTAAAAACCCGCTTTCCGAAGGTACTGGCAACGCGCTCCTCGAGCTTGCGCAGAACCTGCAATGTCCGTTGCATGATGAGAGCGTGGTGGGACTGTTGGTGCAAATGTGGAAGGATAGGATTGTGGATTACATGCCTGAGTATTATGCCATCCAAGAACTTCTAGCGATGAAGGGGGGTCTCATGAATAGCTCCCACGAATGTAGCGGAATGTAGATATCCGCTCAGAATATTGACTTGATGGGGGAAGAAAAGAGGTTAAGCAGGGAGAAACGCGAGTGGAATGGAAGGAGAGGGACAAATTTTGGATGTTCCCGTACTGTTCTGATGAATGTTATCAATAGGTCGAAAAGAGAAATATCAAAGGTTCTGGTGACGACTGCGAGGATAACGTGCACCTGCATGAAGAGCATAGATACTTTGAATACTGTAAAATTCAGACATTGTAAATTTTGAACCACTCCGTCTGTTGGTCCACAACTGCCCCATTCAAGTCAGTGGACATCTTTCTGCTGTTAGCTTGGGAAGAGCAACGTGACAGCGGTCGAACTACCAATCGAGATGTGGGATAGGGGAGCGATACCGAAAGCTAGTGATAGCATGATTGATGAGATGAAATTCGAGCCTGGACTGTGATTGAAGAAATCTGAGGTTAATTGCTTAGTCCTAGTAGGTTTCTCGATACTCTCTTGAGCGTAAAAGCCGGTGCGAATCACAGTGGTGTAGAGGGAAAGTTCTAGCGCTTCTTCTGCAGGTCTTCAATGACACGTCTTTCGTCTTTTACCTTGTGATCCTTGAAAGATGTAAATCGGTGCAAGCAGGAAAACCGCATATAAAAATCATTCACTCTTCTTCATAGTGCTAAGCAGAGCAACGCCACTGGAAATAGACTATACGCTTTCCAGTCTGGATATCGAACGTGTTGAATACATGTCGCATAATCCCACACAAACTTCCAATTACCTGCTCTCCTTACCCGAGGAAACTTTTGCATTGCGCACATAAAGTCGTGGTATCGTAAAACATCTCGTCATCGCTCGGCGGTATCTAGTTGTAAAAATATCATCATAAGAAGAGGACTGGAATCATTCTTTTGTCCGAAAAGGGTTTCGTCGAAAAGCCGCAGGAGGTGATAGCCAAATACACCGCAAACCGTCACGTCGTAGCCCACGCTAAAACCATCCGTCGCCGGTACCCTTCCCACTGTATCCGCTCTTGCTGCTTCGGCGACTCCGGCTGCCCGCAACGCTTCTCTTCCTTTCTCTTCCCGTCTCCCTTTCTCCCATCATACGGCTGGTGCTCCTGGCGACCTCCAGCTCGCCATTGTGACGGGGGCCAGTTACGGATGGGTATCTCTTCTGGTGCCTCTCTCTTCCTTCATTTCTGCTAGCAGTTCTGCTAAGACTGTGCTTTTCTTTAGCTCCGATGCTAAGTTCCATCTCGCCATCGCCTTCACGGCTTTGCCTTAGACTGATGGTTCGTCCTTCCACACTGCCTCCTTTAACGTCAAGGTTGACACCCGAAGAAGGGTGGAACCGTAATGTGACTCCGTCATTGTCATTTCGCGCCTTGACGTCGCTTCCGTTGCGTCGATCGGTTGAGCTGCGCGGCTTCACGTCGCTTCCTTCTCTGCTACCTCTGCCCTCGGCGCTGGCCCTGCTACCGCTATCGCTATGAGTCTTCTTGCACACCAGTTTGAGAGAGTCGGTTGTTACCGGAACAGGTATGGCATCTGCGGCAGTATTTGTGTCGGCTTGGTAGGTCTCTACAACACGCTCGAGTTCAGGGGCAGTCTCGTGGTCATAGTAGGAGACCCTCCTTCGATTTTTGGCTGTAGCGTCGTTACTTTCAATGCCCATCCGGGCAAGACCACGCTCGACAGAGTGAGAGGTTGGTTTCTCGTTGCTCGGGGTAGCAGAAGGTCTACTTGCAAGCGAGGGTCGCCTTGATCTGTGGTGTTCCCCGGCTTGCTCTTTCTTAGGGCTCCGGTGCCCAGAGATGTGATCTGTGGTGTCCTCGACGCGGCGGCTACGGGTATGGTGAAGCAGCGGATGTGCAGCAGACGTCGTTGCTGCGTGCTTTATTGCAGGGCGATGCTGTGTTCTGGGATTAGGGGCCGGAGGGGGAGGTGGGGGCATACGGTAGAAGTCCTCGTTACGCCGCATGAAGTCCTCCCGTGGCGTAGAAGGAGCATCGTTGTAAGAAAACGAAGGACGAGACGTAGGCTGAGCGGAGGGGGCTCGGGGGATGTACGGCAGTTGTTGAGAATCTTCTATAACAGGAGATGAAGTATATATCATAGAGTGGCGATTGGACGGGTGATCCGTGGTCCATTGACGCGGCTGCGGGCGGCATTGCATCTCGTAAGGGGACAGTGGCAAGGGAAAGCTATCCTGGTGTCGAGGTGCCGATGCTTGAGTGGCTGGGAAATATGAGCCCCGAGTCGGCGGGTAGGATGGGGGCGGGAACACGATTTGAGTGGAGTATGGTGTTGGTGGTCGACGTTCGATAGGAACAGGAAGGGGTTGTGGTTGAATATAAACGGCCCCAGGCATAGCACCATGGTAGCTCATTGGGCGAGTGTTTCGGTACGATTGCAACGTTGAGGCTCGAGGACGAGCCTGCGCAGGCTGGAGTAAAGGAGCATCTTGAGAGGGTTTTGGTAGCGGAGGCCGTGCGGAATGAGGTGTGACGGGGGTTTTCTGTTTCGACCGCAGCTGCTGGTTGAGGGCTGCAGGCCACGAGGTTTCTAACGGTGTGAGCGATTTTCGCGCAGTCGCCTTGCACTCTGAGCATATGCACACTTCCTGCATCGCAGATCGTCCATCTCGGGCTTTAGAGCTACTTCGTTTGTGTGAGGATTTCTGCGGGCTTAAAGGTCTACTCTCAGTCTTCTTCGCGACAAGCGCGGGTCGTCTCTTGATGGCCGGAGCTTCAATATCAACTCGCAATGGTTTGGCACCAGCTTTGGACTCCAACGAGGAATGCCCGCTATTCAGCGTTGCTACCGTCTGACTCGAATTCCCCGAGTCGCTACGTTCATCGCGCGTGTCAGTGAGTTTTGGCTTGGCGAAGTCTGGTCTCGACCGCTTGGCCGCTATGTTGGCCGTCTGCCGAGTGTCGGGTAGAGTTGTATGTGCGTCCTCGCTGTACTCTTCGCAGTAGGCAGCGCGGGGATTGGGATGGCTACTTGACATTTCCCCAATGCTATCAGGGCAGCAGATGTCTAGGGGGGTTGCTCCTATTGTAGGGCTGCCTACGAGGTGGGACGGAAAGAGAAGAGAAAAGAACTGTCGTCGATCCTGACAACAATCGAGGGGTCGGTTCAGGTAGCAATCGATAAGACGGCAATGGACTGCCAGGGTCATCCCGCCATGGGTGGATTTTCTCGAGTGTTTGTTCCAACAACAACAATTGTATGATGGGGTTTCAAAGTGGGAAGGAAGGGACGGATGGAGGTGTAGAACCAAAGCGATGGTAAAGTATCTACTGAATGTGTGTCGGAGATGATCGTTGCATTACATGAAGTGCAAAGCAAGTCCCACGTCTGCGTGGGATGTTTTTCACAGCATCACGATCATCTTGGAATTGAGTCACAAAATATACTGGGACGGCCTATGAGAAATATGATTTATTTTAATTGTTTTTTAATCTTAGAAAAATTTCGACGGCTCCCTAGTCCTCGGTGGTGTGTCGTGTCAGCCACTCAGCCTGCATGAGGTGTATACTATTTGATCCTCTGGAAGCCTGCTTGCAGCACCGGCTTCTCAACGCAGCTGGCCGGGTTCATCTGCACATCATGCCCTAGCCGAGTCAACTAGGACTATGGGGAAGTGCCGCGTCCACCCCGCAAGTTTGTAAGGAAGGAAGTGCTAATGGCCGGGTTGCGGTGGGTGAACTGTGAGCTGTTGTATCGACGGCACGGTCTCTCAGCTGTATTGGTTGCCTGGCCGGTACCATTGATTCTGGAGGCCAACACCATTGGACTCCCCGGCCGGCCATTGCTGCCTGAAGCCATGGGTGATTCGTCGACGATTATCCCTTAACCGTAACTCTCCACTTATAGATTTGTGACGCACATGGAGCACACATAACTTCTGTAACATTCTATGAGTGCTAACCCTAGCTTGGAGCTCTCCCAACCTACCGTTCAGTAAGAGATACGGTGATTGGTTGAGTGGCTAAGATACACGTGCAGCTTTGCCGACCAATGCGGCATAAACAGAAGTATAAATTATGCAGCTTGGACTGAAGGACGAACCGGGCTGAACGCTTGCCGTGGTAATCTAGATGATTTCTTGGAGAGAAAAGAAAGATGACCCTGCTTTCGCTAGGAGATGAAAATGATAGACGAATGAGAAGATCCTCGTATCGAAACTGACCACGCGATGCAAGATAAAATGTGACTCGGTCCGAAAATCAACTTCTTATCGGTCTTTTGTGATCAGCGATGCCTTGACTGATCAAGAATCAGATGAGGTAAGCAACGTCATAGAGATCCTCCTCGAACATGAGTCTTCTGCATTGGACAACTCTGGGAATCCCTTCCGGAAACGTCCGATACTGTGACGAATCGCTCGAGTTGATTTTCAAAATCTTGACCGACTTTTCTCAATCAAGAACGATGTGTTGGACGCAATTCAGGCCAATGGATATTTCCGTCATCTCCTGTCCGGAATCTTAGACCGGTTGCCTCGTTTTTGCGTCCTATCTGGCAAACGCCTTTCTACTGACTCTGCTGGTAGATACCAATATCGAAGTACCCCAAAGCTCACAACATCAATTCCTTGTCGCTTAAGGGCTCTAGCCAGATCCAACGCCATCTACCGGGCAACATCGTTTTTGAAGACATAAGAAATCCACCAGATCACATACTGTTGTCGATCAGCACGTTAATGGCTAAGATGGCGATGAAAGAGCACAAGGGATCGCTTACCGCTCGACAGGATTGAGACCAAGCAGCTTCATGCCGTTGTTTAGAACCTGCCTTGCAGCTTCGTACAGAGCCATCCGTGCCTTCTTCAACTCATGCTCACTCCCAATTACCTTCAGTACATCATAACTCGAGCTCAGCATGTGTGTCATCTTAAAGAGATACGCAAGGACAGTCACTGGCTCCAGCGTCTTCAGGGTGTTCTGTACAACGTCTGGCCACGATGCTAGTGCGCGCACAAGATTGACAGCGTGAGGTTCAGTAAGAAGGGAGAGGTCTGCAGACTCTAGCTCTTCGGGAGAGAGAGCAGCTTTCCTGGAGATAGAGCAGAGACGGGCATGTGCATACTGTAAATATGGACCAGTGTCGCCCTCAAAGGAGGTCATCCGCTCCAACGAGAAATCATAGTTATTGATGCTGAAACACTGTTAGCACATGGTGTTCAACGGAAGGAGAATATAATTAGCAAGAGCTAACCGCTTGCCAGTCATATCTTGCACCATGACTGCTGTAATACCCAGGGTGTCTGCTGTCTGCACAGGGTCCTCTACCTGCTCATATTTAGATTGGTTCCGCTGCATGACCTCATGCATCTTCTCCCCCACATCCCTCAAGATATCATCCAAAAATTTGACTGTACCTCTCCGGGTGCTCATTCCCAGCACCATCCCAAAGCTGACATGTTGACACTTCTCGGCCACTTCTTTATGGCCCATGAGCTCTAGGATCTTGAACAGCTGCGCTACATATAGGTCTTGCTGAGATGCTACTACATATATCATCTTGTCGAAGTGATACAATTCATGTCGTTTCACCGCTTCCCCAATATCACGCGTTAAGTAGAGTGAAGAGCCGTCTGTCTTCTTGACTAAGGCTTTCCCTAACTTCTTAGTCTGCTTGTCCTTGGACTTGCTGAGGTCGACGATGACAGCTCCTTTCGAGGCTTCCGAAACGCCACTCGCTTCCAACTCCTTGACTGCACGTTCCATACGCCATGGTTCAACTTGTGACTCGCCAGAGTAGTAATCGTAGTGAATGTTAAGCCGAGCATACGTCTTTTTGTATCTCTCGATACTCAGGTCTCGAAACCGGGCCCAAGTAGCGCGAGCTTTTGGATCGCCGTCTTCAAGTCTCTTGAAGTACTGTCGCGCTTTCTCGTTCACGCTTTTGGCTTGGAGGGTCGATATTTCCTTCTCAAGCTCTGTGGTATCTTTACCTGCCTCCATTGCTTGTTTGAGTTCTTCCTTCTTCTCGTTGATCTCTTCTTCCTCCGGTTTCGAGACCTTATTAATCTCAACATACACATCAAAGAGGTGACCGATGGGATCCTTTTCTAGATTTTCCTCACTTCCGTAAGTTGCAAACGCGTTGGCAAGTAAACCAAATTGTCGCCCCCAGTCTCCAAGATAATTCATACGAATCACATCCCAACCGGCGGCTTCGTAAAGATTCGCTAAAAATCCTCCAATAATAGTACTTCGAAGATGACCAGCATGGAATGGCTTTGCAATATTGGGTGATGAAAATTCAACTATTAAACGTTTCCTTCCTTTTGACGGATCAGATTCGTCTTGCAGACCTAATTTCTCGTTTCTGCCGTAAGCCGCCTTTTTCTTCAAAACGGAAGGTATAATGAGCTTTGTAAGGGGCTCTGGTTTGAAGAAGAACTGAATAAAAGGGCCAACCGGAACAGGCTTGCTGACCAAAGGCGAATTGGGAAACTTGTCTGTCCACTCCGTCGCTAGCTCATCTGGCTTTTTCCCCTGGATCCGCAGCGAAGGTGTTGGGAGCCCTAGATCTCCTTTGTCAAAGGTCTGGGTCCATGACAGTCTCTCACATATTTGACTGGCAGGCTTCCCAGTAATTGGTGCTAGTAGTTCTGATATATGGGTTCTGTAAATGTCAAATGGATTATTGGCTACCATAGCAACCTGCTCTGAAGGGGCAGCTGCCATAACTTCGGATCTCCCGAGTATGCTGAATGGTCTACTATGTAGGCTCCCGTGGCTTGCGTGCTTGTACAGCGAACAGAGCATTAGATTAGTGAGACATCTGTGAAAAGGTTAGGTGTTGAGTAACAAACCTCTGGGCTGGCGTCGGGTCCAGGCGAGGGTCTAGGATTGGACTAGTGAGAAGCGACGGCTGATGCCGAGACGCTAGCAGCCCTACGAGGCACATCTGAACGAGCGAGAGAACAAGCGAGAGAGAGCTGAGACTGCCAGACACATTCATACATTTTTACAACTCATCAACAAACCTCTCGTGTCGCTTTGAATCGAGAATCAAATCTAAGTTGGTGATTGTCCATCCTCTGAAGCCTTGAAAAACACTGATTTCCTGCCTATCTAGGAATGCTTGCGACAAATGACCTAGACTACCTTATATTTTGATAGATTTGGTTTTCGTACTTTAGGGGAGCTTAATCCATGTGTTGAGAGGAACACAAGGTCTTGCCATGAACCGCACTTGACCATGTCCAGCCTAACTTATCGAAGAGGACTGTGAGTCATATGGGAAGCAATCCTTCGGTTGATTTCGTCCAACAACAATATGCAGGCAGGCAGGCAGGCAGGCAGGCACACTGCTTCCCCGCGTTCCAGGCATCACATCAGCCTTCCCTAGTGCATATAAGAGCTGCCCATTCTATTATATTATGTGACACTATGCACCTTCAACTACATCTGGAAAATACCTTATGTAGCTGCATCTCACAGCCATGCGTCTTTGTAACTCAGATTCCTTTTGTGGCTGTTACTATGTTGTATTGGGAGATGAAGACAGACAGAAATATGTTCAGCCCAGAAACTACTTGCCTCAGGTCAGCTTGGCTGCCCATACAACCATTTTAAGCACTGCTTCGAGAACCGTACTCTCCCAAACATTTCTCAACACATCAGATGACACCCAAGAGTGCAGGTATGACTTCCCTATTTACGACGTTGTCAGTGTGGTTGGGTTCACATGCCACATTGGCTCTCGTTTGATCAAAGGAGTGGTGAAAGAGAAAAACAAGGCCAAAGAAGTCTATGACGAAGCGGTAAGTCGAGGCGAGACAGCCGGGCTTTTGGCTCGAGGGCCAACATCTGATGTCTTCTCAACCACGCTTGGGAATATACCTGCAGGAGAGAAGATACTTGTGAAAATTACATACGTTGGAGAGTTGAAACATGACATGGGAGCCGATGGTATACGATTCACGCTGCCTACTAAAATCAGTCCTCGTTACGGTAGTTTGCCCATAGGGGGTGATCGGTATGACTCTATTCCAGCCGCGGAATCTGGAAGTATCAGTATCACCGTCGATGTCTCTATGGACAAGGACTCCGTTATCAAAGAGCTGAGGTCATCGAGTCATCCAATAGCAGTCACCATCGGCAATACCTCGGCAGCCCCGACAGAGAGTCCTCTATTATCTCAAGCATCTGCTACGCTGACCCTTGGATTCTCTCAACTCGATCGCGATTTCATCCTTGAGATTGTTCACCAGGAGGCTGCCACGCCCCGAGCACTTCTGGAAAACCACCCTACCATTCAAGGTCAAAGAGCTTTAATGATGACACTGGTACCAAAATTCACAGTGCAACCATCTAAACCAGAAATAATCTTTGTCGCCGACAGAAGCGGTAGCATGCAAGATAAGATTCAGACCCTGGTTTCTGCAATCAAGGTCTTTCTGAAGTCACTGCCCGTTGGGATAGCTTTCAACATATGCTCCTTTGGATCGAGGTACTCCTTCCTTTGGCCAAAGAGTCGAGCCTATAGTGAAGACTCGCTTGCAGAAGCGATCAAACATGTCGATGGATTTGATGCCAATTATGGCGGGACTGAGACTCTCTCGGCTCTTCGAGCAGCAATCGAGTCTCGGTCCAAAGATCAGGATCTATCGGTCATCCTATGCACAGATGGGGATATCTGGCAGCAGCAAGAGCTCTTTTCGTACCTGAACGAGCAAGTCTCTCAGAGCACTAAGTCCATTCGGGTTCTCCCTCTTGGAATCGGAAATTCTGTGTCTCATGCGCTGATCGAGGGAGTTGCGAGAGCTGGTAATGGATTTGCGCAAGCTGTTGGAGAGGACGAGAAGTTGGACGGAAAGGTAGTCCGTATGTTGGCAGGTGCTATGAGCCTTCCAGTCACAGATTATGCACTAGAAGTCAAATACGATACTGCAGAGGACGACGACGAAGAATATGTGCTTGTTGAAAAGGTTGCCGACAGCCTCCATGGCATATCAATTAATGATAGGAAGATTCAATATCCAGCAGGCGACAAGGTCTTGCCAGAACAAAGTACTGACCAGGACGGCCAGAGTCGATATGATCACCTACCAGTAGTTGCTGTACCAAAGCTTTTACAAACGCCACACAAAATACCGCCTCTTTATCCGTCCTCCAGAACAACTGTTTATCTCCTATTATCGCCGCAAGCTTCGCAAAGCAAGCCCAAGGCAGTCGTTCTTAGAGGAACAACTCCCCAGGGTCCACTGGAGTTCGAAATCCCAGTTGAAATCATGCCGCATAATAGTGAAACCATTCACCAGCTTGCTACCAGAAAGGCTGTCGGCGAATTAGAAGAGGGCCGTGGCTGGATCTACCATGCAACCGACGAAGTTGGAGCCTTTGTCAGAGATAGATTTAGCAAAAACTTTGATCAGATGGTTGAACGGGAGGCGGTACGGCTTGGCTTGCAGTATCAGGTTGGGGGGAAATGGTGCTCGTTTGTTGCCGTGGAAGGAACGACAGATTCCATCCAACCATCGATCAACGCTTTACCCCAGGAGAAGAGTCCTCAATGGGTCCCTCCAACCTCAAAGAGAACGGCTCGACCCCGGATGGCACAAGCCCATCCGAAGTTTCTGAAAAGCTCTTCCCTATCAGTTTCCCAGAACGGGTCACCCACTGCCTCATTCCGATCTACGACCACTAGGAAATATTCAGTACCAAGGAAGCAGCTCGCGTCCATGGCTGTGCGCAAGGCTCCATCAGCAACTCGCTCAGGTGGTGTTTGGGCGGATGAGGACCAGGAACCCTCTGGAGGATTATGCTCCGCCTCAATGCCATTCTCCGTTGTACATCCCGGACCACAGTCTAGTCCAATCCAAGACCCCGACCCTCTTCACCAAATAATCTCCCTCCAGTGTTTCGACGGCTCTTGGACACTCAAGCCCTTGTTGAAAACCCTCGGCTTACCCGACAATCCCGCAGCAACAGGGCCAGGAGGGAAAGAACCAAAGGCAGAAAAGATCTGGGCGACGATTTTAGCTATCAAGTATCTGGAGATTAAGATGGCGCACGAGAAGGATGCGTGGGAGCTGTTGGTTGAGAAAGCTAAAGGTTGGCTCGACGGCGCTTGTGCTGGTGGTGCTGGCACGAGAGATACGTGGGTGAAGATGGCGGAGAAATTGATATTGGGAACATGAAAGACAAGGTATGTACACTGCTGGTGAGTGATGGGCGATGAGTAATGGTCTACTTCCCTTTTCCCACAATTCGATGATTTTGACGGCTGAGTCCCTACGTTTTCTATGAAATATTCATGGGAGCACACTGTATTACACCCACTGAAATTATTTCGGAAGATCTGAATATCATTAGATCTCTATGACCTACTCACGATGCAAATGAATCGACCTTCAAACAATCCTGGAGGCCAGAAATCATACCAACCATCCAAGCCAGAACTCCCCTCGAGGACCACATTTCGTACCCAACCAAGCATACCGAAAGAGGCCTGCTAGAAGCATATCTGTTTCTCCTTCCAGTCCCTCCATCCAAGCTTTCCACTCTCTCCGGCTCGCCAAAACCCTCACATCCAAGCCTCTCCAAACTTCCAAACGTCCACCATCAATTCCAAACAACCATGACTTCGATCAAAGCGCCATTCCTACCTGCCAACCGCCAGCCCTTTGTCCTTGTCCTTGCCCTCCCCCCCTCCCCCCCCTTTCTTGCACCCAGCTCTTCGCAAGCCCGCATCTTCCGTTTCTCACCTCGTCTTGATTTCGGACGTTCGGTTTCGAAGTGCATGGTTGTGGGTCCGGATGAGGAGATTGATTTGTGTGGAAGGCAGAGATTTATTAATTTCCGGTTTAGTATATTCCAAGCGATAATTATGCGCCGGTGGGTTTTTCATATCTTATATCTGGAATATTGCGGTAGAAGAAAATTCTTTGATGTTAGATGTTATTTCGTAAAAGCTGTATAGGGGTTCAGTAAAACTAAATTGCTCTTAAAACGTATTTATGTCCAGAAAAAAAGAACAAGTGCGCTCCAATCCTTGCCTGACCTGCCTGCCATCGAATCTTTCTCATTTCGTCCTTTGTTCGACATTCTCCTCGGTCACTTTCTGTTCGGTTCGCTGAACCACGAGCCTGAAGCTTACTCCCTTCCTCCCTGCACCGCAGCGCTGCTCCTTCAGCCCCCCTCTACCGCACGTGCTCCTCCTGCCACAGCTCCCATCGCTTCCGTGCGAATTCCTTGAAGCACAGTTCTTCTTGGCTCCACAACACTTCTTCCCAGCACAGCACTTTCTGCTTGAGCAGCGCCCTTGTTTCCTCTCACAGCAAGTCTTCGCCTGCTCCATGTCCACTCCGTTTGCGATTTCGTCCGTCTCTTTGGTAGCTTGCACAACCTCCAGGTCCACGGCCACGCCCAAGGCACCCCACCTCTCATTCCACCTTTTCGTTACTGCGCCTACGGTCTCCCCATTGTGCCCGCAGCAGCTGTCGTCGTTGTCATCCCGCTTCATCCCCGTGATCGCGTTCTTCGCCACCTGTCTGTTCCATACGTATCTACCGACGCAGCTCGAAGTCCATGGCTCAATGATTACGGCCGCGGTCGCAATGCCACTGAGAATCGCCAAGGCCATCTGGCAAGGAGTCGCGGCGGCGGCTTTGTGAAGCTCCTGTGTGAAAAGTTCCCATTCCGCAGGAAGGACGTTGAGTTCCAACAGAGACTGGTGGTATGGAAAACCAGAGGAGAAGTTCGGCGTTACGGTGGGAACATTTATGGTAAAGGTAGAGGTGCTGGTAGTGGGAGGGCAATAGGCAGGTGGCTGGTCCTCCTCCGCGGGGATCACACTGTATGCGGGAAGGGTTGTGTAGGAGGGAGTGGCAACGAGTTCGACGTGGCCGGCGTCCAAGAGCTTCGAATCCATGTCTGTATCGGTCCGATCAGTATCTGTTGGGTTTTGCTCTGAAGAGAGATGTTCTCTATTTGACGGGTTTGGCGATGCAAGATAGGATGGCGCTCTGATAGGTACAGGTCTGTATTGATGTTGAGAGTGAATGATGAGGATTCAAGTTGGCAGGAACCATGTCTCTATTTATCTTCTTCGTCCTCCCCATTACTTCGGCCTGCATCACCCCTTGCCAATCTCCAATGCGCAAGAATCTTCCCGACTCCCACTGCTCGAGAACAATTTAGCGCAGCCCATGATAAGGATTGCGACGGTGGTCCTCGCAACAACGGTGTTGAATCCGGGACTCGGGAAGATGTAGGGCGATCCGTCCGTCTCGCAATACAGAGCCAAAACAAGCTAGCGCCTCGCCAGTTATACTGTTTGCGCCCGTACGGAGTAGCGAGAACATCTTTACGTCCGCAACTCCAACATCATTTGTACCACCACCACCACCACCACCACCCCTTGTTGTTATTCATTGACTTGAGGGCTGGTGCGTTGAATGAATTATTTAATCGTGCCCCGCCTACACGTAGGTGTTAATCCGTAGGCGTGGCACAATTAATTAAAACTCGCAGTGCTAAACAAATGTATCACGGCCGCAACAAGGCCTTCCTCCTTTTCCACATCGCTTGGAATTCTGAACAAAACTAGTCCTTCGTCCGTTATCTGCTTTTTACTGAGTTAAAGCCGCACAGGAGAAGCTATCAGGCGTTATGGACGTATATCTCTTTCGTCCGTATTCAGAACATTCTTCTAGATGGAAACACAATCACTGTCTCGTTGTCGCCCGAACTACTATCTAGCCTTTGTGATGGCGAAATGTATATAGACATTCGAACATGCCATTTTCTCATCTCCAAGTCAGTTCTCTCAGAGTGATTGCATCGGTCAACCCAGAGATCAATATTATCGAATTCTATCGTCCCAATCTCAAGAACAATCTTACCGCCATATCATCGTCTCAAAAGCTCTAACATCGGATATCGCCTTCCCCAATCACTGCAATGGCCCACCGTAACCCAGGCGCTTTCTTCTCCCTCATACACTCCCAGCTCTTCATCCACGTCCCAACACCCACCCAGTCTTTTTCTGACCAAACCGTCATCATCACTGGCTCCAATACCGGCCTGGGTCGAGAAGCCGCGAACCACATTGTCCGACTCGGCGCCTCAAAGGTCATCCTGGGCGTGCGCAGCGTTTCCAAGGGCGAAGAGGCGAAGAAGTACATCGAGGAAAACGCAGGGAGGAAAGGGGTTTTGGAAGTATGGCCACTGGATCTGGCGAGTTATGAGAGTGTGAAGGCATTTGTAAGGAGGGCGGAGGGGTTGGAAAGGTTGGATGTGGTGTTGGAGAATGCTGGGTTATTGACGAATACATTTAGTATGGCGGAGGGAAACGAGTACGTCACAAGTCCTTCCACAAAAGCCCCAGCATGCTTACCATTACCTCAAGACAAACCCTCACCGTTAACGTCATCTCCACACTCCTCCTCGCCCTAATGATCCTCCCCAAACTCCACCAATCCGCAAGAGAATTCAACACCGTCCCCCGCCTCTCCATCGTCTCCTCCGACATCCACGCCTACACCACCCTCCCCGCAAAATCCCACCCCGTCATCCTCGCCGCCATGAACGACCCCTCTACCGCCATGATGAGCCGCCGCTATCAAGACAGCAAACTCATCCAGATGCTCTACCTGCGCATCCTCGCCGCCGAAATGACAAAAAGCGCCTCCCCACGCGTAATCCTTAATTTCCTTTCGCCGGGGTTCTGCGACTCGGAGATCTTGCGGCAGCAGAACCATTTGGGAGTGCGGATTGCGCGGAGGGTGATTGCGAGGAGCGCGGAGGAGGGGAGTAGGAGCTTGGTAGCGGCGGTGGTGAAGCATGGGGTGGAGGGCACGCACGGGGAGTATATGTTTGATGGAGTCGTGACGAAGTGCGTCGAAATATGCTTTTTCTTTCAGTTCTCATCACGTGAATTGTACGCTAATAAATCACAGGCCATCTGCGTTTGTGCGCTCTGAAAAGGGAGCGCAGACGGGGCGAAGGTTGTGGAAAGAGATCAATGAGGTCTTGGAACAGATCCAGCCTGGGGTTCTCGAGAATGTATGAGCTTGGGGATTGCTTGGCGGGAATGGGAATGGGGGGGGGTTTTCAAGTCGCATGTTTTGGGCATATAACGATTGTAACAAGTTTTTTGAGTGGTTTCTTTGAAGCGGCTATATATGCGCGTCCCATATTCCAGGACACCTGAAATTATCAACATCCCTAACACAAGATCTACAAAACCAACCCCATGATTGAAACCCGAGCAAAGTCTTCCGCAACAGTTCTCAGCTCCCCCCCGCGTCCAACTTTGTCCAAATACCCCGGAACGGTAATCCTACTGCCCACAAGCGTACAGATTAAAAATCGAACCTAAACACTACCATCATCGTTGTTAGGACTTGAACTGCTATCAAAACCAACGCCCGTCCAACCATCCTAGCTAGCCTTATGGCCCCTCACGTGCCCCATCCTGCACGCTCTACCTTGAATGTTGACGCACCCCCCATCGCCGTGCTGGATGTGACTATATCTCTTCACACACACTACCGTATATAGACCGCGAAAACAAGATCGATCCCGCTAGATATCGTGGCTGTTTTTGCATTTTACGCAATCAAACATTCACATTCTCTCTCTCTCTCTCTCAAGCGCAGGTAAGGGGAACTGGATACAAAGGAGATTCGGGGTCTTGTGCTTTGCGGATAATGTTTTTGAAAGCGATGCGTTGTCCACTGACTGTCCCTTGTCCCGGATTACTAAAAATAGCCAAGTTCTGATATTCGGGTTGCTTTGGATTTGAGGCTTGTTTTTGGCGGAGGAGGAGATGGGGTGGTAGTGGGAGGTGGGGGGGGGAGTAGCGGGGAGGTCTGGGTGAGTGATGGAAGGGGAAGGGGTGTTTGAATTTGGGAAAGGGAAATTGGATGTGAAGGATCTAGTATAGTAAGTCTGACCTCTTCCGGTACCTCTCCCCGAGTCGGTATTTCGCCCCTTTCTTCGACTATGTAGCTGGTAACAACAAGTTAGCTACTGTGGCAGCCTCACACGAATGAGGGAGATGGTGGGGTAGTTAAGAGCTGTTGGAATAAGTGGGGTAGAAGTAGTCTTTTTGAAAGACGGTTTCGCGCGAGAGCTTGCTGCCGTGTTTGAAGACTTATAGATGAGGGTTGGTTGCGGTTGACTTGTGATGGATTCTGGCACCGTTCTAAAAGTCGTTTTTGAAGTTGTGTCTCGCCATGTCAAGGTTGCCTGAAAGGAGGTACAAATTGGGATTGATTTTGCTTTTGTTTGAAATGGTCCGGCTGCAAGGAAAATTCGCTGCCGTTTTCTCTGCTGCGCCAAGAATCGCGCTTTTACTGTTGCTAGGATCCAGTCTGTGGCGCTCAAGTCTTCATGTATTGACTGGAGACTGGTTCTCGAGGTCGTGGTTATGTATCTGCTGTTATCTTGCGATTGTTGAGGGTCAGAATCGGTGTCATGTTCTGCGCGAAGGAGATTGGAAACGGCGTTGAGACTGAATTTCCCGAGTCGGTCGGTCTGAGTGGATGCCGTTTAGCTGGAAATATATGATTCAGTTCAAGGCATTTCTAAGACCCATCTTCTCTTACATATAAGCAAGATAGGACGATTGGAGACATGTGGCGAACGTATATCGAGACCTTTCGATTATCATCGTCTGCTAGTATAACAAGCAACACCTCATTGTATTGGTCCTCACAAGCGCATTATGAAATAAACAGAATCAACAGGAAACCAATGCCCAAGATGTGACACGAATCCCACTATGCAACACAGTAAGATAATTTCAACCAATGGTTACGGCGTTCTTTGAAGAGAAAAACCAAGGCATTGAGTTCTTGTATGTCGTCCAACAGATAGTGAGAGACGTAACTAGGGCAGAAATCACTGTGTAATTTCTGGAGAGGAAAGGCGCAATGCTAGATTTGGAATGAAGGCGTCAAATCAGCTTTTTCTTACAAGCCGAGTGTTGCAACCACCCCACGCGCTCTCTGTTTTTCTTCGCTTTGTCCGCACGTTTGAGACAACAAGACGGCAGGAATGGGATGGGTGCACAGAGCATGTTCCGGAAAGGTCCAACAATCAAAAGGAAAGCAGAGAAATTATACGCGATCCTGGTAACCCCCAATGAAGGCTCCGGGACACGTGTCTCGATAGAAGGCACGGAAAAGTAAGACTTCCTCAAGGAAGATTACAGGTTTGAAGATAAGGGGGGTTACGACAGGGAAGTATGCCAACATCCAAAAAGTCAGCTGGGCTACACCAGACATGGATCAACAATCCAGACCAAGCATAACAATAAAGCACAGAAGTGAAACAGTGCAACCAACAGAAAAGTATGCATCCAATATCTTTTGCTTTTTATGCTTCCCCCTATTCGCGGGCCAAGTATGTATTAAGCACGGTCTGCAATTGGCCGCCCGCATGTTGGTTGCAGCCTTGCAGGACCCTTCGGCGATCTGATTTGGGTCAAAGCAGCGCTGCTTTAGAGCGCGTTAAATCCTTGTCGGAAAGCGGGGGGAAGGTCGCACACGCGACGCCTGAGCCTGGAGTGTTGGAAGCGATTCTGAGTGGTCAACAAACTTCCAAGATCCTGGTGGGTGCTAGAGAGAGAGTGTGCGTGTGTAGGTATACATAGACTTCGATTGTTAGACTAGTCTCTTTGTGGAATGGTGAATTGATAATCGTGACAGATGTGAGATGACAGCAAGAATACAAAGATGGTTCCAACTATTAGAAATTCCCGCTTCTAACCAACAAGCCCTAATCCTAACAGTAGTATACCGCTTGCCAAACACTGTAACATTTGATCCAGAAACATAGAATTACAGCAGCAAAAGGACGGACCAAAAAGGGATTGTATTATAACAACATATATCAATACACATATCACTGCTTATGAAACCTCGTCAACCATGTGCAGATTGATAGCAGTGGTTATAGCATCGAGAAAAGCTTGCAAACAAAGAAGGGAGTTACCATCTGTAGTAGGGCTCACAGATGATTTGGGCGGGACCTTGGAGTTTTGATCCATGAATTTCAAGTTCATTACATCAGTCTGCGCTGAACTGATGTTCTCCGTCTTTGCCTTCAGTGAGGCGTGCAAAGACATAATATCAATGTCTGCTTCAGGAGAAGCTGTACCAGCAGAACCCGACTGAAGCGTTTTGTTTCCGGGGGGACTGCGAAGCGGATGTGCTGCGTTGTCGTTTTCCCAATATCTGCGGACCAGACAAAGCCACGCTGAATCATCAAGTTCTGGGTTGTCCAAGATTGCTTTGTGCCTTGCTCGTTCTAGGCGAGACTTAGTCAGATTATCGAGGATCCACTGATTGATACGCTGACGAACACTCGAAGGCTTTGGCGTAAAATCGAGGCATGCCACTGACGAAGGCCCACTATTCTCTACGTTTCCTTCCAGGTCTGCTTCAATCCGTAATGCTCCTAAGTCATCTTCGATTTGGCGTAACTCTTCTAGATAACTAGCATGAACGTCAGAGAAAGAGTCCAGAAACTCCACATTTGGCTGATACAGTGGGTGGCCCATTGCATCTCGTTCTCTCTCTAGGTCAAGATAATGAGATCGCTCAGCCTCAAGTGCTGAAAGCCGTTCCCTGATAATATTCGCGTCGCCAATCTTGGAAAGATATTTGTTTGATGGAGAAGAGCTGTTATCCGTATGTTCCGAGGTGCTGCTAAGGGACCACGCCTGGCCACTTCCATATGATGAATCTGTGAAGGAAGGTTTGCCAGTTTCGTCGTAGGGAGTATCAGGAAATTGGCGGTAGAAGCGATCCTCCTTTTTCTCTAGCTTGTATTCCATCATGTCTAGATCATCTTCTAGCTCATTGTAATGTTCCTCTTTCGGCCCAAGTTCGTCACGTGCCTTGTCTACCTCCGAGTAGAGCCCATCCAAAATGGTTTTATCAAGTGATCCGTTGCCATCCCAATGGCTCTGGAAATTCTTCCAAAGCTGAGCTTCTAGTTCGCGGGCTCGGCCACGCTCTTGTCGCAGGCCAACCCTATGCTCACGAAGTCCGAGTCTGCTCCTTGCTACCGAGCCACGAAGGTTTTGAACCTCGTGCCATGCAGTATTGACACGCCGAGTGATGTATTCTCCAGTGTTCTCTCTATGGCTGTCCAGAACAATGCCGAGTGTTGGGCTGCTATTGTCGAACTTGTCTGGCCTTGATTGCTGGTCTTCCGTTCTTCCAAACGTACCGCAAACCACTCCTTGAAAACTTGGATCTGTCATAAGAATAGTTGTTGCACTTGTTCTCCTGAGATAGACCCTTTTCGTTGCTCATGCTTGAGCGCTCCGCTTCGAGCGTTAGCCAGAAGCACCACGCAATCTGACATGTCATTTACCAATTGGACGTTTGCAAGCCAGGTCACAGGAGGGGATAAATCTGTAGTAGTAGGGTAAAGACTATTCTGCTAGTAAAAGAGAGGACACATAGCGATAGCACTGGGGGTAAATGGACCAGCCTCAGCTTTGTGTTTGACTTCAGCCGCATTCCTGTCCCACAACTCCTTTCATCACATCCTTACATTGACCTTGAGACACGCTGAACCGCATCCATGGGCTCTTGGACCGTACTCCCGGCCTTGGATGCCTGCGTTGTTGGTGGTCATTGGCGATAGGGCAGCGACAAGTGGCATGGGACTTTACCGAGCAGAATGCAATGCGGGACGTCTGTGTAACGTCAACTGCAATCAGTTACCGTCGGCTGCAGTATCAACCTATCACGACTTGTGCAATGTGATATTGGTGCAGGGAAGCTACATAATACTGCAAGCGCACGATCTGTCATCGAAGATGGTCGACAACAACTTGAGCCGCACTAGATATCGACTATGAATTAAAGCCCAAGAACGGGCATGGCGCCAGATTATCAGCTTCTGCGACGTGCTTCGACAATTGGTATGATCTTATACCGTTGGCGTGGATATGGCCAGCCCGCCAAACCTCGAATACTGGACTTGGGATAGCGCTCGAACTGACTATTATCACGCTGATATCGATCGAAACACCAGTGGGTAATCCTTGCGATTCTCGTTATTAAATTCATCCTTCTTGCGCTGCGATACCTGCAGAGGCCAATGACTGATCTGAACAAGGGACATGGAAATATATCTGGGCCAAGGATCAAACGTAGGCTGATCTGTGTCCTAAAGCTGGCTTCAAGGAAGTTGGAAAAATCTCGAGCACCACTAACAGCACTAGAACACCTCGTGCTCTACCTCCTAATAGACCCTCAAGTCCCCAGGCGCAGCCTGCAGAAGCTGTCCGGAATTATACCCACACATCGGCTCCTCCTTCAGTACTAGACCAAGCCACCCATGGAATGACTAGGCTTGGCCTAGGCCAACATCATGGCCTGCAAGGTAATTTCTAGATAAACTCGGCAAGTCTTCCACTTTGCAATACTCAACAACTCGCAATATAGTAGGTCAAGGGATACGAACTGCTGCAGTAGCAGACCCCCGCTGTAAGTGAGATCCACTCAAACGGTAGTGAATGAGTGGTAAAGTGTTTTAGCGGCTCAACCATCATACCGGATGACAACTTCTCCTGCAACGCTGAGTCAGTCTCCGACTTGCCTACCATATTATGGACAAAGTCCGCCGGCCTCCTCGAGTGTAGCAAACCAGGTGAACTTAACAGCAGCTGGCAGAAGACCTTCGCAATGTATGCTGCCCGTGTGATGGAATTAGACTTTCTAACCAGCATCAGACCTCCAGCCCCAGAATCCAACACCGACTCGAAACAACGGCGCTGAACTTGTGCAGGCGCAGCACGACAGCCGCGCATCTTATTCAGGTGAGCAGCGAGCCACTGGTTCATCAAGCGTAACACGAACCCCGTCCGCCCCACATCCGCTTCAAATTAGCAACGGGGCATTACAGCCAGCTGCAAATGGACCTACACGTTCTTTCGGGAGGGATAACTTGGACCCTAGTAGGTACCGACTATCGTCCCCTTCAACACAATCGGCTAAGTATGCGAAGCGCTTTACAAACAGATCAAATATAAAACTCACAAGTTCTTTGTAGTTGGAAAGGTTCGCAAAATTTGCAGAATAACGATCATATACTAAACATTTTAGGTATTCATGATGCTGTATATTGAGAATTCTGGGCCAAATCCGGAGATATTCGAAGGGTCCCATTTTACCACTGTCGCTCACGGAGAAGTCGCGTATCATCAGTTCAGGCGTTTCGTTGTGGTGCAGGAAGTGTCAAGGCAGTACTTCTGTTATTGCTGGTAAGTTTGTCTGCGGTGTTGTGGTCTTCTTGTTGCTGATTATTGTCTTAGCCCCATCACAACATATAACAGCCGAGCAACGACGAAGCCTGGGGTAGATCAAAACGCACATGCCATAGTCTACACAGGCAAAACACCACCGGAAAAGCTTGAAGGGGAGAAAGACATGACCAAAGACCCGATACGGATTGTTCCAGTGAGCCTGGACGAGAAACTGGACCCTCTGTCACGCATCAATTTAGGAAAAGCCCAGGTCGTCCAACACAACTGGAAAATTAAAGAGATCGGAAATGTACATGAGAAATCCCTACCAAAGCTCCTCCGCTATCGAAAAGCAATTTAAGACAGTTGAACCAAGACCGAAAAGCACGAATTACGTTGCATCGCCAATTTGGTGGTGTTTTGAATCGATTAACGGCCATATATCTCACGAGTATTACACATCATGACTTCAAGAGTTCGAATTGACTGTGTTTTGGGACTTTGTTGAGCGAGCAGCGATGGTTTAATTTTCAGATATAAGTCTTTATTTCCTCTGGAAGCCTTTAGCCGATCTTGTCTCTTTCGATCTCTGGCGCTTTTTGACTGCGTAATTGGGGTTTCCTGCTCGTTGTTACGATGGATGACTCCTAATGACTACGACCATAGGCTTACTAAATTTCTTAATTTCTCGAAATATAATCATTCGTGAGACTTTATGCTCAATACGGAGACTTGAACCACGAATAGCTTTGCAACCTAATTTCTGGCCCAAGAAGCCCGTCGGCGTTGATATAGTTGGCAGTAATTGGTTGATCAGATGCTTAACCTACAAGTAGAGGTCAACCACATCTAGGCCGGGCAAAGTCTCATCGACAACAGGAGCCGGGTAATAGTTCCGAGATTCGATGTGCTGTGTGAGTGTTCTAGTCACACGCATGCAGTATGTGCATGACATTGCATGGTGGTAAAAAAGACACGGCAGCCAGTGTCCGACCAGCAGATAGTCTGTGCCGTAATTCGATTCTTGATTAGCGAGCAAATCCGAAATGCGAGCTGTCTCTAGAATTGAATGCCTGATATGTGGTGGGTGTCGAGAAGAAATCTCAATGGAGAGGACTGGAGATAGGCCAGGTGTTGACTCCAGAGCGCATCAAGGACCCTTCCCAGGGAAGGCCAACACCATGGCACCCGCCAGGCCTGCGTACTTGGTACTTGCGAAGGCAGAAAACTCTCGGGGGCTCGAATAATCCAAAGGTAAAGCCTTTTCAGGCTGGATGCAGAAGGCGATTGTGTAACACATGCCAATGAATTTGGTTGACTTTACTGGATCTTCTAGTATCGGCTGGGGCCAGAATTAGTCTTTGGCGGATCGTCTCAATAGAGATACCTCGTACGGAATACATCTTCACAGGGTTGGCAAACTGTAGCTAAGGCGTTACCGTCGTTGGTGGTTGGCTGAAACCAGAAGTAGATGTAGTATGTAAATGTTTTGGCAATATGAGCGGGGTTGAATTCTCTTCTAAAGGTCAGCGTGGTCAGGTATTTTCGGGACCACCTTGATTACTAAGCGCTCTTGGGGGTACTTCTATACCTCAGACAGTTTAAAGACTTAGTGTCCAGCTAAGCGAGGGAATCCCGCCGCTTAGTATTTGACTAGCCACATTTCGTTTAGCATATTCAATTAAGACATGATATGTATTTCGTAGAACACGCACAGTTTCTCATGACTGCAGAAATTTCATGATCATCAAATGAATTACCTTCTCAGAAGATTGTTGGCGCTCAACGACAGCAATATTTTGTGTCTCATCTTTTTGTCGATAATATTGTTGTACATTCCGTAGAACTACGACGGATCATGGAAATGCTAGATGTTAGTTTTCAAGCTAAAATTTAGACCGCCTGAGGTATAAGAACTTTAGGTAAGCTCCCCCATCGTGAAATGATAAAACATTGCTCAGCATTCTCCGCCCTACAATTCTTCCGCACACAAAGATGAAGCGCAAATTGGACGAGCAAAACGTACCCATGCCTGTGTCAGTCGATGGCTCTCACAAACAGTATGACCGGTCTGCCTTCAGCTCCCTGGAGCTGGACTCAAGGCTGCTGCAGGCAGTCTTGAAAGAGCAATATTCAAGACCCACACCCGTTCAGTCGAAAGCCATACCGCTAGCTCTCGAGGGCAAAGACATTCTTGGTAGGATCGCTCCAATTTATGCTTTGCTACTGTAGCGCTTATCAGACAATTGTAGCTCGTGCAAATACAGGCTCAGGGAAGACTGCAGCTTACGTTCTACCAATTCTTGAGTCAATACTTCGCCGGAAGACTGTGCGTTAATATATACCCTGCACTGACTAGTCAATGCTAACACCTGTCACAGGCAGATCCATCCAGCAATGTGACCTCCACTCTCATCTTAGTTCCTACCCGAGAGCTGGCCCAGCAAGTCTCGAAAGCTATTGCGGCTTTCTCTGCGTACTGCACCAAGGATGTCCGGACAATCAATCTTACCCAGAAGGTTCCTGAAGCTGTGCAACGCTCGCTGCTTGCCGATCGGCCGGACATCGTGGTTACAACCCCGGCGCGAGCGTCCGTGAATATCAGCACCTCAGCTCTTTCTGTGGACAGTCTCCGACACCTGGTGATCGACGAGGCGGACTTAGTTCTCTCCTACGGCTATGACGAAGACTTACAAACTGTTGCAAAGGCTATACCACAAGGCGTTCAAACGTTCCTTATGAGTGCCACAATGACGACAGAGACGGAGACACTGGAAGGGCTTTTTTGCCGAAACCCAGCAGTATTGGAGTTTGATGAACCAGTTGAAGAATTTAGGGTCAGTCAATATGTCGTGAAGTAAGTCTTTCCGAACAAACCCAAGAGAGCGACGTTCCCACTGATACGAGAACGCGTAGATGTGCCGAAGACGAAAAATTTCTCTTAGCCTACGTCATCTTCAAGCTCAAGCTAATCAAAGGGAAATGCATCATATTTGTTGGCGACACCGACCGATGTTACCGACTGAAGCTATTCTTTGAGCAATTCGGCATTAAGAGTTGCGTTTTGAATTCCGAACTACCAGTGAATTCACGAATCCATGTGGTAGAAGAATTCAACAAGAACGTCTATGACATAATAATCGCTGCGGATGAGCACGAAGTTCTGGGTGAGAATGAAAGAAGTCGATCAGCTGAGAGTGAGTCTAGAGGCAACCCGTCGGTTTCGTCTTCGGGCGCAGCTAAATCTCTACCAGATGAGTCGGGACCTAATGGATTAGTCCCGTCTAAAACGATTAACTACATCGCAAAGGAAGAGGCCCTGGGTAGCAAAGAGGATGCAGAGGTTGGCAAAAAGAGGAGAAAACTCAACAGAATGAACAAGGAGTACGGAATAGCACGCGGTATTGACTTTAACAATGTTGCGTGTGTGCTGAATTTTGACCTTCCCACCACGTCGAGATCTTACACACACCGCATTGGGAGGACCGCGCGAGCGGGGAAGACTGGAATGGCCCTCTCCTTTGTCGTGCCCACAGAACATTATCATAAGCATAAGTCAATATCATTTTCCACAGCAAAACACGACGAAGAGGTTCTAGCGCAGATAGTCAAGCATCAAAGCAAGCAAGGAAAGGACGTCAAACCATACCACTTTGACATGAAGCAGGTAGACGCCTTCCGCTACAGGATGAATGATGCATTACGTGCAGTAACGCGCATAGCCATCCGAGAAGCACGAACGCGCGAGCTCAGGCAAGAACTCTTGAAGAGTGAAAAATTGAAGAGGCATTTTGAGGAAAATCCAGGAGATCTACATCATTTGAGGCATGATGGCGAGCTGAGAGCCGCAAGACTACAATCCCATTTGAAGCACGTACCAGACTATCTTATGCCCATCAACGGCAAGAACGGAATAGCGGCAAAAGACATTGGGTTCGTAGGAGTACGGAAGACCAGCGAGAACAGGATTAGGAAGGCCAGGATGCAGAATCGCCTAAAGGGCAAAGGCAGAATGGTTGGAGGGCGAAAGGCGAATCCTTTGAAGACTTTCAATGCCAAGGTGCGGCGCTGACAAGGGATTGATGGGAGATATCCTAGCTTGTTTATAAGTCTTGCTGTCAAACATCTGGGTAACTGCATTGTCAAATCCGTGGTTGTGCTCATTCTTCACTGGATATGCAGATCCAAATACTTAAGAAGCTTCCCTGGCGCTACTTTCGCCCTCTACTTCTCACCTCATTATCACCAATCACAAGTTGCACAGAAACCGGTAAACCATTGCCCCTTAAGAGTCCATCCCCTAGCAGTACTCAAAAAGCCGTGCGGAATCAATCTGTATGTCTGACCAAAATAAACCTAATCTTGGCCGAACTCCCGGAGAACAGAAATTCAAAAAGGATCAGCAGCAGAAGCAACAGAAGCAGCAGAAGCAGCTAGCGCAAAAGCATCCGAAGCAGCAAGAAAACGATACAAAGGCGGCAGTGACAATTGGCAACAATCCGCAGCCCAGCGACACAGCACCGCTATCTGAGATCAAGACCCAGGACAACACCGCCGTTCAGATTGCCGCAGATACTGGAAAGGACCAGCAGCCCTGGAAGCCGACTTCACTCCCTGAGATACGAGGTACCGGCGAGCCCGGAATCGAAGCGGTGGGGAAGCTTACGGAGGGCTTCGGGAAGGACACACCAACACATGCCGGGATCAATAGTATGGACATTAAGACCAGAACAGGCACGGCTTTGTGGACAAACGTGTTACCTCTCGCCCCTAAAGTCAAGTTGTCACTGTACGAAATCAGCTGTCAGCCTAAGGTGACTCTCACAAAATTAGAAGAGCAATGGCTAGTACAGGCTTTCCTCAAATGCTGCCACATTGAACCTTGCTACGGTCGCTTGGTCTTCGTTGACAGTAAACATTTCATGACCTTCAATCACCTTCACTCTTTCGATGGCGAGATTTATAAGGGAATCATCGACCGCCATGAGTACAGGCGAGATGATTCTTACAAACGGACCTATACTCGCGGTCAGAAAGTGTGGAGTAAGCTATCCAATGCCTCGCCCACGAACGACACAGGCGAAAGCCATGTCGTTGAAGATCTGAACGGCGGGGCTAGCTCTTCACTGGGATCATTCCAGGCCTGGGCAAGCTGCCGTGTTATTGAGCACTTGGACTTCGTGGAAATGGGTGGGAAAGCTCCAGCAGCACAAAAATTTGCGTCAGCCCTTCAGCAATTCTATATCCCTAGGAATCCAGCAGTGATACCTGGCAAATTACTAAAGAGCGAGGACTTCGTAGTTCACGGCAACAAAACATTTGATTTTACTAAATCAGGGCGCTCTATAGGCTTCGGACTTGAGTGTCGGTTTGGTACCACACTTTCGGTACGTCCTTCTTCTAATGGCTTGACCCACATTGCTACACCTTGCAAACGAGTGTTCTACGCACCATTGAAGCTATCGACTTTCATTGCCGTACACAAACCTAACTTCGTCATGGATTCGAGTAAGGACATTCAAGACCTGAATGATGTTCTCCGTGGGTTGCGCGTTAAGATCAGGCAAGCAAATGGAGTTGAAAGGCTTACATCGATATGCGAAGTTAGCTCCACTTGCCCAACCGATACAATGTTTCGCCTTGCAGACAGCGGTACCCTGAGCAGTGTGGAGGATTACTTCGCTCAAAAGCACAACGTTAGCTTGACCGGTGTAGACCAGCCTTGTATCAATGTCGGTTCGGCCAGAAACCCTCAGTATTTTCCTACCAGTGCATGCCACATCATGCTTGGGCAAAGCTTTGGCAAACGCCTTCCTCCTCAGGCCCAGGTAGACTTCGACAAGCTCCAAACTTCTGAGCGGCAACACAGCAATCGAACCAATGCGAAGCAGGTTAACAAAGGCCAGACTGCTGATAGATCTGTCTCCAAGCGGCGCCTCCAAAAACTTGATCAAACTGCCACATACCGCGGGCTGCCTGAGGCTTATAATGTTAACCCAAGAGGACTGACTAAGATTGAGCCCGAACGCCTTTCCTTCGAGCTGGGAGTGCCAAAAAGGCCTGAGACCAGGGTCATCGATAATCCCTTCGTTTTGTTCCTTGCTCAAGTAGGTAATGGGCCGTCGTTGTCGAGAACAGTCGAGGCGTTTAGCTTGATTCTGAAGAAGAAAGTGAAGGACCTAGGCATGACGGAAGCGTTTGCGACACACGGTACTTGTGCACTCAAGCTTTCAGAGAGTGAAGATCAGTGGAGACATATCGTGAGGACGATGATGGAACTGGATAGCTATAGCAAAGACCGAATCCCAATGGTGCTAGCCGTCATTGACGGCGGTGAATCGAATCAAAAGGCCTACAAGAAAGTCAAAACTTCCTTCGCAATTCAACACGGGTTTCAAAGTAGTTGCATTTCGACATCGACTGTCAAGAAGGCTCATAGCAGAGATATTGATGATGGATTGGATAAGTATGCAGGCGCTGTATTGCGAAAGGTTCTTGCAAAGGCTCGAGGCCAGTCCCAAGCAGACGAACGCGCCGTAAATGGGGCTCAAGTCATCCCAACCCAGGAACATGCTACTCTCTTTGTAGGGTTCCATGTCGCTCATCTGCCTTCGTCTGTGGCGTCAATGCAGAACGAGGGAAAGTTATATCCTCGCATGTCAGCCGTTACTGTTGCAACAAAATTCCTGGGAGAAGATGGCCCTTACAAAGTCTCGACAGAGCTATTGGCAATAGAAAAAGACGGTCTGCATAGGGTCCTCAAGAATCACATCCAGAAGCTCGATTGTGTGTTTGGGGGGACTCCTGATTCTCGGATCATTATTTTTAGATCCGGTGTAAGCCAACTCACCGCTCGAGAGAACGCCGGATCGAATGGTTTCAAGCTTCAGAAAGAACGGGAGGAAGACGCCGCAGACTCTGATAATTCTGCTACCCTTTTCACTAGGTCCCAAGGATCCGATAAGCAAGGGTCTCACAAGCGGAGAACATTCCAGAACTCCATCATCAGCGAAGAGGAAGAGCGTTTCAGGTCCTACTGTACCGATGAGTTGCATAACACGACCGGAGTCTACATCACCGTGGAAACGCCCACCAAGCTCAAATTTTACGATGAGGGCGTCCCTCTCACAGGTGCAGAGAACACAGAGACCGGGAAGCGCGAGCGCGTAGCTTGGGTGATCCAATCCGACGTTGGAGATTCTGCCGACCGTGAGATTTTCTTTATGAAAGAGACGAAGGGTGTCAACCGACACTATCCACTGCGATTGAAAGTCCACAGCTTAAATGGGTCCTTGGAACAGACAGCGCTTGAGAAGATGGTATGTAAATCTAGGACCTCTCGATGATGGAAAGGGTCACCATGAATAACTTCAAATCAGATCTTCGAAGCTAGTTACGACTACCCCGTTGGAGTCACCACTGACAAAGTAGTGGCCCCTCTTTACTTTGCACGTCTTGTAAGCGGAATCCGATCTGGGGTCACATATCCCGGTCAAAGCTACTTTACGTACTGATATTTCATAGGCTTCCAAACGCGCTCTGCTCCTAATGGTGAGGGACGACAAAAAGCTAGGCGCTACCCCGTATTCGCTCCCTAAGGTTGAGGCAGGGATCAATGACATGCTTCATTACATCTAGGAGACTTGGCTCGAGTTTTCCTTTTGTCCAACGACATGGCGTTTGGCGTCCATTTGTCTTGTTTATTACAATTTCCCTTGTTTTCTCCGAGGTCTATGTCTGTGATACATGACAAGTCTTGATTACCCAAAAAAGAATGCACTTTCTGTTTCTTACAGCTTCCCTGGTTCTGATGTGCCCAGGTAGGGATTATTTATCACATGCGCCGATCATTTCCTCCACTCATGCCCTAAACAGTTCCTTTGCGCGCAAGTTATGATGAGATCTGTAGGTATCGCAAATTGAGGACTCTAGGCAATATTGAGTTGAATCAAGTCAAGTCGAATGCGACGGTACAAATCTCCAATACTACAGCGAAGCAAGAGAGTCGGGGCTATGTTTACTAAACTTACACCAGGGCCCGACAGAAGTTGTAGGATCATAAGCGACTAAGCCAATCCCACTTATGGTCCCATGACTTCTGTCAGAACCTGGTATAGAAACAACAAGCTGACAAAAAGGTTCTAATTGGGGGCATCGTCATGACCAGAGCCGCAACGGTTAAAAGTGTTCTAATGATCACCAGCTAGGTTCTTCAGATCGCACGTGGTAGGCCTGCTTCTGCTTCCAAACAATGATGGATATTGGGGAGATCAGAAGACTCATGCGCTCTTCGGCTCCGGAGCGTAGGTAGTCCTTGATTGGGAAGGTACTTCAACCATGTACTCATGAGAACCACAGCATGTATCAGAATCAAGGTACGTACTCCCCAGAAGGACAAACAAGCGACAGCCGCACCAACGACTGACGCGAACCGCGTTTCGCCTTGCCTTCTCCTACCATCTCAATTCCCCCCCTGTGTTTCCTACCCCGACTCCTTAACAGTATTGCTGCGCTTCAACGTCATTGTTTCTATACGGGGTGGACCTGTGGCCATCTTCGGGGTGCATACCACCCCGCAACGTACGTAGTCTCCCCCCACAATCCGAGCTGACCGGTCATACGTTAGCACTGTCGATCCAAGCATCTCATTGAATTGTGTTTCAAATCATATTGTGTGTTTCGCTGCCCACGTGTGCCCTTACGCGGGCAAATGCAAACATTGTTTTAAAGTTTCACTGCCTTTTGTGCACCGATCTACGGTGCAGCGCCTGAGGGAATGTTATAATAAATACCACCTTCCCCCCCCCCAAGAACCTCCACAGCATCCAAATACAGCTCGATATCAAGACTATTAGAGAAGATTATTCCAACTCACATCTCAACCAACTTCCAATCCCACCCAGACTCAATCACGTCCTTCCGGAAAGGTCTACCTTCAGAACCACCTACAGCCCTTTGTTCCGCTCAAGGTGTATTATCCTACCCAGCGATACAAAGATAGCGAACTCGAAATCATCATGAAAGTCTCCTCTACCATTACCTTCGCGCTCCTCGCCATCCTTACGCCCTCGCTCGCCTTCCCGATCTCACTCAACCAGGCAGCGATCGACGAGCTACTTAACGTCAAGCGAGCCGTGACTTCTTTCGGAGAGGCACTCTTCGACAAGCGATCTCCCGGTGTCTCGGTCTCTTCGGCTCTCGAAGGCTTGTCCGATTCATCATCCAGCAGAATTGACTCGAATTGGGCTCACGAGCCTAATAATCAGATGCTACCCAAACGTTCTCCCAGAGCGTCGATTGACCTTGAAGACCTCTCTGGATCAGACCAATTGATTGATCCGAATTGGGCTCACGAGCCAGGAAACATTTTTGCGAAGTAGGGAGGCGAGTCTGAATTGCAAAACCATATGAAGGACGATTATGCTGCGCATTGTCAGAGTGTAGAAGCTTTTGGGGCTTTAGGGGCTTTTGGATTTGATAAGGGAGATATCTTTGATTTCGCTTCCATTATATGTCAGTTTAGCTTTGGCGCTGGAGGAACTGTGAGATTCTTGACGTAAATTCCGGTGACGACTGTCGAAGTATGTATGTAAGTGTCTTAGAAGACAAATAGCCTACCATTACCACAGAACAGCCATAGCTACTCTTCTTGAACCTGCATGTTTCACATCTGCTTAACCGATTCGTTTTGAATGTGCTTGGAATAATCTGGAGTCCCTTTGTTCGGTACCTGGGGAGCGTGGAGTTAACTCTTATCCGGAGATAAGCGCAGAAACCCCACGTGACACTATTCCTCTACCATTACCAACCAGTCATTCTTGCATTCACTCACCATTAACTGTTCGATAACCTTGAATACTGGTCAGCAAGGGTATCTGGTGTCTCTGTTAACATCGTCCCATGCCTAAGAAAAGAGCGCCACTGCAGTATACCAAGCCAGCTGGTCCTGTTCATCCGTCGTTGTCACCATCATCATCTGTCAATAAGAATGGGCTACGTTCACTCAACCCTAGTGACCCGAGCGCTGAGAAATCAGTCAACCAACTTATACAAGACCTCAGAATAAACCAGGCACCTCCAGCTCCCATAGAGCGACCTCAAAGGCCCTTGAATCCCCAAACAGTACACCCTTCCTTAAGATCGATCCTTCAAGTCCCAGAGACTCCTCCACTAAGGCCACGGCCTGGTATGCGTGCTGCTCGAGGTCCTCATGGGAGAGGCCCAGCTGGACCTCCGCCACCGATCAGCTGGCTGTACGACAGCATGCACGCGCCCGCTCATATGAGGCAGAAGAAGCAAGGGTTGCATGATACACAAGCACCATGTGAACGGGTCGAGCAGCTGGGAGGACTACCAGATCAATACTTTCCGGGTGTAGATTCTTTAGCACATCAAGCATTGAAAGCACTGGCAAAGGGATGGGATTGGCATGTCCAATACGATCAATTCTACCTTGCTACTCTCCCGACACGATACAAGCAAGCACTCCTAAGCTACATCGCCTTCTACAAACCAGAGAGCATTACTCTTCATAGTCTTGACGTTCTTTTCCTTGATGACTCCCAGCTGCAGGATGCAACAGGCAGTGAGGGTCTCACCCATCTAGACCTCGCCACATCTATTGGCCGTCCACTTGGCCTGAAAGAACTGAAGGATTTCTTTACAAAGAAACGAGTAAGCGTTAACGATGATATCACCACGACTAAGAACGAAGTCGTCCCGGACAGCTGGGAAATACCCTCAATCGCCCCCTCTCCTACGGTATCCCGATTTCCCTTCCTCAGTCACCTCTCCCTAGCCCGCCCATCCACTGGATCTTGGCGCTCACTCCTCGCACTAGCGCCTCGTTTGTTAACCCTTACACACCTCTCTCTAGCCTACTGGCCTATACCATCCTTGACTCCCAACTCTAAAACCGCCTACAGAACAACCCCTCGGGGTGATGTCGATTATGGCGCCAGCAACTTCTACAGTCTCTATGACTGTGATTTTAGCGAGGCTGCGGGAGTCCTGAGACGGTTGAGCAGGAGTTTGCTGTGCCTGAAGTGGCTGGATCTTACTGGATGCACTGTATGGGTCCGGGCGTTGGGTGCCGAATCTGGGATCGAATGGAATGGCGCATGGCGAGGAGTCGAGACCGTCAAGGTGGGATATGGTGCTATTCCGGAGTCTGTGATAGATGGAAGTGGAAGGTGGAGAGAGCTGTGGATGGATATTGGTTTGGAGTACTGGAGTAGCGAGAAATTGGCCATGAAACGGGAGCTTAGGGCGTGGGTTGAGTTCGAGAAGAATCTCAAAGCTGTGGAGGAAGAGGTGGCTTACATGATTGCTCAGCCGGTTCGGGGAACGATGGGCGGAGGGGATACCGTCGCCGAGGAGGCGCCGACCTCTCTCCCTGGAACTTGGTGGGATTACGGTCACAATTCTCGTCTTGTTGATTCGAAACTTAGCCCACGTTCCTGCCGAGTAAAATTTGAGAGGGGATGGGAGAGCTGGTGGATTGAGGACGCCGTTCGTGAGATGACACCGTCACATCCACGGATATTCCAACGACGCGGTCCACGATGATAAGGGACAAGATTGGATTCAACACGCCAAAATCAAGTTGTTCCAATAAGATCTTTAGATCATGGACATCGCCATTTACAGGACCTTTGCCTATTCACGCGTCTGGGAGGTCATTAAGCCGAAGCCCGCAATGCCACCGAATCCTATCAGGGTTCTTACAGCCTTAGATCAGACCTGGAGTTTATCACAGAGATCAAAACTAGCAGGTTCGCATTTCTATATTCTGCAGCTTTTACCATTCATCTCCAGCTAACCATGAACCAGAAATCGTGCCAACAGCTGCCCTCACTCCCGTAGTGCGCACACACGCACACAATTAAAATTGATCCAACTGAAGAGTAAGTAGCCAGTTTCAGACACAGCAGATGAACGTCCAGCGTCGTCTCGATATTAAAGGTCCCCAAATATCGACTGGACTCGTTCTTACGAATCCACAACAAAGTGTATCTAGTCCACTACTTCCAGCATACTTGATACTTCATCCACAACTTATCCCAAACAATCAAACCCCCCTCACAATCACCCCCCAGAACGCCCCTTCATGCCAGATCCTTTCCCGCAAACTATCCCGTCCCTACCATTCTTGTTCTGAAACCTCCAACTCTCGACATTATGGATGACATCGACAGTCGTACCTTTATTACCCCCATCTGCGACCCAACCACCAGCCCCCACAAGCCCGAAGCGAACTCGTCTATCTTCCCAACAAACACCTCGTTCTCACCCTTCCTTGCTCTCGTTCTCCCTCTCCTCTCCCAAGTATAAATCCCCCATTCCACCACCACCCTCCTCCCACAAACCTTCCCCACCATCCAACCAAAACCCCCCCCTTATAAATCACACAAACCCCCACCCCCACCCACATCTCCCCCCCAACGAAAAACCTCAGCAGAGACGAAAACCGCTAGCATCAGTAAACAGCACCCAACCCCTGATCCCAACCACCAACCCCCTTCTACCCTCTTCCCTCTTCCCTCTTCCCTCTATCCCCTGAAAAATCCGCGCGCCAACTCACCCCCTGCCGGAACTGGCACTGGAACTGCAACTGGAACTGGAACTGGAACTGCAACTGCAACTGGAACTGGAACTGCAACTGCAACAAGGGGCATGCGCGTATGATCTATGGTCGGGAAGGGAAGGCTTAGACTGGGTTTGAAGTAGATGGAGAAGAGGATGTGAGGGGGTTGTTGGAGAGGGTTTTAGGGATGCGTGTTGATCTACATAGGAGGGTTGGAGTAGGGGTAGGGGTGGGTGGTTGAAGGGGTACTGTAGGAAGCTATGGCCGAGGGTAGTTGCTGGATCTGGATGGAGAAGGTTTTGGGGGTTGGGGAGTTGTTCAGAGGTGTGGTCTTTTTGCACGGTGCCCAAGATATGAGAAAACCCCTAGTCAAAACTGTGATTTGATTACGTGCTATACTTTGACTAGGTAGAGTGTGTTGAAAACAAGGACGAACTGGCCAAGAGAGCGTGTAGGACAAGCCTTCCACGATCAAAGAAGAAGCACATCTTCCTTCGTCATGTTACCGGTATAATCAAGGTACTTCAAAGACCACTACCGTAGTACTAGGGAACCATACCCTTAAAAGAAATCCGGGGCAAACGAGCGGACCATCAAAAATATTTATTTCACCTGCGAGCTGTGATTTCATGTTCTCATCCCATGATTTGGATCATGCCCGCTACCTCCAAGCTATGCCCACATCGCACGACTCAATGCAGACGGCCTCCCAACGAACGTGGAACGACAGGTATGCTGCCTGGGCCACTGGTGTCCCTGCTATCAATATGTGAGGTTCAGCTATTCCAGTAAGAGTAGTCATTAGAACATACATCAGATGGGTTTGGACTATATTGCTGGGTCACTGGTTGAGCGCTTGCATTGGGAGAACTCAACCCTGAGCGGTAGGACTTGTGGAATCTGGCAAGAGGGTGCTCAACATACGGGCCAGGTGTGACCCCGAACGGGTCTTCAGTACACTGAAGGATTGAGTCTTTGACCGGAGATTTCAAATCTGAGGAATTGGAAATGATATATGCGTTCCCGGCGTTCTGGGAAGTATGGATTTTCCACGGCTCTTTGCTAACCTGAGACCCTTTACGTTCGATTTCCTGTTTGACGTCTCGATGAATTTGAAGCTTGGGCAGCTCTCGACCATCTAGCAGAGTTGAGGTAACAGATGTCCTTTCGGTATCCTGCGAATTCGAATGATCAGATGGCTCATCGACATCTTGTGGAGTTTGTGTGGCAGTCGATTCTTCGTCTCTTGCAGTGCCCACTGACCCAGCAGCATGAGCGTCATCTTCATAAAGTTCGACTTCATTGGCGTCTCTTTCCGCACGGGAATGCTTGCTAGTGCTAGAACTTTGATGACTTGTTCTGGCGGTGTTCTGTCGACGCCTTCTCACGTTGAGCTTGCCGACTCTTCTCAATTTCTTCACTGCAAGTTTAGACAGAGAAGCAGATCTGGAAATGGTTTGCCTGCGGTAATTGGGACCCTTAGATCGATCGTGGGCTATGACCCTATTGACTTTCGCTGGCTGCTCTGAGCCCTCGGGATCATGCCAATCTTCTAGCGTCCGCAGAACATCATCGCCACGGCTGTAGTAGTTTAGCTCCTCAGCAGATACATCGTGCGGAAGACCATGAGGAGGTTGGCGAGCCACCCAAGCTGCTGCGACCATCGCAGTCGCTACGGGTACCCGTTCAGTCTCTAACTCATGATTTAGTTGGTAGCATCTTGATTGACTTCGTGTTTCCCCCAAAGATGATGAACGCCGTTTGATTATCTCGGGCGAGGCCCCACACATGTTGATGGGTTGAGGATGCCCCAGATCCAGCAGAAATGGAAGTTGATGCGGGTTTTGCCGAAAGCCAGGCGTAAGTTCTCGCTCGAGCCATCTGAGCCGTTGATAAATGTCACACACAAAAAGCTTGTCAGAAACAGAGGGGTTTTGTCGTGAGTTCTCTTGCCTGAGTGAGACGCTTGCAGGTCGATAAATGAGGCTTTTCGCGGGTAGTGTCCGTGACCTTTTGCAAACGGGTCCAATAGAGCTTCGATTTGCTGGGTCAGCGTTCCTGGACTGCTGTGCACTGGGCGGCCTCACTTTTTCCGTTCTTAGGTTTACCTGTTGAGAAATTTGCATAGGAGCTGGGCTAAACCCCTTAGCAACACCGGCTTTGGCTTTTAGGACAAGCTCCCGGGTCGGTTTCGAAGAGTTGATAGTATTCGTTACCCTGACTCTGTACGGCCTAAACGAAAGCTGTAAAGATTGCTCCATGGTATCATCCGTTAGTGCACAGATCTTCGAAGTATTGGGATGAACGTAAATCTCAAGCCGAGGCACGCCAGCTGAAGCTTTTCCCGGTGATCCTGTATCATCCATATACTTTCTCTCCTCAACCTGGGTCAAGCTACCTAATTGAAGCCGCTTTAATGAGCCTATATGGTAAGACTCTTGACTTATGTTTGACTGTGAAGCGTATCTTGACCCTTCCCTCCTGGATAAAGGGACATTTTCAGAACCGGAACTCCTAGTTCTGTCGACGACGCGTTGAAATGATGACATTGACATCTGACGACTGCCCTGCAGAATGGCTCTGGAATCTTCAAGGCAAGCCGCCGCTTCGTACGCTCTCCATTGGTTACTCACGTCTCTCAACAAACCTCCGGTAATGACGCGACCCCTAGCAGAATTTGAGGCTCTACTCTTACTACCAAAAGATCCTTTGCCTATTCTTCTGTGATAGTGCAAGAAAACGGGACTTCGCGTGGCAAAAGTTAGCTCCTTGAGCGGCATGAAAGGTTTGATAGCTGCAGCCGTACTCAATTTGGTAAGATCATGGCTTGTCGAGATCTCGGTATTGTGAGGGCGGTCACGAATATCTTCCGGACCCCTATGCTTGTCTAGCCCACAAAGTGCGAAATGCATCTTGCCCTGTGACTCGACTGATGCTGCTAGCGCAAGTCGCATTTGCTCCTTGTTTTCGAGTTTAGGTTTATTTTTCAAAGGTAATGTGACGGCCCTCTGTGCAGTCTGTTTGAGGGCAGATAAAAGGGTCTTGGGTGACACCTCCGCTTCACTCTGGACGTCTTCAGTTATAGACAAAAGGGTCTTCTTTGGTGGCATCAACAACTGCGTACAGATTGCTCTCGAGGTCTCTTTACTATTGGCATGCCATGCTGAAGGAGATGGACCTGTGTTTTTCCTCCTACGGATTGTCTGCAGGGCTGGGTCGTCACAAGACTCTATCGGCGTACTAGTAACAACCGGACAGTCTAATGGCAGTTCGATGTACGAACGAAAATCATCGACCTGGTTGGAACTCTGTGCAGTTCTGCAGGCCTTATCATGGCGAGGAGGAAGTTCTGTGCGAAAAATCTCCGTTGGGTTTACACCTTGTTCAACATCTCTATACTTTTCCGTACGCAGGTATTGAGGCTCCCAACTCCTCATCCATCGCGGCAAGTAACGAAGGAATGTTTGTTCTCGCTTCAATTCGTACTCCTTCCTCTTCAAACCGGTTGGATCCCAGAACATCCATTCATAATCTGCAGTTGTTGTCTTCCAGCCGAACAAAGCCCGGATGTCTTTTCTGTACCTTGAGATTCTTTCTGCATTCCGTTCATACTTGCTTCGTTCTACATATCCATACCATGTCCTGATGTGCTGAGGGAATTGGGGCTCATAAACTTTCCACTGGCCCTTTTTGTGGATGGAATGGCAAATGTACCATATGAGGAATGCCGCGCAAAGTATGATAAAACCGATAACTCCAATTTCTTTGGCATGTGCCCACGTAGCAAAAGTGCTTGATGAATGTTGCCTGGCCATCCTTTAATTATTTACGAGCTTGGCAGAGATGCCCAGACATCACAGGTTGAGGGCAGTACCGATCTAATAGCTTTTGCGAAGGTCAAGGACTGCTAATTATGGACAAAACAGCTTAGACAAAATGAGCCGTTGGTCCGAAGTGGACTCTCCTGGGCATAGCAGATGGGACTGTCTCCTCATCCGAGCACTTAGCTTTCAGAATCCTTTGGTGGTTCTTATAGCAAACCCAAATGCCTAGAAGGATGAGCGTACCGCAACCGATGCTTACGCCGGCAATCGTACCCGCATCGCGTGTGTCCATGCGATAATCTTACAGTAGCCTAGTGAGGACTGGTTCGTAATACGCGCTACTTGAACAGGTAAATGCAGGACCGGCAGATGATTATAATACAAATGCTTAATGGAAGTAATGCGCTTAGGAGATATAAAGGAGAAAGCAGTTTGATCATGGTCGTCGTAAGAATTGTTGTTTAGGAAGGGGCGACATCCTGAGAAAAATCACTTGCTACAAAGGAAATAGCGAGCGTAGACTTATGTACGACCTGGTAAGGCAGTTGCGAGTTATCATAATACAGCTTGCGGAATAGCCTCGTTCAACAAACATTGCGGATGTGCCTAGACATGGTCCCAGTACAAGCCCTTAGCTAAAGGCACGACAATCCGTGCATTGGGCGGCACCATCATGGTTCGTATCTCAGTTTCCACAGCACCTTGGGGGGCGATTCGTCTACAGCCGCAAAGCGACACATAATGCATAGGAAGCTGTGACATGGAAAAAGGAGACGAGAGGATTGGGACGAACACAAACAGGAAACCCATCTAGGAAAATCTCGATAATATTCTAGCGCATATTGCAAGGGTTGATATGTATGTAAAGGGAAGATAGATTGCCGCGGTGCGATGATACATTAGGCACTCAACAGCCCTGAGGGTTCGAAGGTGCATAGCGGTTCGTGCTGGCAAAGATATATGTATGCATCACCGGACCAAAGAAGACAAGGCCCATCATCCGCGGGACCATTGATATGGTGGCGAGTCCAGACAAGGCTGCGTCCCGTTCCGTGCGCATGCATGAATGAATGGATGCATTTCCAGATCGGAGACTTGGTGGGTGGGAGGCGTTATAGCCACATGCAAGCCACATGCATCGCAGGTAAATCGAAGTGGTGTCACCGGCAAGAAATCAGCCTCGGCGAATGTAGCCACATCTACCTATGAACAAGAGAAGGTATGGGTAATAGTTGGTTGTGAGCCTGCATTGCCTGGCATGAAAATCTGGTTGGCAGATGAGGCTTGTGGGCACTTTAGATAACCGGAGGAAGGCGTCTGCAGGAGGCTTCCTCCCGCCGAACGATTAGCCAATTTGGTCAGAAATCGTTGGCTAATCCTCAATACGGTGTCAACGTTCAAAGACAGCCTTATCGCTTTATATCATCCCTTGCCAACCACAATGGGTAATGGAGGGAACTATTGACGAATGTGAAAGACTTGGTGGTGCGCAGTAAATCAATGCCCATGCATTTTGTAGAGGCTGAGAAAACGAATGCCTGTCAACACGCAAGTTCCGGAACATGGCCGAGTCATTGACACTGGCACCTTCCCCAAGCGTCAGCAAGAGCTTTGAATCTCGAGTTGCTGCTGAAAATGCTTAGCTGCTCTGATGAGAGGTTCAGCTTCTCCGAGGCATCCTTACTGGATAGTCAAGGTTCTTGCAATTCAATCAGCCACGGAAATGATCAACACCTAGCAACCACAAAAAGCTCATCGACACTGTTACGTGACATCCTTTCGAGGTTTCAAGCCTCGCCATTGGATCTGTTATAAGCAGCAAGTTCGGCGTGCCACTACCATGGGCTTTCAACGGAGATGTTTGTAGCTCATTCCAAGGTGGCACAGATCATTCACGAGGACCCAGACAAATGTAGGCTTCAACGAGTGTGTGATATCTTACTTCCATGATCCTTGGCCTTTTGGTATTGCTGCTCGCACCAGTGGTCAGAATGTATAAACCCTTAGAAACTCAGTCTCTCTCGGCTGAT